>Ga0302249_1000733_pt1 | contig 26535 bp, 21 predicted proteins | sample AAG_UR_Val_MG_FD_193531 | JGI IMG/M metagenome (GOLD analysis project Ga0302249, IMG submission 193531) | Enriched activated sludge microbial communities from anaerobic digester in WTTP, New Holstein, Wisconsin, United States - AAG_UR_Val | ecosystem: Engineered > Bioreactor > Anaerobic >... | reverse complement strand
GCTCAACGGCCAGTTTGCCTTTGCCCTCTGGGATGGCCGACAGCAAACGCTCATGTTGGCCCGTGACCGCATGGGCATCCGGCCGCTTTTCTATCATCTGGAAAACGGCCGCCTGCTGTTCGGTTCGGAAATCAAGACGATCTTCGCTGAGCCCTCCATCTCGAGAGAGTTGGATCTGCAGAGCCTCTCGGACATTTTCACCTGCTGGTCGCCCCTGGGTTCTGCGACAGCATTCAAGGACATCGATCAGCTGCTGCCCGGCCACTATGCCGTCTTCCGGGACGGCAGATTGGAGACGCGACCCTACTGGCAGATTACATTTTCCGAAAACGATCGTTGGGAACGTCCATTCGAGTCAAACCGGGAAGAGTTGAGCGCCCTGCTGCACGATGCGACGAAAATCCGCCTCCGTGCCGATGTTCCCGTCGGGGCCTACCTGAGCGGGGGATTGGACAGCACCTATGTGACAGCACTGGTCAAGAAGCATTTCAACAACCGGCTGCGCACATTTTCCGTGAGTTTTTCCGATGAAAAGTTCGACGAGGCGCCGTTTCAGCTGAAAGCGGTCGATGTCCTGCAGACCGATCACAGGATGATCCGCTGCACGGAAAAAGACATCGGCGAGAATCTCCCGGACGTCATCTGGCACACGGAAGTCCCCATGACGAGGACCGCCCCGGTCCCCCTCTACATGCTTTCGGGGCTCGTCCGCGAAAACAACTTCAAGGTCGTCCTGACGGGGGAGGGCTCCGACGAGATCTTTGCAGGCTATGACATCTTCAAGGAAGACCGGGTGCGTCGTTTCTGGGCTCGCGAGCCGGAATCGACCCTGCGGCCCCTGCTTTTGAGGAGGTTGTACCCGGACATTTTCTCTGCCGATACGGGCAGGGCAGGGGCTTTCCTGACGGGCTTTTTCAAGAAAGGACTCTCGCAGGTGGGCTCTCACGTGTATTCCCACCTGATCCGCTGGGAGAACACGGCCCAGATCAAGACGTTCTTTGACGACGGCCTGATGGCGCAGTCCGGCACGGTCAAAGGGTTCGTGGACCGATTCACGGCCACGCTGCGGGAAGATTACATGCGGTGGGACCCCCTGTCGCGGGCCCAGTACACGGAGATCGCGATCTTTCTTTCCAATTACCTCCTGTCCTCCCAGGGGGATCGCGTCGCCATGGGGCACTCCGTCGAAGGCCGGTTCCCCTTTTTGGATTACCGGGTCGTGGAATTCGCCTGCAGCCTCCCGCCGCAGCATCGCCTGAATGTACTCAAGGACAAGTACATCCTCAGAAAAGCCGCCAACGGGCTGATCCCCCCGGAACTGGCCTTGCGGCCAAAACAGCCGTACCGGGCACCCATCAGCCGGTGCTTCATGGGCAAACAGGCCCCGGATTACGTGGAAGAGCTGCTTTCCCCGGACTCCTTGAGAAAAGCGGGCTATTTCGATTCCGGCAAGGTCACCAGGCTTGTCGACAAGTGCAGAAAGCAGGATGGGGCACTCCTGAGCGAGCGCGAGAACATGGCTGTGATCGGCATTATCTCCACTCAACTGCTGGATCATCTTTTCATCCGAAGCTCCCTGCCCCATAAAACTTCGGAAGCCGAAAACGTCTGGGTCTGTTCCGATGGTCACCAGGATAAATCACGAAACACCGGAGAGGTGAGGTAGCGTTGAAATCGGAGGATCTTTTGCAGGGCCGCTCATTATACGCGACGGAAGAAAGAAGGGATAAGCTGCTGAAGATATTGAGGTTATATGATTTCCTTGCCGAGCGCAGGCCGCGCGAGACCCTGTCGACCGAAGACCCCCAAGCCATGGTCGTTGCAAATGTCCTCGAGCAGCTAGAACGTGGCGTTCCACTACAGTACATCCTGGGCAGGGCCGTTTTCATGGGCAACACGTTTTACTGCACGAGCGATACGCTGATCCCGAGACCCGAAACGAGCCTGTTGGTGCAAACGGCGTCCGATTATCTCGGGAGGAAGAGAAGAAACGGTTCCGGAACACAAACGGTTATCGAGATCGGTACCGGGTGCGGCAACATCGCCGTATCTCTTGCAATGCTCTGCGGCGGGGATGTGCGAATACTGGCTTCCGACATCAGCCCTGCCGCGGTGGAAGTGGCCCGCCGGAACGTTCAGAAATATCAGACTGACGGCAATGTGTCGCTATTCTGCGGGGATCTCTATGAACCGTTTCGCGATCATCAGGGCGCCGTGGACATGGTGGTCTGCAATCCGCCTTACATTCCGACGACGTCATTGAAAAAGCTGGCTCGTGAAATCATAGACCATGAACCGGTCGTCGCCCTCGACGGCGGGCCTTATGGGCTGGGTATCTTCAGGAGGCTCTTGAGTGGGGCGCCGGAATTCCTGGAAAAGGAAGGCGTTCTGGTGTTTGAAATCGGGGAAGGGCAGGAGAAACTGATCGAGAGGCTGCTTGCAGGAAATGGTGCATTCGAGGACATCAGCTTTTACGAGTATGAGGGGAAAGTGCGAGTCGTCAGCGCCATCAAGAAATAGTGGTATTGACATACTTAGTACTAGACCGACGGAATAGACCGAATAGACGGAATAGACGTGACCAACCCCATCACCAACGCCCTGACCATCGACCTCGAAGACTACTTCATGGTCTCCGCGTTCGAATCGGTCGTGCAAAGAGAGGGTTGGCATCTTTACGAGTCCAGGATCGAGCGCAATACCTGCAAGGTTCTCGATATTCTGGATGAGGCTGACGGGAACATCGGCGTTAAGGCCACCTTCTTTTGCCTGGGCTGGATAGGTGAGAGATATCCAAATCTAATCCGGGAAATAGACCGCCGGGGTCACGAGATCGCATGCCACAGCTACGATCATCAGCTGGTATACCGCATGACACCCGAGCAATTTCGTGAAGACGTTCTGATTTCGAAGCGCATCCTGGAGGATGCAGCGGGAAAAAAGGTGGTCGGCTACAGGGCGCCCAGTTACTCCATCACGCAGCAATCTCTCTGGGCGCTCGACATCCTGGGCGAAGAAGGGTACCGATACGATTCCAGCATATTCCCTATCCACCATGACCGTTACGGGATTCCGACGGCGCCGCGATTTCCATTCCTGGTCAAGTTGGACGGAAATGGGGGAGAGGGGACACATGCGCCGGCCGATTTCGAGCGAATGCCGTTATGGGAACCGGAGCAAGGTGAAACGTGTGACGATTGCATTGTGGAGTATCCCATTTCCACGGTCAAAATGATGGGTTTCAATATCCCCATAAGTGGTGGGGGGTATATGCGCCTGCTACCCTATGGCTTTATCCGGCAAGGCCTTGCGAAAATCAACAACGATGAAAACAAGCCCTTTGTATTTTACATGCACCCATGGGAACTCGATCCGGAGCAGCCTCGTATGGAGGACATATCAGCCCTGAGCCGATTCAGGCACTACGTCAACCTGGATGGAACGGTTGACAAGCTTAAGATACTGTTGAATGATTTTAAATTTTCTTCCATGGCCGATGTCATCGGCATTCGGTAAAAAGGGGAGCATATGATCCAATCGCATAACCGAAAGCCTGACCTACACGGCAAGCTCATGTTTCGTATTGCGCGGGAAGGAAAGAAATCACGGCGACATCTGATTGTCTACATGCTGGCCGCCATGGTCTTTATGGCAGTCTCGATGAGTCCATTCAGTGATGAGGTATATGGGATGACGAAGAAAAAGCATGTCGTTTTGCTTGGGGCGTCCGTCGGACATGACTGGAAGATCGATTCGCTGCCGGAGAGGCTTGAGCAGAAAAGCGGCGTAAGGAGGTACAGCTTTGAATTCGTCGGGGATTACCAGTTCGACAAGACGCAAACCTTGCTGAAGATCCTGCAGCGAAAACAGAATAAGCCCGATGCGATCCTGCTGAAGGAATGTGCGGCATATTTCCCCGGCGACCTCAATCGATACAAGGAGTTGATGAAGAGCTGGATCAAAGAGTGCAGGAATGCCGGCGTGATTCCCGTGCCGACGACGGTGGTCCCCGTCATCAGGCAGCAGAGCATAGTGTCAAAGATGAAAGATATCGTGAAGTCCGTTCTTGGAAGGCCGACGTCCGGCATGCAGCTCGAAAGAATCACGCAATACAATGATTGGATAAGAAGTTATGCCGCCAACGAGAACCTCACTGTGCTTGATCTCGAGGCGGCCGTACGAATAAGTGCGGATGACCGAAGTCTAAGAACGGACCTCCACAGCGGGGACGGTTTGCATCTCAATGCGGGGGCTTACCGGCTTCTGGATCAGATTGTCGTTCCAGTGCTCGATCAGGCTTTTAAGCGCAAATGAGCTGAAGTGTTCGTAGAACAAACACAGTGGACGCAAAAGTAGTTCAGTGGGCCAGCTTATCCAGCGTAACAACTCCTCCGTCAAACCTGCGACCGTGTTAAAACAGCGACGTTTATACTACATTCTGCCTTTCGCCCTGCTGGCGATTGTTTTTTCCGAAACGATCATCAGGCTCGTCAGGGGATGGTTTACCTACGATGGTTCGCACGGGCTGCTAATTTTTGCGTTTGGGGCGTACATCTTCTGGGTCAAGAGGCATGAAATGGCCCAACTCACCGTGGAGCCGTCCCCGTGGTCCGGGACCGCGATGTCGTTGTTAGGCGGGCTGGGATATTTGGCCGGCCGATTTACCGGGACATGGTCTTTGGAGGGGATATCGCTTATTGTGACGATCCTCGGCATGGTGCTTCTGCTCGGCGGGAAGAAGATTCTCCTCTTTTTCGCCCTGCCCGTGGGATACACGATCTTCATGTTTCCATTTTTTGATGAATTGCTGGGAGGGATCAGCATCCATCTGCAGCTGATCACGGCCTGGATCGCGTCAAACATGCTGAAAGTGGTCGGCATGCCGGCTCTCCTGGCGGACCAGTACATTACCCTTCCGCATATCAATCTGGAGGTCGCCAAAGCCTGCAACGGGATCAACCACATTACGGCCCTGCTGGCGATCACCATTCCTTTCTCGTACTTCGCGCACAGGTCGTGGTACAAGCGCGCGGCTCTCATCGTGTCCGCTGTTGTGATCGGCATCATCTTGAATGGAGTCCGGGTTGCATCGATCGGGATCATCACCTCGTTTCAAAAGAGTGGGCCTCTGCACGGACCTTCGGACGTATTCTATGTATCGTTCATCTTCTTCACCGGTTTGCTCATCCAGTTCTTCATCAGTCACCTGATGGGAAGGGACAGGGTGCAGTCTGAAGAACACATTCAAATGCCCGGTAAGCACGATGGAGATCGTTCCGGTCGTGCATGGTACTGGAAGGAAACAGCGGCACTGAGCCTTGCGATGGGTACGGTAGCGTGCCTGGGCCTGGGCCTTGTATTTTGGAACCCCCAGCCTGCCGCTCTCGCGTCGCCCCTGGACGCCATTCCGGCTACCATCGGGACCTATGAAGGGAAGGACGCAACGGATAAGTCTGGACCGTTCAAGGGCGTGAATCTGGGGACCGAGTTGTTGAGACGGTACGAGGACCCTGATTCCGGGGCCGCGGTCTATCTCTACGTGGGGTATATGCCCATTCAGAATTATGAGACGAAGATCACAAATTATCCCTCGGAGATCCTACTCGCGAGATCGGACATCCTTGCCGTGAAGGGGAAAGGCGATCCCGTCAAGATCCGGCGGGCGAGCTGGGATGAAGCAGGGGTGCGGAGAACCGCGTATTACTGGTATGTCATCGACAACAGGGTCGTGTCAGAAAGGTATCAGGCAAAGCGGGAAACTCTGCTCCAGGCCTTAGCAAAGAGAAGAACATCCGCGGCAATCGTAATCGTCGCAGCTGAGACTGCGAAACCCTCTGACGAGGCTGCAAGATTTGCGCTTACCTATGCCGAGGAAGTCATTCCGATCGTAAATGCGCATCTGAACTGAAAACGATTGCTCGCGCATTCGCAGCAGCCTGCTGCGGGGTAATTGGATATAGTAACAGATAAACCCATTCTTTAAGTATTTAAATTCCTGGCAACTTGGTGCAAGGAATTTAATCATCCTGCTGCAATGTCCAACGTTTTGAAATTCATCCGGCTCTTCGTCGCCAACCCGGCAGGAACTGCAGGACTCCTGAAGGCCCTGCTGCGAGGTACGCTAACTATTCTTTATTACAGGATTCTGAATTCCAGGATCAGGATAGAATTTCCGTTTTTCACGTATGAAACGTTCCGCGTTTCGGGACCGGGAAAAGTGTCCATCGGCAGATCCTGTGCGATACATCCGAACATATTTGAAGGTGTCAGCATTGTTACCTTGGATCCGAGTGCTGAAGTCCGCATCGGCAGAAACTGCTCTCTTGGCGGTGTGACGATCCGCTGCCGGGAAAGAATCGAGATCGGGGACAGAATCTTGGCAGGCCAGTCGTTGATTCAGGATTGCATGCTTGCCGAATGTCCTGCCGCGTGGGCAATTGGGCCAATGCCTCAAGAAATGCTGTCTCGTCCAGTCAGAATAGGAAGAAACGTATGGATCGGAGCCCAGTCCTGTATTTTGTGCGGTACGACAATCGCTGATGACAGTGTCATCTCTTTAGGAACTTTGTGCTTTGACGCCAGCATCGAGGAGTATCAGCTGGCCTCCGGCAGCCCGAGCCTTCGTCCGGCTCCGATATCCAGGTTGATGCGAATGCAGGACATGCGCAGGTGAAAGATCTCATCGCCGATATTAGAGGGAAGTTTTTTCTGCTCAGGTGTCGCCTGTTTAGGAAGAACATCCGCATCGGCAAGAGGCTAAGGCTTTACAAGCGGTTCGATGTGCGCGGGGACGGGACATTAATTATCGGTGACAACTGTATCATCGCCGGCATAACAGGAGATAGAAAACAGTTTGTGACTCTGTATACGCTGCATCGGGATGCGCGAATCGAAATCGGTAACAACGCCGAATTGTATGCAGCTAGGCTCTCTTCAAGATATTCGATCAAAGTGGGTCATGATGTGCACATAGAAGAATCGGGCATCATGGATACGGATTTTCATTCCATAGAACGTGACCGAGGGGCTCCTTTGAACGAGAGTCTGGACTCATGTGCGGTGACAATCGGGGACGGCGTAAGAATTGGTGCCAGGTGCCTGGTGACGAAAGGGGTTAGGATCGGAAACAACGCAGTAATCGGTCCCGGGTCAGTTGTAACGCGGACCATTCCTGATTCGTGCTTCGCACTTGGAAATCCTGCAAGAGTGATAAACACGAAATAGCAGGCAATGGACGATCGGAGACGACCAATAATTCTAGAGCGTTGCATCGGGTTGCAGTGAGCTTCAGGGAATACAAGAACAAGATATTGACAGATCTGTACAGGTATTGTGCAGCAACGAATGTGATGGTATTTTTGAGGTGCCTGTGCCTGCTGCCGGGGTATAAGTACACGTTCTGGATGCGGACGGCGAACTATTCGAAACAGAACGGCATCCTGTTCATGCCGCTCTACTTGATGAGCCGCTTGATGATGAACCGCTATCAATATAAATACGGCATCTGCATCCCCTACAATGCGCAAATAGGCGAAGGGTTGTACATAGGGCATTTCGGCGGCATCTTTGTCAATCACGAGGCGAAAATCGGCAAGAACTGCAACATCAATCAGGACGTTTCTATTGGCGCGACCTACGGAGGTAAGCACCCGGGGATACCCGTCATTGGGGACAACGCGTATCTCGGTCCGGGCTCAAAAATTATCGGCGGTATTACGCTGGGCAGTAATGTCGCCGTCGGCGCAAACTGCGTGGTGAACATCGACGTTCCCGACAACGGCGTCGTGATCGGCAACCCTTGCAACATCGTATCATATCAGGGATCGAAGGAATATATCGCTAACACGGATCGTTGAGAAGCGTACGCGAGGCAGCAAAACATGTCATCAGCAGAGTGGCTATTTGCGGGATCACTCCTTGCCATATTTTACATCTATCTGGGTTACCCCGCGGTACTCATGATCCTCGCGAAATTGATGCCGGTACCCATCCACAAGGGGGAATACACGCCCACCGTCTCAATTCTCATCGCCGCGTATAACGAGGCGACATGCATCGGCAAGACGATCGAGAACAAGCTCGCGCTCGACTATCCGGGTGACAGAAATGAAATCATCGTCATTTCCGACGGTTCCGACGATGGGACGGATGAGATTGTGCGGGGATATGCGGAACGGGGCGTGAAGCTGATCAGGCAGGTGCCGCGGACCGGCAAGACCTCTGCATTAAATCTTGCGATCCCCAGCGCCAGAGGGGAAATCATCGTTTTTTCCGATGCGAATTCCCTCTATGAACGTTACGCGATTCGGAAGCTGGTAGCAAATTTCAAGGACCCCCGCATCGGCTACGTGACGGGGAAAATGATCTATGTGAACCCCGACGGGAGCGTGACCGGCGACGGCTGCTCCGCGTACATGAGGTATGAAAACCGACTACGCTCTCTGGAAACTGCCGTCGGGTCCATTGTGGGGGTGGACGGCGGGATTGACGCGGTCCGCAAGGCATTGTACCGGCCCATGAGAGCGGATCAGTTGCCCGATTTTGTCCTCCCGCTGGACGTGGTCGCGCAGGACTATCGAGTGGTGTACGAGCCCAGCGCGTACCTGAGAGAGACCGCGCTTGCCGAGGCATCGGATGAATACCGGATGAGGGTGAGGGTGTCCCTGCGCGCCTTCTGGGCGCTGAAAGACATGCGCCACCTCCTCAGCTTCAGGAGGAATGCGCTGTACGCCTGGCAGCTCTGGTCTCACAAGGTGCTCCGGTACCTGTCCTTCGTGTTCCTCGCCGGAGCGTACATCGGGAACGCGCTGCTTGTCCCGGAAGCGTTCTTTTACGCCGTCCTGTTCGCGATGCAGACGCTTGGCTATGCTGCGTGTCTGGCGGCCCCCTGTCTCCCGAAAGCGGGGTTTCGTTTTGTCCACATGCTTCATTATTTTGTTTTAATTAACGTTGCGGCCCTGCACGCCTTTTTGAAGTTCGCATTGGGCCACAAGCAAGTCGTCTGGACACCCAGGAAAGGATAAAAGCCGAGAACCGATCGACCAGCACGGGGCAACCCCTCCGCATGCGGTAATGAACGGTACTCCCGGCCGGGATTAGCTCAATGTGCGGCATATGTGGAATCTATAATTACGGCTCACACGAACCTGTCGGGACGGGGCTCCTTCAGGCGATGAACGACACGCTGCGCCACCGCGGGCCGAACGACGAGGGCCGATACACCGACGGGGATCTTGGTCTTGCCATGCGGAGGCTTTCCATTATCGACATCGGGGGCGGGAAGCAGCCGATTCACAACGAGGACAGGACGATTTGGATCGTCTTCAACGGGGAGATCTTCAACTATCAGGAACTGAAATGGAGTCTGGAGCGCAAAGGCCACGCGTTTTACACGCACAGCGATACGGAGACCATCGTTCATCTTTACGAAGAATACGGGGATGGCTGTGTCAACTACCTGCGGGGTATGTTTGCCTTCGCACTGTGGGACAGTCCTTCCCGGTCGCTTCTCCTCGCCCGGGATCGCGTCGGGATCAAACCCCTGTTCTATTGCGACACGGGAAAGGGAGAGCTGCTTTTTGCGTCGGAGCCGAAGGCCCTTCTGGCATCTCCGAAGGTGTCGCGAGACATGGACTTTCAGGGCCTCGACGCATACTTCGCCTACGGGTATATCCCCGCCCCCCTGAGCATCTATAAGTCGATCCGGAAGCTGCCCGCGGGCCATGTCATGAAAATCGGGCAGTCGGGCTCGTCAATCCGGAAATACTGGGATCTATACTTCAGGCCGGAGCATGGGAAGCCGGAATCCTACTTCGAGGTCAAATTCGAGGAAATCTTTTCCGACGCCGTAAAAATGCGGCTGATCAGCGAAGTGCCCCTGGGGGCTTTCCTGAGTGGGGGTGTAGACTCGGGTCTGGTGGTCGCCTACATGGCGGAAGCCATGAAGGGTACCCCGCACACATTCTCAGTCGGCTTCTCGGGTGATGTCGGGGGCTACCTGGACGAGAGACCTTACGCCCGGATGGTCGCAGAGAGATATCGCTGCGAGCACCGGGATTTGCTGGTCGAACCCCGTGTGGAGACAATCCTGGATGATATCGTCGGTTCGTTCGACGAACCCTTTGCAGACGATTCCGTAATCCCGTCCTACTACATCTGTGAAGCGTCGAGCCGCGACCTGACGGTCGCGCTCACGGGACTGGGCGGAGACGAGCTGTTTGCCGGCTACGAGCGGTATCTGGGTTTTCGAATCAGCCTGCTGTACGACTACCTGCCTTCCATTCTGACGAAAGGAATCCTCACGCCGATCGTCGACGGGTTGCCCGAATTGAAGAACGGGCACTATACGGTCAACCATCTCAAGCGTTTTGTCAGGGCATCGCACTTGCCTCTGCCGGAGAGGTATGCAAGGTACGTGACGATGCTGAATTCGGACGAACGTGCACGCCTCTATCACCCGGATATTGCCGAAACGATCGATTACCGGGCAACGGAAGAGCTGATGACGGGTTATTTCAAGGCGGACGATAACGCGTTGGACCCCCTGGACAAGATGTTTTACCAGGATATCAAGACCTATCTGCCGGAGGACATTCTGACCCTGACGGACCGGATCGGAATGCGCCACTCCATGGAGTTGAGAGTCCCTTTCGCCGACCATGTCCTGATGGAATTGTGCGCGACAATACCGGCCGAGATGAAAATGAAGCGAATGCGGAAGAAAGCCATGCTCAAGGGCATCGCGGCCGCAAAACTGCCGCGCCCCGTTCTTACGCACCGGAAACAGGGGTTCGCCTCGCCCATGGCGCAGTGGCTGAAAACCGATCTGAAATCGTTCAGCGATGATCTCCTGTCGGGCGGGGGGAAAAACAATGGCGGCATTCTGAAAAAAAGCGAAATACGGGTAATGATTGCCGATCATATGCAGGGACGGGAGCTCAACGATAAACGCATATTCGCGCTGATCATGTTCCAAAAATGGCATGATTTATCAAACAGGACCTTGCAGACATAACTGATCAAATATTCCTATGTAATAATTAGACCTCGTGGAGTCTTTATCCGAAGCATGATGACATCAAAGTTAATAATTCGCAGTTCGATTGTCCGACTATCGTACACTATCGTGGCTATGGCAATATCCTTTTTTATGATGCCATTTATTATAAGGCATCTGGGTGATCGCTGGTATGGAATATTAACCATGCTGTCGGCATTAACCGGATATTATTATTTAATAGATTTTGGCTTGGCAAGCGCGGTGACAAGATATGTAACAATGTACATCGCGAGAAACGACCATGAAAATACAAACATTGTCATCAATACATCATTGGCCATCTACTGCGTAATGGCCTTGGTGATATTTCTTGTGACAATCTTTGTATGCTATTTTGCGCATTTATTTATATCGGAGCGTGATGATCTAGCTCTTATTCGAATAGCATTAATGATTATGGGAATTAATTTGGTTCTTGAGTTTCCCTTTAAAGCATTTGCCGGAATTATTGGGGCCTATGTTAGATATGATCTGCTTACATACTCACATTTTTTTGGCTTGGTCCTAAGTACTGGGCTTACAATTTATTTCCTGTCGTTAGGCTACGGCATTGTAGCTCTTGCAACAATTGGTTTAGTAACGTCAATTATATCAAATATAATCTTCTGTTTCATCGCAAGGTATTTATATAAGGCGATGCAGCTAAGCAAAAGGTATTTTAGAAAATCACAAATTAGAGAACTATTTTCATACAGTGTGTGGACATTCGTGATGCAAATTAGCGAGCAGATGCGATACAGAATTGACGCGTTTGTCATCGCTTGGTTTTTGTCGGCAAATGCCGTAACACTCTATTCTGTTGGTGCTAATTTCCCGCTGGCTGTAATTAATCTGATATATAGAGCTACAAACTTTCTAGTGCCTGTATTTACGAAAGATTATGCTGAGGGAAATATGCGGGATATGCAAGAGCGGCTAATGTTTGCAACAAAAATCAATGCAATATTGGCTACTTTTGGTGGTGGGCTATTGATCATAATAGGCAAACCCTTAATTATCAGATGGATTGGAGAAGAATATACAGATGCTTATCCCCTATTGGTTATTTTAACGATTGGGATAATAATAGAGTCTATCCAAAATCCCTCAAACAATGTGTTGATGGCTATAGACCGCCATAGATATTTTGCAATCACGAATATAGTGGAGTGCGTAAGTAAGCTGCTATTAAGCATTGTGTTGGTTCAGAGTCACGGCATTGTCGGGGTGGGGTATGGAACAGTAATCCCCTTGCTGGTAAGTCGAATGATTGTAATGCCATACTATGTAGCTTCATCATTGGGAATGTCATTGGTGCGGTATTACACTCAAGTGATCAATGTTGTGGGAGGAACGGTAACATATTTATTGGTCGTGGCATTTTTGTCGGAGCAATATCTATCTATACCCGAGTATTCCAGACTGATGACGCTATCGCTAATTTCGTTACCGTTGTATCTCGGGTTTGTAATTTTCTTCTTCAGCAAGACGGAAAGAGAGATCATATTGCAGTTGATTCCAGTGAAACTATGGAAACAGCGGAAGTGAGGAATTATGAAAAAATCAGTAACCGTCATTGTTCCGACCTATAACAGAGCACAATATATAGGCGAAGCCATAGACAGCATATTGGCGCAGGACATTATGGATTGCGAGCTGGAGATCATCGTGGTCGATGATGGGTCGAAGGACAACACGGAAGAAGTCGTCCGCAAATACGGGGATCGGGTACGGTATATCCGGCAAAAGAATCAAGGGGCCGGCGTGGCGAGAAACCGTGGCATCGACGAAGCGCGGGGGGAGTGGATCGCGTTTCTGGATTCAGATGACCGATGGCTACCGTTCAAGCTATCCCTCCAATTCAAAGTATTCGCGCATTTCCCCGGAATCCGGATCATACACACGAATTTTTATACGTTCGACGGGGATCGAATCATCATCCCGCGCGGTCTCGATTACTGGGTCATGTCGCTCAAAGGGGGAAATAGGGTTGACTGGTCACTTGCATACCCCAAAAAATATCGTTCGTCTGAATTCAATATCCTTTTGGATGGAAAGGACTTCGACATATACGCGGGAAACATCTTTGCGGCTCTTTTGCACGCATCGTACGGCGCATGCTGGACAATGCTGATTCACAGGAGCTGCCTAAAGGATAATATTCGTTTTGCAGCGCATTTTCCAACTTGGGAAGATTACTGGTATTTATGCCTACTTGCTGAGCACAATGATATTGTATTTATGGATATCGCGACCGCGGAAAACAGAGGACATCGCGGGGAACGATTGACAATCAGACCAGACTTAATCGATCCGTTGAAATGTCATCTGGCGATCTGTCAGAGTATTTTCATGGATTCGAAAAGCCCGTTCAAGCCGGATATCAAGGTAATTGAAGAAAAATGTAAGGATCTCAGGTTAAGGTTAATGAAAGAATACATGAAGAGGGGCGACTTAGCGGAAGCAAAGTACACCAGAACAGCGATAGAAGAGACGGGTGGGTTTCAAGCAGGCATGACGGATTCGCTTTACAGGCTGCTGACCTACCTGCCGTTCAACATCGTCAGTCATATGGTGCGTGCGAAAAGAATAATTGCAGGCCGATGATGCTCGTTTTCTGGGACCGGACTTGCGAAAACCGACGGTGTTGATCCATTGCTATCCACATGATGCCCCCCTTTTTTATTGTGCTTGGTTTCTGAACTCACTATCGATTTGAAACGGCGTTTTGCTTGAGACATTTCCCTGGCCGTCCCGGCACGATCGGCAAGATCGGTGAAGCTAGCTCCATGATTCAGAAAGTGAAATATTTCATGCGCTCCAAGGCCCGCTCGTTGGTGCAGCATGGACTGTCACATGTTTTTCCGCTAGAGGGGAGAAGAACAAGTGTCACAGTGCTGATGTATCACGAGGTGCTGGAAGATGAGCAAAACGTAGATGCATGGACGATCGTACGGGCGAGCGAATTCGCAAAGCAAATGGAGTACCTGAAGAGCCATTATGATGTCATCAGCTTCGATGAAGCTCGAGATCTCATTGAAAACGGGGACAGGATCAAGGAGAAATACGCGGTGGTGACATTCGATGACGGGTATGCGGGTAACCACAGAGTAGTGTTGCCCGTAATGGCAGCATTGAACCTTCCCTTCACGGTGTTCTGTGCGACGGAAGCCATCGAGCAGGGTGAGTTGTACTGGTGGGATAGGGTCATTCATTTGGCGCTGGTCAGTGGGAAAAGGGTCACACTCACCGACATGCTTCCGGGAACATACGACTTCGGCACACGTGTGCGTGGGGCGTCCAGGTGGAACGAGATACAGCGGCTGCTGACCGATATGAAAAGTATGGGACAGCAGAGGCGGGAGCAGATCGTGCGCGTCATTGCCCGGCAGACCGATGAATCGAAACATTCCGAACCTCTCAGACTGATGACCCCACAGCAAGTGCGTGAGCTTGCCAGTGCCGCACTTGTAACGATCGGCGCTCATTCCCATACGCATGACATCCTGACGCAGCTCGCACCGGGGGAGGCAGGGAACAGTATCCTTCGTTCAAAGGAGATACTGGAGGCATGGACGGGCAAGCGGGTCGATTACTTTTCTTACCCCAACGGCGATTACTCGCCGGCGTTGATGCGTTCCGTTGCGTGTGCGGGCTTCACGGCAGCGGTATGCACGGAAGAGAGAGCGTGGACACGGACTGACAATAACTATGCCATACCGAGAATTGGGGTCGGCCGGTTCGACTCATTATCTATTTTTAAGGCGAAGGTGACCTGCGCGAATTAGATGGAAACCAGACCACGCCGCATATTGTACATGATGGACTATTTCTTCGGCACCGAGGGAGGTACGGAGACACAGGTACTGGAACTGATCTTGGGTTTGGATCGGGCGCGATACGAACCGGCATTTGTAACCTTGCAAGCTTCAAATTATATCGAACGGGGCAATTTTCCCTGCAAGGCGCAGGTGTTGAACATCCATAGTATGTCAGCGCCTTCGACGATCCTGAAAATGCTGGCATTCGCTATGGACATTCGTAGGTCGAACATCGATATTGTGCATCTGTATTTCAACGACGCGGCGGTTCTGGCGCCGTTATTCTGTAAACTAGGTGGTGCAAAGGTTATTGCATCCAGACGCGACATGGGATTTTGGTATACACCACGCATAGTATACGCGTTAAGAGTGTCAAATCGTTTTGTAGACAGAATCGCAGTAAACAGTAATGCAGTCAAATTAAATGTAGTAAAGGTAGAAAAGTACCCAGAAAGCAGAATAAAGGTAATATACAATGGTTTGAATAAAAATAGAATTGAATCGAACAAAGAGCCTATTTTTAGAGAAATATTTAAAATCGATATTGACCATCAGGTAGTGGGTACGGTATCGAACTTATATGATGTGAAGAGACCAAAAGATCTGATACAGGCATTTAAAAAAGTGAATGAGAGAATGAAAGGAGTTCATCTTGTTTTAATAGGTGGGGGACCAAAAGAAATAGAACCATTAAAAATGTTTGCCGATAAATTAAATATCAAGAAAGAGCATATTCACTTTACGGGACGAATAATGAATCCGATATCGCTCATCAAACATTTCGATGTATGCGTATCTTGTTCCGAATCCGAAGGCTTATCAAATGCAATACTGGAATATATGGGATGCGCAAAACCTGTCGTCTGCACTAACGTTGGGGGAAATCCTGAATTAATCAGGAACGGGTATAACGGTTTTCTTGTAGATAAGGGAAATATTCATCTTCTGGCAGAAAGAATCCATGCAATATTGTCAGATAATCATTTAGGGAAGACGCTTGGTGAGCATGGCCGTGAACTTTTCTTGCGCGAGTTTACGAGTAATATAATGGTTAATAATTATATGGAGTTATATGATAGCATTTTAAATAGAAATGTCACGGCTCGATTATGTAGAGAAGCAAACATATAAATAATTAGTAATGTCTAGTTAAGAATTTCCACATTCTCAGTAAACCAATCATAGTACTATATTGAACAACCATGTCCCTTTTTTTGATTTGAATCGCGGTCAAATATCGACGTCTTTTATATCAGCAAGTTGGATAGCCAGATTTTGAATAATGCGTCTTAACCGGACGGTGCAGGATTGAAATAGTTAAAGCAGGAAGTGATGAATATGAGACAATATGCAAATATGCAAGTTGAAAGAATATCTACGATAAGTAGATTAATAGAAATTGAAGAAAAATGGAAGGAACTTTTGCAGCAATCAAAGGCAAATGAAATATTCCTTACACCAGAATGGATAATATCATGGTGGAAGATCTTTGGTGCCAATAGAGAATTGTATGTTATAACGCTCTGGGTCGATAACGATTTGATGGGTCTCGTACCACTTTATAAATCCAGAAGGGGCATATTTGATCAGTTGACATTTTTAGGATTGCCCGATCAATCTGATAGGGTAGATTTTATCTATAAAGAGGGGTACGGAGAAGAGTGCATGAGAGCATGCATGGATTATTTAAGTGATAATGTAAAATGGGATGTATTGAACTTTAAGAGATTAGTATCATATACAGACTCTGTACATATATTAGATACTATATTGAAGCAAAGAATGTGGAAATATTTGTGTGGTAAGGATGGGGCGTATCCCTACCTTGAGTTACATGATTATGCTGGATATGACGATTACATGACGAAAAATTTCAAGTCAAAGCATCGAGGTAATCTGAGGAGGGAAGGAGATAAAATACATAATGTATTAAAGGCTGTATGGACAGTTAGGAAAGAAGTGGATGATAAGATCATTTCTGAGATGACGGACATAGATGTGAACAGGAGCGTGAGAGGCCAACAAGGCAATAGCTTTCTCCAAAGAAATGATAATAGATCATTTGTCAGTGAATTGATGCAGAGGATGAAAATTGCGAATTATATACGTCTGTTCACATATGAAGTACAAGAGCGCATTGCGGCGTATTCTCTCGCATTCAATTATGGCGGAAAAATATTGAATTATCAGATGTCGTATGATGATCAGTATTCAAGAGAAGGTCTTGGCGTGCATGTAATATTGCAAAGCATAAGATACGCTATCGAGAATAATAAAAGTGAATACGATCTATTGCTCGGAGAAGAAGATTACAAAAAAAGATGGTCAAGTAACATCAGGAGCAGTAAATACTATTTCATATTTCGAAACACTTATAAATCATTTTTATTATATCAGTATATGAAATTATATCAATATATGAAGCACATTAAGCAATTAAACGATTTTCCTGACGTCAATCAACTAACCCGGACAAGAATTGAATCACAGATGATCAAAGAAACAGGAATAGTACTGCCGACAAACAAGGGATCAATGGAGAGCTGACGTTCATACGATTCGGTGCGAACGACATTAATTAGGAGGAATAACAGAAAATGCCTTGCAGGCTCATACGAAACATGGATGAACTGGAACGAGATAGAGAGCAATGGAACGAGGTATATGAGGACAGCAGAATGAAATTGCCAGTTCTGCGCCATGAATACGTCAAGCTATGGTATGAGTGCTTTTCCTCGCCGAATGACATCAGGATATTCAAGGTTATGGAGGGGGACAAGGTTATAGGGTATCTTCCTATGGTCGTCAGAATTAGAAATGGATTCCGTGTATTGACAAACCAGACGAATGACCACTGCTTCTACGGGGAAGCGCTGGTCAGGCGGGGTTACGAGGAAGTATTCAGGAGAAAGCTGCTGGATGAGATCCTGGACGAAAGCGGGTGGGACGTCCTGCATCACATATTCGACTACTCCTTCTCCGCTGTGTATCCCTTGTTTCCAGAATCGTTGCTTGCCGGAGGAAACCGTCGCTGGAAAATGAACTTACAACCGACCTATACCGTTGTGCTGGACAAATCATTCGACGAGTACTTACGCAAGGATCTGTCGTCTAACATTAGGAGGAATCTCAAAACGTCGAAAAACAGGCTGATGAAAGCCGGACCGCATAGGTTCCTGCACTTCGAAAGGGATGAAGCTGTGGAAAAATGGCAGGATTTTCTTAGAATCGAGGACAGCGGGTGGAAGGGCAGGAACGGGACTTCAATATTAAAGACAGCACCGGAATATCGAAGATATTACGAAGGATTGATCCGTATCCTGTCCGCGACCCGCGATCTTCATCTTTACTTTTTGGAACTGGATCAGAAATACATTGCGGCCGCGTTCTGCTACACGGCCGGTGACGTTCTCCAGTGTGTAAAAATTGGATATGACGAGGGATATCAGGCACTGTCCCCAGCGACTATGCTCCTAATGCACCACATTGAGGACATCCAGGGACATAACGGGGAAATCAGACGCATTCACTTCTTTCCCTATGACGATACTGGATACAAGAAGCGATTAGTTAACGAGGATCAGCAGTATTCGGAAATCATTGTCTTCAAGAACACGCTCAGGGGACAATCCTTATACATGCTTGATAAACTCAAGAGCGAAATAGCAAAACATCCCTATCTTAAAAGAAACATCAATAAGATATTGAGCACCATGAAATGATCACAGCTACCGGTTGAGTTGTATGTTTATTTTGTCTCAGATAATATATCTTTCGCAAGCATCTGATGGCAACGCGCTGCCTGAACTATGCTGTCGCAGTATCAGTACACCTATAGATCAGGCCATAATCTTCCTGCAGGACGATCATCATAGATCAACCAAAAGTGAATAAATATTGTCGCCGGATCAAACAGGACGTCTAAGGCTCTAACATACCACGCCTGCCCTTTATCTAGTTCGCTTATGGGAAATTGATCATTGAAATAATCAAGCTGAATTGGCTCTGTAATCGGAGACTCGGCAATAGGGATTAATATGAAACCAACAGTAAGTGTAGTGATGACTTGTTATAATTATGAAAAGTATGTTGCGCGAAGTATAGAGTCAGTATTGAAACAAACACATAAAGATCTTGAATTAATGATTATTAATGACGGGTCAACAGACAATTCAGATTCTGTTATAAGATCTTACATAAAAGACAAGAGGGTTCGTTACATAATTCAGGATAATGCGGGCCAGGCGAGAGCAAAAAACATAGGCATTAAGTATTCGTGTGGAAAGTATATTGCTTTTTTGGATGCAGATGATTTGTGGGAGAATGAAAAGCTTGAGCTTCAATTACCTCTTTTAAAGAAAAAGAATGTTGGCCTTGTTTACAGTAATGCGACATGGATAGATGAAGGTGATAGTGTTTTAGGTCAAGGTTGGCTAGGAGGATACCTAAAGCCGCGTTCTGGCAAAGTAACAGAATATTTGATTTACGATAATTTTATATATTTTTCTTCTGCGGTTGTTAAGAGAGATTGCATTGAAGATACAGGATGTTTTAATGAGTCATTACATATGAGCATAGATTGGGAGCTATGGCTTCGTTTATCGTTAAAATACGATTTTGATTTTGTAGACAAACACTTGATAAAGTACAGATGGGGTCATGTGGGTCAGATGTCAAAAAATCAAAGTATGAGATTAGAATGTAGCATGAATGTATTAGAAGATTATTTAAGATGCAATTCAAAGCAAATTTCATTCTCTGCAATTCGAGGTGCACTAGCTTATGCATACTACAACCGTGGATGCTATCATCAGCGACACGATTACAATGTGTCAAGAAAATATTTCATAAAGTCAATTAAAATGAACCCTTTAAAAATGAAAGCATGGATCGGATTGTTAAATAATTTACTGTTATCAGGTGTGAGGTATCGCATCTTTTAGTAAGATAAACAAGTTGAGACTTGGGAAAATTAATTACTATGAAAGTATTAAATATGAACACCATGAATATATATAAAAATATGTATAAAAAATATTTTAGTATACCAGCATATTATTATTTTAAAAATAGTCCTACATACAAATATTGGAAAGTGTTAGAGAAAACACAATATTTAACAACAGAAGAATTAGAGGTTATTCAATGGAATAGATTAATAAACATATTGAATTATGTTTACGAAAATAATACTTTCTATAATAATAGGTTGAAAGATGCTAATATTCACCCATTAGACATAAAATGTTATGAAGATATAAGAAATATTCCAATTACAACAAAAGAGGATATACGGAATGCGAAGGATGACATAATATCAAGAGGATATGAAAAATTAAATCTAATCATGTATAAAACTGGCGGATCGACTGGAACATCATTGAAAGGATATATCACGGAAGAGTGTAGTGAATTAAGAAATTCATGCACAATCAGGCATGATCGCTGGAGCGGCTGGGATGTTGGTGATTCAGTAGGCGCCGTATGGGGTAACATTATAAAGAAGACAACATTAAAAGAAATAGCGAAAGAATATTTTTTAACAAAATATATATTCTTAGATACAATGAATGTAAATGAATCGACTGTTATAGAATTTGCAAATAAGTGGCAAACGGTTAAACCAACATTGCTCTTTGGACATGCGCATTCATTATATTTGTTAGCACAGTATGTATATGATCTTAATTTGAGTGTAATTAAACCAAGAGGTGTAATATCGTCTTCAATGACACTCATGGATTATGAAAGAAAAATAATTGAAAATGTATTTGGAGCGCAAGTATATAATCGATATGGTTGCGAGGAACTCGGTCTTATAGCATCTGAGTGTGAAGAACATGAAGGCATGCATTTAAATATAGAGCATCTGTATATAGAGATAATTAAAGATAATGGCGATGCGGCAAGCTACGGTGAAGAAGGGAATATAGTTGTCACTGATCTCTTAAATAAGGCAATGCCCATAATACGTTATAAAGTGGGAGATATCGGTATATTCTCAGAAAAGAAATGTGCTTGCGGACGTGGATTGCCAATGATGAGCAAAGTAATAGGACGAACTGCAGATTATCTAAAAAAAATGGACGGTTCGAAAATATCTGGAATATCATTAATTGAAAATACACTTACGATAATTCCAGGCATTAAACAAATGCAAATTATTCAAAAATCATACGAACATATTCAAATACGTTTAGTTGTAAATTCACAATATTCTGAAGAATCTGAAACGAGATTAATTTCATATTTCAGCAAATTATTTGATGATAAATCAATTATTCAAATACAACATGTTGAAAATATAGAAACATCAAAATCTGGGAAATACAGGTTTTCAATTTGCGAAATTATTGATCATTAATAGGGCCTTGGTAAGTCGATAGTTGATTAATATGAAATGCAAAATTATGAAAATAATTTAGCACGACACGTATTTTGTTCATTGTAGTCATACTATTTATAATATTATAAAATGTATATAGAAAGAAGGAATATTGTTTCACACTTATCAAATAGGTATAGTATCAAATGCTTCTAGAGATATTTGCGCTAAACAGCATAGCTATATGAAAGAAAAAGGCATATATGTATTAGAGAGCGGTGGGGCTAATCAGTAACAAACAATGTCCCGGAAATTATGATATCGAATTGAACATAAGTGATAACTTTGGGCAGATTCACATATGACGATACCTATAACGTAAATGCGGGATAGTAATATCTTTCAACTGTGCCCATCACATCTTCGTATGTAATGTAGTAAAATGCATGCCGAAGAATTCAAAGAAACGCGCAGGCGAGTGATCTCATAGTTAACCAAAGTAATGAGTATTATAATTATAATCTAAATTCTGCACATGATAAATACAGTTGGTTATATATTTTATCTATTATTCACAACGAGCTGGTTCCTTCATTTCACATCGCGTATTCAATTCCTCGGTACTATCAGGTTCGATTTAATATTAGTAATCTTATTATTGGTATTAACTATTGCAAATGGAGAGAATAGTAATTATGTGTTTAAGCGTCAAAAAGCGACATTATACATATTAATATTGATAGCATATGTATTTATATCAATTCCATTTGTTGAGTGGCCTGGTAGTGTATTGATTAATTTTCAAGAGTGGTTAAAGGCAGTAATTTTTTTCTTTTTTACTGTCTCGTTTATTACTACAGAAAAAAAGCTAATAATATTTTTATATGTATTATTATTAATGCAAACTATAAGAGTGTTAGAGCCTTTATATTTGAACATAACGCAGGGATACTGGGGCTCTTATGCATCTATGCGTGATTGGGAATATATGCAAAGACTTGCAGGTGCACCGCATGATTATGTAAATCCAAATGGTCTAGCATTTATAATATTAATTATAATTCCATATTTATATCATTTAAAAGACTTAAATATTGCAAATCTCCTATTATTCATCATGTTAAGTCCTGCTCTCATTTACGCCTTAACATTAACAGGGTCAAGGTCCGGACTGATTGGACTGTTCGTAGTATTATTTGGGATATTATTGCAAAGTAAAAGAAAAGCTGCAGTTGCTGTAATAATGCTAATAGTAATTATTATTGTTATATACAAAATGCCTGACAGCATGATCGATCGATATATATCGATATTCGATTCGTCTTCCAGTCATGCGGCAACTGCTGATGGCCGAATTAATGGTATTAAAGAGGATATAGAGTTGTCACTAAGAAGACCAATATTTGGTCATGGTCTAGGGACGTCACTGGAAGCAAACTCTAATTATACGGGTCGATATCTTCTGTCACATAATTTGTATGCAGAGTTAGCAATTGAACTCGGCTTATTTGGTCTAGTAATATATATTCTGTATCTGAAAGCAATATACAACAATATCAAAAATATTAGAACGAAATATTCAAATATTATATATCAACGAAAGACATTTATTAATTCATTTTATAAAGCTACAGTTATATTATTTTACATGAACTTGATTTTCAGTATGATGAGTTATGGTTTATCTGGATACGAGTGGTACTTATTGGGGGGGATGACTATAGTGTTGCATAGAATATGTGAAGAGAAGAAACTGAAATGTCAAGTAATTGACGAGAGTATAAAATAGTATCCATTATGTTTATATCAAAGAGATATGATGCAGTATAAAAATATTGTGGCAAAATGCTATAATGAAAATATGATAAAAAAGAAGGCAACCTGGTTTCGAACATGTCAAAGAGCTTGTCCAAAAGCCTGTATTTATACAGGGCATACAAAAGAATTACGATTATCTTGTACGGCAGTGAAAAAGGTAGTTCAATAAAGATTATTATTGCGAGACCCAATGAGTCGAGAATCAATTATTAGCAAGTGCGAATATGAGAGGGATTAAATGAACTGTCGCAAAGGATTGGTAAGCATTATTATCCCTGCATATAATGCGCAAAGGTATATTAGGGAAACCATTGAGAGCATCCTTGCGTCGAGCTATCGTAATATTGAAATCATTGTTGTTGACGATGGATCAACAGATGAAACGCTATTAATTGCAAAGAGCTTTGGGTTACCAGTATTCTGCTTTTCACAAGACAATAGCGGTGGATGTGCTATTCCTCGAAACCATGGCATAAGCAAGAGTTCAGGCGAATTTCTCTGTTTCATGGATGCGGATGACTTAGTAACTGTTGATCGACTGTCTGATCAAGTTGACTTCCTGGAGCGGTATTCCAATGTTGCCTTAGTATTTTGCGATTATAGAAATTTTAGTGATAGTGGCACGTATCAAAATTCGCATTTTCAAACGTGCCCAGGGTTATCGGAGCAGTTGAAGAATAATAGAGATATTGTTTTAGAGACTGCATGCCCACTGTTAGCGCAGGAAAACTTTGGAAGCGCCGGGTCTCTCATGGTTCGAAAAGCTTCGTTGCTGCCGGAGTTTAAATTCGAGGCGTCATTAAAGAGTTCTGAAGATTATCACTTTTACTTCAGATTGGCTCGACAATCGCCGGTCGGGATAATTAATAAAGTAGGAATGCTTCGCCGCCTTCACGGGGATAATATGACGAGAAATGTGGAAAGAATGATGCGCGAGGGGATACGCTGTAGAAGTATGTTAATTTACACCGAAAAAAATCCTCACGTTAGAAGGCTATTGAATCGCTATGTTGCTAACTGCAATGCGGGCTTGGCTCGCTATTATGCGAATCAACGATTTTATTCTAAATCCTTTCAGCACATTTGGCGAATACTGGCCGGACCTTTCTGCTGGCAAGAATTTAAAAATGCTTGTACGAGTACTGTTCGTACAATAGCGATAGCCTTAAATTTGCACGTACCGGATCGCTGAGATCCTAATATTATGCGTGAATCAGAAAGGACTACTTTAAGAAGGGTGATGAGGCGAGTCCCCGCCACTCCGGTGCAGGGTCCACAGAGCCATGGCGTATAAATGGGCCTGAGCCCCATTGGGGAGCAGCTTCAGAAGACGATGTCGTTGCTTGGCGCTTAACCGTGCCTGTCGGCAGGGTGTCGGCTTCGGCGAAGAGCCTCCGGGTCTCCAGACTGGACCTAGGCTTTCCACAGGCTCTCGGGGGTGGGGGGCATAATTGACCTTGCGGGCTACTTCCTTCACCTTGTAGCCTCGTTCGAGCAGGGCGACGGCTCGGCGTCGCCGGGTATCACGTGTCGCGGGGGTGCCATGTGTCCTCGTGCATTGTCCTTTTTGATGACAAGTAAGAAACAGATTATTGGGTAACAGAAAGGTAGTCAAACAATCCCAAAATGTCGATATCAATTTCAATCTTAACACATAATAGATGCAGTATTCTAAATGAGTTGTTAGATAGTATAATTAAATTTAAACATAAAATCGAGGAGATTATAGTGGTTGACAATAGTTCCGATGACGGAACCGAGCAAATGGTAAAAGCACACAGTATAAAACCGATATACTTACGTATGGATAGGAACATTGGAGCGGCGGCGAGAAATTACGGACTGAAAAAGGCGTTAGCGGATATAGTTGTGACACTGGATGACGACATTATCGGTCTGGATGGCGACATCCTTGAGAGGATAACCAGACTCTTTGAGAGCAATACACGCCTTGGGGCGGTGAATTTCCAGATCCGGGATTATTACACTGGTGAACTTTGCAATTGGGTGCATCACAGGAGAGAAGAGGATTACGCGGACAAAGAGTTCCCGACATACGAGATTACGGAAGGTGCCGTTGCGTTCCGCAGATCGGCGATTGAGGGGGCGGGGTATTACGCCGACGATTTTTTCCTGAGCCACGAAGGGCCGGATCTCGCATTCAGAATCATGGACCACGGATATGAAATCTATTATAGTGGAAGGGTGACAGTACGTCACCGGCATGAGAATACTGGCAGAAAGGCTTGGTACAATTACTATTACGACACACGAAACCTGTTCTGGCTCGCAGCGAGGAATCTGCCCGTGCCTTATGCACTCCACTATGTGTCGCGCGGCACCATTGCGATGCTTATCTACTCGCTTCGCGACCGTTTCTTCATCTACTGGTTGAGGGGCGTCCGTGACGGTCTTGCTGGCATTTCACGGGCGGCGAAACAGCGAAGAGTGCTGCGCCTTGAAACGATGAGGGCTATGGCGAAAATCGACGAAGACAGACCGGACATTATTTACTATTTGAAAAAAAGGCTATTTCGAAAGAGCGCAAGGCTTTAAGACGTTGGCAATGAGTAGTGGAGGAAAAAACCTTCATAAAGCTTTTAGCGGTGATAGGGGATTGTGAGAATCCTTCTGTGATACTGTATGTAAAACCCTCCATTTGATCGGGTGGGCTCTCTCTCTTGCGGTGGCCGTAATCTAAATAATTCATTAATAATCAGGTAGTTGTGAGTTATTTTGATGCGTGGTACATTCATTGCTAAGCAAATTGTGTATGGCATCGACACTGACTGCTTAAAGTATTCTCTAATTTTACCGATAAGGAGTGAGAAGAGTTTAGGATTTCAAATCATGCAATCGAACTCACTTTGCGTAGAGCCTCAGGTGTCGATCACCAAACGAATGCAGAGCGTGGAGTCGCCCGTGATATGCTGAAATGCAAGTTCATCATGGGAAATGCAAAGGTCATATAAGGCTGATATGTGAAAAGGGTAAAAAGATGAACGCACTTTTAAGGGCAATCCGCAATAATTTCGTTCATATATTCACTCTTGTTGCTTCACACATTGCAATCGTGTGTATCGTGTGTTCGCCGGCCGGCGTACTGGCTGCTCCGGCAATCACCGGCGTTGGAGGAATCGTCGGGAACGGCGAAACGATCACGATCACGGGGACCGGTTTCGGCTCGACGGGTCCCAATGTGGCAGTATTCGACGATTTCGAGAAGGGGTCAAACGGCAGCGTGATATCGATTGCGCCTGGTTCAGCATCAGTCAACCAATGGAGTGCAATATCATCTGAATCGAAGCCAACATATTCTACAACTCAAGCGCATAGCGGTACTAAGTCTCTATTTATTGATTTTTCACAGCAGGGTCGCTGGACACAGGTACACTTTTCAGGGACTAATCAAGTGTATTTTTCTTTCTGGCTGCTGGTGCCAGCAAATAGCTGTGTCCCTGGAGTTAATAATCCTGACGGTCCAAATTGGAAATTTGTAATGATAAGCGGAAATCCGTGGCCTGCAAGTGATC
>Ga0302249_1000728_pt1 | contig 26686 bp, 20 predicted proteins | sample AAG_UR_Val_MG_FD_193531 | JGI IMG/M metagenome (GOLD analysis project Ga0302249, IMG submission 193531) | Enriched activated sludge microbial communities from anaerobic digester in WTTP, New Holstein, Wisconsin, United States - AAG_UR_Val | ecosystem: Engineered > Bioreactor > Anaerobic >... | reverse complement strand
TGCCTGTTGTTTAGCCTGTTGTTCAGCCTGTTGTTCAGCCTGTTGTTCAGCCTGTTGTTCAGCCTGTTGTTTAGCCTGTTGTTCAGCCTGTTGTTTAGCCTGTTGTTCAGCCTGTTGTTTTTGTTGTGGGGTTATTTGAGCTTCTAATGCTTTTAATTCTGCATCGTATTTAGCGTTGATTTTAAGTCTAGCATTAATAGGTGCTAAAGTAATTATATTACCTCTACTAATTATGATTTTGCCATCTTCATCTTTAGCTTCTAATATTTTACCATGTTCGTTTACTTTAGTAACTATTGCTGGTATTGCTCTTACACCATCTTGTACTTGGAGGTTATCCCCAACTTCAAATTTTTCAGTTTGTCTATGTAAATTACTTACTGATACTTGAACAATTTTTTTACCAAACCCTTTTTCTCTATAAGATTGATTATCAAAAAAATCAACTTTACCATCAGTAATTCTAAAAGAAACTCCTTGTGGTAATTTATAGCTTAATTCATCTGCTTTTTTATCCCACTCGTCATTTCTTTTTTCATCATTTAAAAACTCTGGATTTTCAAGTTCTTCAATTAAGTCTTTATTTTGCTGTTTAGCAGTTTCTATATTTTTACTAACTTCTTCTTTAGATAATTTTTGAACAGGTGTATTTAATTGTTTATCTGTACTTGCTTGAGTTCTAGAAAATAAATTATCTAACTCTTCTTGTCTTCTTCTTTCTATTTCAGCTTTTTGAACTTCTATATTACCATTAGGATTTTGGTCAAGATATTGAGAATACAGTTGTTCAGCCTGTTGTTCAGCCTGTTGTTCAGCTTGTTGTTCAGCCTGTTGTTTAGCCTGTTGTTCAGCCTGTTGTTTAGCCTGTTGTTCAGCCTGTTGTTTAGCCTGTTGTTCAGTCTGTTGTTGTTTATACTTTGTAAACTCATCAGCTCTTTGAGCCAATTTATCCATAAGCGTCAAATCACTGTTTACAACCTTAACCTTTATGTTATCATTAACAAACTTTTCTATAAACAAAGGATCATCTATAAACTTCTTAAATTGCTCATTACTAATGATTGACTCATTTATCATGTAAATAGCAATTTCACCTGATAACATCTTTTGTAAATCAGCACGCTGCCTATTTAACTTTTCACTTATTGCAGCGTCAATATTTTTATCACCTAATTTGCTAAGCAATAATTCGGAAGCAAGAATATTACCATAATATTCCAATAGCGCAACCCTTGTATCTTCATCAAAACCAAGTCCACTAACCTTGAGTTCATAAGCATAATTTGTCATTTTCTTATGATAGTCAGCCTGTTCTTCTGTAAGCGAACCCCGCTCCATAAAAACATCTATCATATTAAAAGCATCATCCCTACGTTTTTCTAATGGAACATTACTCTCCTCATCTGAAAAGAAATTTGTTATCATGTAATTAGTAATCTTATCTTCAGCAAATTTGTCAGCATCAATATTTTTCATACCTGCTATATACTTGATAGTCTCCGCCCCTCCCTGAAAAGCCAATCCTGTAGCAGTCCCTAATATCATCTCTGTAAGAGCCATATCCGTCTTAGCATATTCCATCAATGACAAAATAGGAGTTTCATCATCACGTCTGGCTATTGCATTATGCTGCCAATAACCTTGCAATAACTCCTCTATTCCCTCCGATGCACCTTCATAAAGAAACAATAATAATTTTGACAAGAAACCTTTTGCAGGCGTAAACGCTAAACCCAGTTGCATGGCATCATTAAAATATAAAAATGCTTCATTCTTCATCACATCTGCGGCAACTTGCGAAGCTTGTTCAACAGACATTCCCATTTCCATTGCCTCATTAAATGATCCACCCGCATTAAACCATCCTTCTATCGGACGATTAATTAAAGCTCCTCCAGCTCCTGCCACTAATTGTCTTAATAAGACAGGCATAGCCGTCCTTGCCAATGCACTTGATAACCCTAAAGTAACTCCATAACCTGTAGGTAAAAGAGAAAGAGTAAAGGGAAGTGTACGCACGCCATTGGCGATCCACCAATCAGGAGTTAGCAACTTGTCTAACTCAAAAACAGGAATATCCGCACTCTTGTAAAAATCCATCGCCATATCCGATAAATAGTTACCTGCTTCATAATACCCTAACCAATTAAGGCCTCCACCGATAGAATTAAATAAATCTAAAACACCAGCAGAAAACGACATAGCTATCTGCGCACTACGTGGAAGAGCATTCCATTTAGCCATCGAGAATCGTTGCCGTTCCGCATAAACCTCCGCAAACACATCTTCATACCTATCAACTACATCTTTAGATAACTTCCCGTCAATAGTAACTCCATACTCACGCTCCAAATCACTTAGTTTGCCCTTAAACGTATCAAAAAGACTTATATGAGCGTTATTCAAAGCATCAATAACATTGCTGTTATATCTGCGAATATGTTCATTATATATCAACGTTTTATTCTTTCTTAGTTCTTCAAGCTGACGATTAGCATCATCAACAGAAATAGCGCCGGCATCATACATCTGCTCCAGCTCCGCTTTCTTTTGTAATAATTCAGCCTCTATTGACGCATCTAACTCTTTCATCTCTAAATCAAACTGACTTTTAGAGACTTTAGCTTTGTTTAATAACTCACCTTTAAGCCTTGATGCATCAGCAAACAATCTTTCTACCTCAATCGTAAACTTTTCAACCGCCTCATCAGGGTATAACTTATCAGGATATTTCTCCCTAAACAACTTATTAGCTTGTCGTTTAACTTCATCTTCCTCTACACGCTGTTTAATATAATATCTTAACTCTTGTCTTGACTCCGCATCAAGGTCAGTGCTTAATGCATAAGCATCCTCCATGCGTAAAGATTTAAGAGCATCAAGTTCCTTAACCTCACGCTGTAGCTGATCATACCGTTTACGACTTTCCTCATCTTCCAATATAGGTGTAGGCTTGTAAGCATACATAGTTCTACCATAAACAAACTCTTTGTAACCAGCCCCAGACTTAGCTATATCTTTTAATTCCCGCTCCTTCTCATTCTTTAATACATCTATATCATCAGGAACATTCTTAATATATTCTTTATAACTCTCATAATGAGGCGCATACTTATTATCTAAGCGTTTACGCTCAATTTGTACTTCAAGCTTGCGCTTCTGATCTTCAAGTTCCAATATTTTTTTATTTATCCTTTCATATTCAACAGCATCATCAGAGGAACTAAACTTTTTATCTCCAGTATATATCGACCTCGACCATGCAATATCTTTAGTACTCGTTACTATTGACTTACGCTCTAATCTATCCTTTTCCTTCACAAGTTTATCAATATCCTCCTGAATGTATCCTATAGGATCATTACTACGTTTCTCTGTTTCTTTTTTTCCACCAATATAACCTAAACCTTCTTGAGTAGCCTCGTAAATATTGAAATCTTTTTTTTTTAAATCAACCTGGTCCTTGTAAGAAGGATTTTTCTCCAAGAACAGATTTACAAGTTCTTCATCTGTTCCATCAAATTTACCAACTTCATGGCGTATAATTTTAGCCATTGTACCAACATCGTATCGTTCTGGAATAGTAACATCTTCCATATCAACACCTTCTGCTGCCTTTGGGTTTTTATCAAAAAAGGCCTTTACCAAAAATACATCATCAACCCCTTCAGGTAAATCAATATCCCTTTTTAATCTTTCAACTAACTCAACGTATTTTATTTTATCTTTCATTGTTTTTCAAATTAAAATTTGCTCCATCAAGTAAACCCCGTTTTCCCTTAAACACATTCTCTAACCCCTCTAATTTTATCCCAATGGAATCTAAATACCCGTCTCCTAACTGTTCAAAAGGTATATATAAAATCTTCTTGTTTTCCCTTAACTGCTTGTTTGTATCATCATCAGCCACCTTATCTTTAATGAATAACACATTTAAAGGATAACCGCTATCACCTCTAAACACTGCGTACAGTTTTTTTCCCATTCCAAAGTCTCTTTCGGCAAAACGTATCAAACGCCCACCAGCAGCTTCATCTACACTAACAAGCTCACCATCCTCTGTATAAAGCTCCATGCCCTTGCTAACTGTATAAGGCTTATGCTTTCCTACAGATTCTATATCCCAAACAGTATAGCCAAGATGCGTCGAAGGATTTATAATTGTAACCTTACCTGTATTACTCCCACCTTTTGAATCAACCTTTTTAGTCTTATAGTCAATCTTAATAGGTTCAGACTCGCCATCTGGTGGCCTCATAAACCTTTCAAATGTCTCATAATCCGGGAACTGTTGATACAAAGCCTCCTTTCCTGAATCCCATAACATCCTCGTTAACTCTTTAAACTTAGTAGGATCATAATATTGTTTTCCTTCAACAAGAACATAGTCAGGATAATGTCTTTTTATATCATCTACATCAACCTTCGATTGTTTAAGTATTTTACCACGTTCGGCGATAAAATCAAACTTAGGCGGTGCTGCCACCGCCCAAATTCCACTTTCAAGATAATCTAAAGCATCATCTAAACTCATGTTCTCAACCTGCACAAGATTAGCAAGACTCTCCTTCCGCCTTATCTTACCATCGGTATTAAACATCACTTTATTAACACTATCATTAAACAACTTCCTTACTTCATTTGCTTTGTCGGCAAATAGATTCAACTCGTTATATCGTTCCGATATTCGCCTATGCTGTTCAGGCGTTAAATTTCGATAATTATTATCTCTATAAATCTGTCCTGCCTCCTTAATAAACTCATCTCTTTTAGCAAGATACTCCTGCTGATACTTACCATAAACAGGTTTAAAAGAATTATCTACAATCTTCTTATATTCATCAATGCCACGAAGCATCTCCGCTTGATCCTTCTGCATCATGCTTAAATAAACCTGATTAAGCCTACCCAAAGACTGATTAAGCCTTAACTGTTGATCAGGTACTATTTTTACACGGCTACTATACATTGTATCTTATTTTTTCCATTAAGTTAAACCATATTTATCAAGAACAGAAGGAGTGCCTAAATTCATAATAGGAAAATAGTCTTCTTTATAAGGATTAAAAAATGGATTAAACATTCTTTCCTCCCCCCTTACACTACTTTCCCCTGTTGTTCCCCTATTTTTAATATAATCCTCCATCAACTTAAACATCACCCCTTGGCTAACCCCTTCCAAGCCGCCTGAAATACCTTTTAAAAGCTCCTGTATTCCCACCATCTTTTCTCTCTCTTTAGAAATACCCAAGTTTATCATTTTATCCTCTATCGAGGCCTCCATAGGAGCTTTAACCCTTGAAAGGAACTCAGCAAGCCTCATCCTATTACTTAATTTAGCCGTCTCATCCTGAATACCCAACTGCCTTAAATTAGATGTAACGCTGTCTTCAGTCTTACTTAACAAATCCAACAACTCACTCGGATTTTTAGCCACCTGTTTTCCTAACCCCATAGTACGTGCAAGTTGACTTACTATATCATCCTTGATAGTCTCTTTTCCAGCCAATCCATGACCAGCCAATCCTCTATATTCAGCTTCCGCTGAACTCATGGCAGAAGGCATATTATACTTTAAATTCCCTAAATAGTCAGCAAACTTACGATGCTGCTGATTTGCTAATATGCCACTGCCAACCCCAAATAAACCAGATAATATACCTGTTGCTAAACCTATTCCCATATCTTTATGATTTTTCTGATGTATTACTTTTTATTTTAACGTAACTTAATCCAGTAGTACCTTTTAATTTTAATCTCATCATACGGCCTCTTAATCGAGAACTTATAATAGTATCTAAAGGTGTCTGCCCGTCACGTCTGAAATTCGCCCACCAAACACCTTGCTTTTTTACCCAATCACCAATATATATAACACTTGACATAACTACCTGCCCCTCAACTAAAGTCTCTACTTCACCCGTAAACGGAGCTTTAGCCATTAACTGAATATTCTTAAATATTTTATTTTTAAAAGGGACGACGTTTGATACAAATTCAACTTCCGTCTTTATCGGCTTGCCATACAATAACTCGTCTTTCTGATTTTCTAACCATAACGTATTACCATCATGAGACAATAAAGTATCTCCAAACCACATATACCTACTTGCTGTTGGTTCAACATAATGAGACCACTTGTTTTCTTTCTCATAGAACACTATCGTTTCTCGTCTATCAGGTAAACAGAATGTTATCATATATTCATCAAACAACCCTGACCATCCGCTTACAACATCTACATTGTCTATTCCTAAATCCAATATCTCTTTACTTAAATCCTTTATCGTTGATGCTATTCCATAATTGGAAATAGGATAAGGACCATTATAAGAATCTCTTACCACCGCCCCATTAAATACATCAAAGAAATACTGATATGTATCTATTGTAGCTATTGAATTTGGAAACATAGTTCCAAACGTCAATTGACTTGGCATTATCGTACCCAGCAATTTATCTGAAATACCTACATAACCTTCTCGCCCGTCTGCTTGGCTAAATACTGTTCGACCTATATAAATAGATGTGCTTTTACGTTCTTGATTTACCTTTAACACTATTCCAGATTCCGCCAACCCCGTTATTTCTCCATGCCTGCTGCTTAACACTATACTGTTTGTGTCCCAATCTGAAAGACCATTAACACCTCCTTTAACATACCTTTTTGAATGCTTAATATTACTTTCATACCATTTGTTTTCAGCAGTTTTAAGCTCAATATTAGCACGCCCTTTGCCCCATGCATCACTTAAATAAATATCTGAAAAATTACTATCTTCACATACAAAATCATCAATTCTCCGCAATCTCCTTCTAACATAAACATCCCCACAGTTAACCTCTACCTCATTTTGACTGTGCTGGCTATTAATAACTGCGTACCTGTCGCCTACCTCAAAAAATACATTATTTTCATCATCCTTCATCTCTGGTGTATAAACCTCAATAACACTCTTATTATACCCTAATCCATGACGTTGATAATCAAAATACTTAACAACAAGATATTCGGCTGAACGCTTACGTATCTTGTTGCCGTGTTCATCAATGATATAAGCACTATCATCACCAGCGTCATCCTTAATGTACGATTGCGCTCCACTTTCATAACCCACATCAAGTATTTGCATGTCCACAACGCCATCCGTCGTCTTAAACTTATCCCCATCTAAAACATAACATATTCGTACTCTATCACCCCTATTAAAAGTATAATATCCGTAAATCAATTTGCTGTTTAAAGAGATACCATCAAGAATGGCATCGTTAAGTCTTATATAAACATATCTGGCGTCATCACTTGTCTCAAAACGATCAACAAGATATTGGAAAAAACCTCTACGCTTAGGCGAGACAACTAATTGATAAAACTTAGCCCATGAAGGAGCATTACCTTCAATATTTACAGTAATTGTATTTCTTGTAAGCCAATTTATATTTTGTGCAGGTTTAATTTCAGAAATAGTTTTAACATAAATTTTATTTGTACCCTGTACGCCACCAGAACGCCCATATTGATCGTAATAAACAATACCGACCTCAACATTAGCCCCAGATTTAAACGTGCTACAAACGCCCGAAATGCGACTTAAAACCTTAGCCCTTAATCCTGTTAAATAATCATTAGTATAAGTTATGTAGATGTCATTCTTTATTATGATAACATTACCAAGTTTTAGAAATTTACCTACACCAAAAATATTATCATAATATGTTATTATAGCCTCTATCAAAGTCAAATTATTTGAACTCTGAATGAAATTATACAAATAATCAGCCTTTACATTATTTGTACCATCCCAATATTCTAAAGATAACGCCCCTACATCCCCAGCATTAAACTCATAATCACCAATAGGAAGAACAACAACCTTAAATTCATCAGGATAAGAAGGAGTAACATTCATCGGAGTAACTTTCTCTACACAAGAAGTATATTGACTATTTCTAAAGAGATGAATATGCAACTTCTCTATATAATACGCCCATTGACTAAGAGGACTTGCAATAACATAACTTAACCCATCATTATAAAAATACCTCTCAATCTTAAAGTAAGAATATAATTCATTCTGTATCAAATTCATAATATCCTCATAACTCTCACCACCAACACAGGTATATGTAAAATCAACAATTGGATTCATTACATCAAACTGATACAGTTTACATATTATCTGATCACCGGCAACATATTCAATCCAAGCGCCAGAATCGTAATCCCATAACTTAAATGTAATAACCCAAACATTAACAATATCCGTATGTGTAGTAAATGCAATATTTAGGCTGTCAACATTAGTTGTTATATCTTTGTAATTCAATGTTAGTCTTAAACTAACATCATGATTACCATATCCTTCATTATAATTTGCATAGACAAGATTTGTTCCGTTAATAAACCTTTGATGCTTAACAAATAACGGAACATTATGATAAAGCCTCGCAACCTCTTTTTGATCTAAAGGATATGTAACTTCATTACCGTAGAAATAAACATATCCTTCAATATTTATTAATTGACCATCAGTATCGTATTTGTCTATTGTTTTAAACAAAGACCATACGCCTGTATTCAGACGACGATAAGCAAAATTTATTTTTGTTACTAAACTGTTCCCCTCTTCATATGTAAGCTTAATCCGATTATCCTTATTCTCCTCCTTTACATAATGGCCATTCGCAGTACTCTCACCTTCAGGGATCGGCACATCGCTAATTGGTGACCATACACTCTCCTCTCCATCATCATACACATACTGATAACGAAATTGATACAAAGATCCTCTAATATGATTTCTATTAACCGTTAAATCATCTTCATACTCTACACGCAAAGGCATAAGCGGAGGCTGTTTTATAACAGTAAGCATGTCCCGATTCAGATTTATATACTTGTACAATGGGGCAATTGTTTCATTACCAATATTCAATGCCTTTTCAACATTAAGTTTCATCGGTACGCCACCAGTCCAATATAACATATCATCAACAATGTCCGCATCAACGTTACCGTTGAAATCCAGGAAGATATTGCCATAGATAAATTGTACCTCTGACGACTCAACAAAATATCTATAAATATTTTTAGCGCCTAACTGACTTTCAACAAAGATAATTATTGCCTTATTCTTAGTGTCCTGACACCATCCTGCTATTCGGCCACTTAACTGCTGAATAGACTTAGTGCCGTAAATAACCTCATTAACGCCCATTTTACCTAATCCGTGCGAACGCATATTTACCTTTCTTACACATGCTTCAGCCGATAGACGCTGAAGATCAGAATCCTGATCTATATAAAGCATATTTCTAACATCCTCTATCATTTCACCCCCTGCGACCTTCCTTGATTAATAACATCTAATATATCATAAATATTAAAAGGATTTTTCCTTTTAATGTATTGCCGCTTAGCCTCCAAATACTGACGACGACAACGTTCAACCTTTACTTCAGGCACATCCCTATCTCTTTTTATAAGAGTATATTCTAAATATTCTTTCAAAGTAGGTATCATCATTACAGGGATAAATGTCTGTGAATCAAGAGAGATGCCTGAACTTTTATATTCAACCACAACTAACTTGCCTGCAAGCGCACCCCTGAAACGTATTACACGCTCCCGATCATCAACTCTAAATTCTCCAACATTATACCCACCACCTTTAGCATAGTTCAACTTTAAAGGTAAATTAAGCTTCTCCAAAAGGTCTCTATTAACCTCCTCAACACCACACACAACCTTTTCAGGCATGACAAGCCTGTCATTACGTGTTAATGTATGTATCTGACCATTGATAACAATACCTATCCTTGAATAAGTTATGTAATCAGCAGGTAAATAAACATTATTTACCTCATTAACAACAGAATAATAAATCTTTGTTCCTTCCGAATGAGAAACACCTAACTCTTGCGTCAAACCCTCAATAACTATCTGCTTGTAACGCATGTAATTTTCAAACCCTTCATTCCTCTCATTCAAAAATGAAAGAACTACATGATCTATTTTTACCAATCCGTGTGTGTCCATCTTATCAATTAACAATTATCAATTATCAATTAGTTTTTTCATTACTATCAATTACCTTATCTTCCGGTGGCATTTGATTTAAAAACTGCCATACAATATCCCTTATCGCCATCTCGGAATTTGGGGGAAACACAATATTATCATCAGGTAAATATTCTTCATATTTGATAAGCAAATGCATGTTCACTTTATCTATTCCATACATTATACTTTTATAATAGACCTTTTCCTTTGTTACTACAAATGGAACAGGCCCCGTAAGTTTATATACCTCAAGCTCATTAAGAGACTGATGCCCAACTATTGTAACAGGAACGAAGGTTAAATCCATGCTTCCAATCATATGAATATTCATCACTCCACCACCTGTTCTGGGAAGATCTATCAATGAGGCCGGCAAATCGGAATAATATTGCTTACCCTCATTTCTTATTTCAACACCCTCAAAAAGTTTTGTAAAAACGTCTAAAGAGCCTCCTTTAATACTCATCCAATACCCTTGAACATAACTATCATAAGCCATAGATACATACTTGTCAACCACCAATGGATTGACGTCCTTAATTAAAGATAATCTTATTAGCTCTGTAAACTCTTTCTTTTTCATACATCTTGTTTCTTAGTTTGCGCTATTTGTATCGGAATACTTTCACGCATAGATATACCCATCTTTTCAAATATTAGATTAACAACAATGTCTAACATTGATTCCTTCCAGCCAAATTCAATTGACTTAGAAATATAACCATCTATTTTAGGATGTTCAATATTTGTAAAATACATTTTGCCAGCCCCTGATAATACATTATATTGCCCATTTTGTAGAACAACCTTATAATCTGGAGGTAAATAATAATGTAAAAATTCATCAGAGGTTATAAAATAATCATAAATAGGTTTTTCAGGCAACCTTAAATAAATAATCTTTATCTGACTTACTTTTTGTGAAAAATATAAAACATTACCGATAGTATAAACATAAGGAACATCTTCACTATCCCAAAGCCCGCTATCCATATCTGATGCTTTGCCTTCAGACACAATTGAGACCTTCTTAATCGCTCCATTACAAAAAGCAGTACAAGTAAGCAACATATCAACATTTTTATCCAGAGTCAATTCTCTTAATTCCGTTTCAACAGTAAGAGTCCTCTTTGTATCTTGTAAATAACTGTCTCTCAATAACTCAATGAACTTATAATGGTCTCCCATAGAAAGTTCAATTAAACGTTTTTTCTCTCTATTAAACACCTCAATATTAACTATTGATATTATTGAACTGTACTCAATAGGAGATATTGGATCACCAATTTGATCCTTTGTTATCAGATAGTTACAATAATTAATTATTTCCTCATGTGTAATCATATTCCCTGTATTTTATGCTTTTCCGCAACCTGCATTACATCTTCACGCCTCAATGAAATTCCTAAATCTGATAATAAGATAGCCATTATATCTATTTGATTCACCTCGTCCCATTCAAGTTGGGTGCTATTTTGACTATCATAAACACTTACTCCGTTTATTACTTTAACAGAATAAACAGGTTTTTCAGGCAACCTTAAATAAACAAACTTAGCTTTTGTTATACTTTCAGGCGCTATTTGTATATAATCATTTTGAAATGTAGCTACAGGATACTCATAACTTGGAATATCTACATAGTTTCCCATCATCTCATCCATTCGCTGATCTGTCACAAAAGTAACCTTCTTCATTCCCCCATCTTCACGCACAGCACTCATTGATGAAGGATAATAATACCTATCTGGATAGGCAGCTTTACCATTGTAAAATTTTAACATATTATTACCGCTTAACTCAATCTTAAAACCCCTCATATCCTCCGTAATCTTCTGGGTAATATCAAACGCCTGTCTTGGCAATGGCATACCTGGCTGATATTCTTCAGGTAACCCTAATTTACGTTTATAATGTTTCAGGCTTGCTATATGAAGCATTTGACCAAATCTCTTTGGTGTAAAGCCAATATCAGGACTACGATCGCCAACAATAAAATTTATTATATTTATTATCTCCAGCAGTGTCATATTATATTATTTTCCAATTTGTGTTTTGAAAAACAACAGTTATCGAATCACCTTCTGTACCAAAGTCATAAACCGACTTCTTTTCTATCGTACCACTTTGCGGCATCACACTAATCTGCGATATCATCCAATCAGCAACAATAGTATAACTATCCCCCTCCTCGCCAACAGGCAAAATAATAGAAACAGGCGTATTGCCGCTTCGCACAAAAATAGTATCATCCACCGCCGACATGGTATAATTACTCGTTACAATCTTTACAATCCGTTTACCTTTAAGGGAAAGGATCATCAATAGTATCCACGTCCCACCATCCTTTTTATAAACATGACCATTAATAGTTTGTAAATAAAAATCACCATTATCCCCAAGCAAGTCGGATGGCGTTCCTGTTCCTGAATACCATTTTGTGCCAGGTGTACCTGGTACAGGTGTTCCTTCACCAATATCATAGATAGGCTCTATTTTTTGAGGCACATTAGGCTTTTCAGTCCATAACGTACACTCTTTTTTTAATATAGTCATTATCTTTTCACAAGCATAACCTGTGTCTAAACCTGCCTGCTTGTACATCTGATAAAGACCATAATAAAAAGTTATATCATACACCAATCGTTCATAGTAATCAGCCTCTCTATGGCTTCTTCCTCTTGCTTCAATAAGCCTTTCAGAAAGTTGATAGATACATGCAATGCAACCGCTAATACAATCAGACTCAAATTCAACATCTACATAATCATAATGCTTGCTTACAAATTTCCATTCCACCCAATAATTATTATCCCATTTTTCTAACTGATAGACAAGCGTTGAGGCAAGTTCTATCTGATAACGATGTGTATATATAGGCGGTCCTATTACCACCTTTTGCGGTGCATCCTCATTATAGTAAATAGCCATTGGAACACCCAACGGAGGTTGTACGGTCAAAGCTCGTTTTATCATTGCCGGCAATATCACTTTACCTCCCCCCACCTGCAATTCGCTACTTACTTGATAATTAGAAATGTCCTCTATATTTAAAACGGATATGTCATAATTAACGCTTTTATCAAGGTTCAAAGAAGGAGATAGCAAATTAAAAGCATAACTCTTTGAAGAAAGAGAAATTTTATCCCCATGTTGGACTTTGTAATTTATCACATACTGCCCTTTGTATATAACAGCAAGCGGTATGCTTTTTACCCTATCATCTTCAGAGGTGTCAGGGGCAACAAAAGAATTTACATTGTAACCATCATTTATATAAATTAATCCTTGTACAGAATGATTTATCCACAATAGACCTTTAACGTCAGAATATCCATGACTATCGTATAGCCCTTGCGACAAATCCTCAAATAAAAGTCTCTGTTGCAGTTCATCAAAGACTATACGAAAACGGAGCAAACTACCCAGCTCCCCTTGTGTTACCATAATAGGCGGTGTTGCCATATCTCATTAATTATTTATTATTAACTATTTTTTTTCTACAGTCTTAGCCCTTCGTTTCTTAACTTCAGGCTTTTTTGTATCTTTACTTTTTACATTTGCATCTTCAAGCATAAACTCCATATCAAAAGAAGATCTATCAAGCTCAATATCTAAAGCAATATCCATTACATTTTTTTTCATCTCTACAAGGCTTGCTATTTCTTCTTTCACTACGCTATTATCTTCATTCATCAAATAATCCTCAAGCGTGTTTTCATGATTCTGATAATAGTTACATACCACCAAATTATTGCGGATGTTCCCATCTTTTGTAAGCAGACACCAGTGTCGTTCTGTGCCTTGACGCTTTACAGCCACTATATTAGTACTTATTGCCTCTTTAATCAGTTGCCTGATCTTCAGACGATCTTCAGCTTTATAATCATTTTTAAAGGCAAGTACCCTCTTAGAATCTATACGCCCTGCGCTATCTCTAACAAGAAGATAGCTCAACAACAATTTTCTTATCGTATCAACATGTACCTCTTTAAACGGATCAATAAGACCGTACCCGATAGCAAATTGCCGCAACATATTGTGTGAAAGACCAATAGTGTCAGACGTGATTAACGCCTCGATTTCTGATGTCAATCTTACAAGATTTATTTCATCAGTGGCTTCTTTGGCCTCATCATACAACACATAATGAACAATATCCCCCCTTTGAAGATTTTGATACTCCCTTAGCCCTTCACCAAGTTCTCCACACATAGGAGACACGAAAAGCATAAAAAAGATAAGATCAAACTGTGATTTGATGTCCAAAGGCATTTTGCCATTAAAGTTGATATAAACAGGATTATATCTTACAACACCATTTCTGGCCTGCCTCTGGCTTACATAATACCTAACCTCATATTCTTCCCTTGCTGTAACATACCTCTTGTACGCTTTTTGAAGATACCCCGCAGGTGTCTCCATGAGCATACCTGCATTTGCAGTGTAAACACTTTTTATTTTGTCCGGCGGGAAATCCAACACAATGGTCTTCCCATACTGCTCCATCATTGCCCGTCTAACGTTATCATAAATGATAACAAACTTATCATTCTTTGGTAACATAGAGAGCTTAACATCATTGATTAATAACATGTACTTTTAATATTTAATTAATAAAAAAAATTAAGAGGAGGAATTTCCTCCTCTTATTACCATTAACTTAATGAACCACCAACGCCAGGTGATAAAAATATTGCCTGGTTAGCTTTTACAAATGTAAACATATAGTGCGCTCTCAAATAGAAATCTGCTCTATCAACATCGCTTACATAAAGACCGCCTCCAGCGCCTTTCACCGACCATGTTTCCATACGTCTTGAATATCCGTCTTTGGCCAGATATTTTAATCCGACGTTAGGCATTTGAATACCTGTTTTAGGGTCTTTAACATTTGTAAGCGGGAGCATGATACCACATTCCGACAACTCAAGGTCGGCGCTATCGAACCCAACAGGGTTACTCCAGTTATCGTGGACATGAAATATTGTTGTCATCCCTCCTGTGGTAATAACCTTGAAATTCCATGATATTGAAAGTTCACGATTACCTCTAAACACAGTATTCTCCACCTTTGTATAATCAACGCCTGTGTTTTCCAAATTATCTAAAATTTCACCTTCCACAGATTGCATAAGTCTATCCCCTAATATACACAGGGCTAATCCTGATTCGACCCCTTGACGTTTCATATATAAGGCTGTCTCATTTAGTACATCTTTGCTAAAGCCGCCATCTACATCTGCCGTTGTACCTAATTCTTGGATCCAGGGAATCATCCCTTTTGTGGTCATCACCTCAACGGTTGATCCGTCATTAGCGATCGTTGTCAAGCCTGAATGGTTATGATCTCCCATTGTAAATGCACCATCCATCTTAAGACTTAACAGATATTCAGCACGACCAAGCCCAGTAGTGTACCATTTTGGCAATGATCGCCCATCATCAATAACTTTAAACCATTTTTCTTTCACAAACTCAGATCCTTGAAGGCCAACAGATTCCTTAAAGATTTGAGCCTGAAACTGTCTCGGAGTAACGCCGACAATTGTACCTGGAGGTTGTCCTGTACCTGCACCAAACGCTCCGTTTGTTATAGCAAGTATTGTTCCGGCCGGTATAGTTTTAAAGGCATAATCCGTTACCGGCTTCATCGTTATTTTCTTATTAGCCGCATCAATAGCGGTAACGATGGCTTGCTTGCCCCAATTTGTTGCCCCTGTATAACGTGGCAATGTTATTATATCCCCAACACGAGCATACATATAGTCTGCATCATTAACAACATCTACTGATGCTTTTTCAGTATTTTGCGTAGCATCATTCTTAACTTTTATGCTCGCATGAATACGGTTTTCCTCATGAGCCGTGTACTCTGTAGCAGTAATAGGCTCTTCACGCCCCATTGAACGAAACAACATCATAAAGTTTGCATGTTGTTTACCGTAACGGGAAATAAGTTGAGGCATATGTTTCTCCTCTACAATATCATATAAGGAGACAAGCTGCTCTGTTAATATCCCAGAACGAGGATAAGTGCCGGTAGCAGCCTGATTATAATTTACATTACTTAAAATTGACATTTTGAAATAAATTTTTAGTTAATAATTAAAAATACATTTGTTTGTCAACTACCTTATTTCATCAAACATGGTTTCGATAAGGTCTTTTTCAGAAGTGCTTATATTTGTTTTCTGTTCTTTAGGATGATGAATAAACTTCCGCCACTCACGGTCGCTCATCCTCATCCGCTGTTCAATAACAAGTCGGTTATATGTGTTTAGGTTCTCACCTATCCACATCCCTGTTACTAACTTTTTCAACATATCTCCACTATCCTTCCCATTCTCTATACCTCTTTCAATCATATAGACAAGCGCAGCCTTTAAATACCTATCTCTTTCCTTTTCAGGTATTTCAATATCCATGAAAGGAACAGTCTCCCCTTCTTTATCCCCCGACAATGAAACATTCACTGTCGTTAAATCCTTATTAGAAAAATCAAAATCCCTCCATGTTTCAAATACCTTGTTGGTTTTATCTTTTACATCATTATCTTTAAATTTAGGAACTTCTATCTTCTCAAACTCCTGTCGTAACATTTGTTCTGCCTTTTTCGCATCATATTCAAAGAGTTTCATGCTTTTCTTATATTCTTTTGATTCCGGTTCAGAATACTCGTCAAACAAACCTGGATATTTCTCCTCCAACAGCATGTTAAGCATTTCTTTATCTTCAGCAAGGTCAGGATCATTCATTACCATAGACATCATAAGATATTCCTTACTCGTAAGATTACCTAACAGTAACCTTTTATATACACTTGCCAGCTTTGGATTATCTTTTTCTATCTTATGTAATCTAAGATAATCAGGATTAATACCTTCTTCAAATCCTAACATAGAATTACGTAACTTATTATAATCCTCTTTAAGCCTTTTATTTTCTTCTTCTAAAGTCTTAAAGTTTTCTTCTTTAGGAAAGTTCCTCTCTAAAAAACTAACCTCTCCCTTTTTGTCCTTCAATTTTTCTACAGACTTTTCTTTTACATCCTCACCCTTAATGGGTTCTTTATTAACAACAGTCTGTTGTTCAGTCTGTTGTTCAGTCTGTTGCACAGTCTGTTGCACAGTCTGTTGTTCAGTCTGTTGTTCAGTCTGTTGTTCAGTCTGTTGCACAGTCTGTTGTTCATTAGGCTTGCTTATTCCAAGCGCACTTTCAAACATTTGATCTATTAAACTGTCATTCATTGTCATTCTTTATTAATATTATTTTGATTTATTATTTCCAATTCTTTCATCTTATTTTCATGCCTTAGCATTTCCATTTCTTTTTCAAGTTTGCTTTTAACGTTTAAAAGTTCTATTTCATTATTTTTTTGTTGATTCAACTTATCAAGTTCCTGTTTTGCTTTCTGTTCATTTTGCCGCATAGTTTCTTGGCTAAGAAGTTTTTGAGAGCTTTCGGCTCTCTGTTGTGCCTGCATTTGTGTTTCTGCTTCTTTTCTTGCTATATAAACTCTTGCATAGTATAATCCTGCATTAGTATTAAGCTGTTCAATAATAAACAGATACTCGCTATAGGAGAGTGCCGGTATTCCGTTCTTTCCTCCAGCGAGTGCAGCCATCGCAGCTTCCCTCACTGCATTTTTCATTACCTCATCAGGCATAGCAACAAGATGTACGCCTAACGATATTGGAGGAAAGAAGCCACCAACCCTTAATGCTTCCACAGCGGCATCGCCTAATATCCGATGGTATTTTGTATCATCTCTACTTACTATTACAGCCTGCACACGTAGTGCAATGCTTCTTGCCAACTGTTCTTTCATAGAAAGATAGCAAGAATATATAGGTCTAAGTGCATTTGTTGTTGCAGCCACAGCTACCTCTGTCACATATTTTCCTTGATCTCTGGAGGGGCTAATAGAGCTTGCGCTAAGCCTATCTATTCCTGTTATTTCCATCAATTGTTGATAAGCCAAAGCAAGGCTATCAGCAGCATCTTTTATCACCGTACCTAACCCGCCTTTAAGTTCCTGAATAGGGTCTGGCATGTTAGGTGGCAACTCAACCCCTGATGGGGAGGCATTAAATATGATATGTCCGGACTGCGTGTATAACCTTAATCCATCTAACGGCTTCCATTCATCATCATCCTCAAAAGTCATCCCAAGCATAGAATTATATTCTATCTTTAGGCCTGGTGGAGGGGCTTTGGCGATACCATTTTGTAATCTATAATATGTAAGGGCGATCTGATCAACAATAGGTATGCAATTTTCTACCATTGGCATCCCATCAATTTTATAAACCCTTATTGGCGATTCCACTTTTTTACCTTCATAGTCGAAGGCTACATCATGTGCCTTACCGATATTATAAACAACATCTGTATCAACAATCCACTTGCAACTATAGAGGCTTTGCGACGTCGTCTTTGTAGTTTTCTTTCCTTCCGTATCATACACTCTTGGTAACTTTACAGCCCCGCCCTTATTTGCTCTGTAAGGTTCAACAAAATCAACATCAACACCTTTTACATTGCGGGTGGTATGATAAACACTGTCATTGCTTATCCAATATGCTACAAGCACAGGTACTTTGCAGGCGTAATAGTCATAAGAACCACTATTATCTACCCTCATATCGTATGCTGTCATATTACCTAATTTACCAAAAAAGTTCCCTGCAACGGCAAACAACTCATCATCTTTAAGCCCCGTTTCGCTCTTTAGTTGCGCAATATTTATGTAGTCTATGTACGCCCAAAACGATGCATCACTAAAATCATCCTCTTTGCTTTTTTCCACAATCAATGAACGCACGTCCAAATGTTTAGCCCTTACCTCGCCTATATCATAATCAAAATAATCCATAGTTGATGCTATCCCAAAGGTAACAGCATCTTTTATAACATTGGTTTTTATTTTTTTATCCCCAGATGCTTTCATCGTATGATCAACCGCTCTTTGTATTCCAATCTCGTATGTCAGTTTAAACTCCCCCATCTCCTCAAACATACGAAGCTCCTCAATACTTGAGGGATAAATTATATTTTCCTCCTGATGCTCTATTCCCATCAAGTTATCTATAATTGCCAGTTTATTCATGTATTTTCCTTGAACATATCTTTTGTACTTAAGCTCATCCCTAAGTTCAGCCGAATGTTCATCAATAGCGCTAACATGTATGTTATGCTCTTGCCCTTCCATAATACCTATTATAGTATTTATGTATTTTGGCATAGGAGAAAACACATTGTCGAAATTTATTGATACCCACCCCTGTCTCGCTTTTTTTGTTTTAGGTGGATTAAAGCTGTCTCCTCCCTCAGAATATTTAGGGCTTTTGCTGCTTCCTTTATACTCGTCCAATATCATGTCCTTGTATATGGAAGTATCTTGCCTCCCTTTTGCATATGATAGATTTACATTAAAACGTTCTACATCATTTTTTGTAATGGCGCAGTTACCCATCATGTATTGTGAGTATATGTACTCTACCATTGACCTGCTCCAGTTAGGATCACTGGCTTTTTGTTTTGGATCAATGTCGCAAGTAGGCCTGAAAAATGACCTATTATATTTTTCTGAAAAATACATTACCGATGTACTTACTTTTTAAGTAATCAGCAAAATTAAGTAATTAATTACTAATTTGGTTTTTTAAAATCATGTTGACCTGTACATAAATGTTTTAGTTTCATTTTTTTTGAGACTTAATGTGTTGCCACTTTGCCTTTTCGCTTTCTGCAATTTCTTCCTTTGTCATTTCGCACCTTAATCTCGGTTTGTCTTGTTTGTAATCCCAAAACCAAACTACTCTTTTACCACTTGAATCGCAAATCTCAATCGAACCATATATTTTGCAAAGCCTTAACAAACTACCCATGATTGAAAAATATTATCCCAAAAACTTGATTATCTCCCGTTTACGTAATTTGGATTGTGAACTACACATTTGTCTTTAGCTAAGTAGTAGTTCACAAAAGAACTTTTTCCCTAAAAAAAGGGAACGAATTTTATTTCCATTCCCTTTATTCAACTAACATTTAGACCCATGAAAAAAATTACGTTACAAAGATAATATAATTTTTAAAAAAACAAATTTTTAATGAATATTTTTTTAAACATTTTTTCAAACATATTGTTAATCTGTCTAAGTACGTATGATTATCAATAAGTTACACCATTATTTAGAATGATTATAAAATAGAAATTAAATGTTTAATAAATCCCAATCCTTCAATTCGTAGTGGTTTGATATTTGACCAGTTGGCAAAACTGCAACCACTAAAAACCAACCGCCACCAAAACAATATTCTCCATGCATTTTGATTAAAAATGAACGCCCTATAACGTCAGCCGGTAAGCGTAATGCTAAAACAGCGTTCCATTCAAAGTTTCGTTAGCTAACCGACAATAGTTTGAATTTATTTCGCTACCAAAGTATTTAAGTCCAAATGACTTCGCCACCTTTAAAGTTGTTCCTGATATTCGGCTTCGGGCATAAAATCCGCTTCCGCTTCACCTCCATATTCAATGTTTCTGCCTTTGCTCCAACTATCTTTTTCGTGCCTTTTACGGATAAAACCTTCGTAACCTGCCTTGTTATGTGCCATTTTAGCGTAAACCTCAGCAGTTTCAACCACTACAGCAATTAAGTATTGCTGTAATGAACTGCCTTGTTTCAAAAACGCTAAAACGGATGCTCTCACACAACCCCACGCACCACATAACATGGGCTTAAAGTAATGCGTAGTTCTGTTTTTCATAGTTTACTTTTGTGTTTAAAAAATTAAAATAAAAAGCCATCGCACATTTTTAAAATAAAGAGGTTTGTTTTTTCTTTTCTTGAAATGATTTTATATTATCATTACTCATCCACCAGTTAAATATATCATCAACATCCATTTTATATCCTCGTGGATATTCAACTTCGTTAATAATTTTTTGCAATGATTTTTTTATTGCACGTTCTATTCCTGCATATCGTTTTCTATCTCTTATTTTATCTTTAACTGTTGACATCGGGCAAAAAATACAACCAATTCTTTTATATCCTTCATTATACAATTTACAATATTCTAATTTCTGTAATTTAATAAACTCCCACACATCTCTATCTGTCCAATCTAAAATTGGAGATAGTAATATTTTTTCCTTACCTTTTATACATAATATTTGGCTTTCATTATCAATATTGAATTGGTCAAGTGAATTAGAATATTTATGTCCGCTAATTTCAAGTTCGTTTCTTTTATTTCTTCTACTGCTTTCCGCTTTCCTAATCCCAATAATTACAACGCTACCAGCACCACTTTGTTCTTTTAAATCATGGCAACAATATCTAACCATTCTCATTGGTAATTGTTTGTATTTTTCAATGAGTTTGTAAAAATTTAATTTTGGTCTTTCCATTATTACATCAGGGTAATTCTTACGTACAAATTTCATTAGTTCTGGATGGTCTAATGTAGTAACCGACATAAAAGATTTGAATTTAACATTTGCCATTTTACACAACTCATAAATACATTGGGAATCTTTGCCACCACTAAATGCTAAATGAAATCCATACTCTCTATATTTCAGGGCAAGACTTTCGGCACGTTTAATAGTGTTAATGGATTTTTGTATTTTTTGTTCTAAAAGCATTTTAAAAATTTCCCCTCTTTTTTATTTTAATTTTTTGTTCAGTATTTCATAGAAAGTTCTGTACTTTATAATCGCACTACTTTAAGCCCTATCCGTTATGGGCAATTAGACATCGAAACCTTCCATCATTAATTTGTTATGTAATATTTCGAACCTTTCTCGTGGTGAAAACAGGATATTAAAATCTTCCCATTTTATACCACAAATTAATTCTGATACTTCTTTGAGTGCCATTTTCTGATTAAGCGATAATGATTTATACCAACTAATTGCTGGTGACACATTATTGCTGACAATGGCGGGGAAAGTGCTATTTTGAACGTTTGTGCTATTCATATACTTTGGTTTTAAAATTTAACTTTTGTGCTTTTAAACCGTTACTGCGGCAATAATTGAATCATTATAAGTTCGGTTTGCAAAATAGGTTTGTTACAAATTGAGCAGATGTACTTGCCATTAATCATTGGTGTTTCACGAACTTTTGTGCAAGTGCAAACCGAACTTATAACAGCAGGTTCGTAAAATAATTTTACTACCTCATCTGCTATATTATCAATGTTGCTCAATCCAATAACATACTTGTTTTTCTCCATCTCTTAAGCGTTTTCTTTTAGTGAATACTTAAAAAAATCAAAAAACTTTTTCCCTAAAAAAATGGAACGGGGTTTTATTCCCGTTCCCTTCATTAACACAAATAATTAAAAAACCCACATTGCAAAAGTAATAATATAATTTTTAAAAAAACAAGTTTTTAATGAATATTTTTTTAAACATATTGTTAATCTGTCTAAGTACGTATGATTATCAATAAATTACACAATTATTTAGAATGATTAAAAGTTGCATTTTCACATATCAATTTAGTATGATTTAATATTAAAGAAGTCGTTAATTGTATATTTGTTTTGTATTTTTCTATTAAATGGTTCATAGAGTATCTGGTCTGCTGCCATGTATGTACCTGCAACGGCAACAAAGAGGTCTCTATTAGTCAGGTCTTCTATTCCTTTAATGGCTTTACATTCTTCCAACACTTCAATATGTTTTATTCTATTGCAGTGTGTTTCCAGGTATCTTTTATGTGAGCTAAATATGTTTTGTGCCACTGCTCCTCTATTATAGAATCCAGGCGTATTACGTTTTACGCCAGAGGTATCGTATCCGTGCAGAAGATAACCTAAGTATCCTCTACGTCTAAAGTATTTCCATATCAAGTCAATATTTATTTCAGGGTACATCATTGATTCGTAATAGACGCACATCATTAGCATATCTTCAGCGAAGTCGTCGGGATCTTCAGGGCGGTAAACATATGTACATACTGTTCGATATGTCTCCCACAGGTCAACATGTTTTTCATCGGGGTCTATTTCTTCGTCTCTCAGCATGAATGTAGAACCTGCTCCCATAGAAAGTCTTCTGTTTTCCGTTTTTAGGAATTGATAGGGATCTGCTGAAGAGACGAATTTTATTACCCCAGATGGTTTGTAAGTATTAATCATACCTGTAACATCCCAGATAGAGATTTTTTCTTTACGGTTATTTATTACCGGTAGTAATGATACTTTAAAGCGTCCATTACTTGTTTTTTCAAAAATTACCGTTCCGTCTTTGCGATCATTTAACCATTTAAAGTTGCCTATTTCGATACCAAGAGACGAATTGGTAGCGAATTGAAGTTCTTTTATTCGTTTAGTAATTTTATGTATAGGAAGGCCTGAAACGCCGCCTTCTGAAATAAAGCATTCGTTAAAGGATGTAGGGAACATTCGTACTTCTTCTTCAAAATTTGTTTGCGCATCATGGTTATCTTCTTTCATGTATGCCTTCCTTGCGTTATCAAGATATGTTTTTGCGCCGATGAGTTTGCCATTTACATCTCTTGTAGGATATGGTATTCGCCAAAGGTCATCTTCTGTAGGATCATCAATAACAGGGTTACCATAAATGTCTATAAAACCGTCCAAGCATACATAGGCAGGAATAAAAAGGTTATAAAGACCTGTTATGGTTTCTCCATTATCATTACGTTCTTCCCACATAGAATCTTTACATAGTTTATAAAAATTCTGTCCTCCTTCTTTAATCATTCCTCCTACAGTTGAAGTTTTGATGGTAAGGCCATGTATAATACGTCCATTAGCTTGGCTCAAACATTTTTTAGTAACCATGTGTCTGGCGTAAACATTCTCCTCAAGGCATTTACCTGTTTCATCATCATGATAGAACATTAATTTATCTCCGTCATATGCTCCACGATTGGCTGATGAGGCGTAAGTGATTTTGGATTGCAGGCCGATATCTATATTAGCAACTCCACCTTTGGCAGAAGCGCTTACTGCGATTTGATCGAAATACAGCCTTGTTTTAGGATCGGAATTACCGGTATATCTGGGTTTGAAAAAGAATGCCATCTTTTGCCAGGGAGGTACTAACTTATCTAAAAATACAGTTTTACTTGACGGACCATCCATAGACTGTATTCCCCCATGAGCATTGAGTGTGCGGGAGATAATTTCATAATTTATACATTGTGCCTTGTATGTAGCTCCCTCCCGACGATGTTTGGGATAATTAAATCCGTAACACAATCTGCGACCAAGACAAACACCGTTAGGTAATTTTGTGTCGGTATAACAAAATCTGGCAAAATGAAACCATAGATAATCTCTGTAGCGATAATCAGGGAGACCGATATCCAAATGCCAATAGCCACAATAAAAATAATGCCAACCATCCATATAGGTGGCTTTACCATTGTTAAAAAACCAATAACCGTTAAGACGCCTATCCCATTCTCTTTTTATCCATTCTATCTCTTTTGAATATTCATGCTGGTTATTGTAAATAGCATTATTTAGTTCCTCAAGCGTATTATGTTTAGAAAGTAACTGTTTCAGTTTTACAGGTAATTGAGGGGCATGCCATCGTTGTTCTTTGGGGGGTAAACCATAACCATCAATAAGTTTTTCATCAGGCTGCTTAGGCAGATAAACCCTAATAGTTTTAAGTGTGTCATCTTCCTTATTAAAGTCAATATATTTATCGGCAGGTTGATATTTAAACTGTTTACTCATTTTCAAACTGTAAAGTCATATAAAGAGGCAATCTCTTCGGGCGATATCCCAAGAATAGATGAATCAACAAATTCATAAAGTGTTCGATGCAGATCGTGAGATTCGCCTAAAAGAACCTCTTTTAACTCTTTGATGGAATTTTTAAGCGTATTAATGTTAAAGATCATGTCCTTAGTCTTTTCTTGATCAACATCTCCCGCTAATATCTTTTCCTGTTGTTTACGCAACGCCTCCGAATAGGCTATAAGTGTTGAATAATCCTCATTGTTAATCATAGTAATATACCTAACTATCATTCGATTAACACAGGCATTTTCACATAATAATATCTGTTCTATATTTTTAGGAAACTTGCCAGATTTGTTAACAGTAAATCCAGCTATCAATGCAGCCTTTACACGTTGCTCAAGTATTGTTTTGTAAACATAACGAATAGGAGAATTAATATCAAATGCAAGAACTATGTATCTGAATAATGTGTCAAAATCTATTTTTTCATCCGTTTTGGAAAATTCATCATACTTGCTAAGTAAAGGTAAATGTTTTTTGTAATCAGGCTTAATATCATAAATAGGAACAAATAGCTTTTTAAAATCATGATCCGAAAATCCGTATTCCTCATAAATGTTCATAAAGCAATTAACAATTAGTAATTAACAATCTAAATGTTTTGTGTAATAAACGCCGCCATCACCTAATCTATAGAGGTGGAAGACGTAAAGCCCCTGCATGATATATATAGGAAATCCTTTATCAAGAACTGATTGTGTGAATTGCCAATCAATACCTTTCAAACCTTCATTAAACCTTATCTCATTCCATACCTTTTTGGAAATAATACTGATAAGCATTGATGTTCGCATGTGGGCTTGAGTAACAAAATATCCGTATTTACGCCTTCTTTTAAGAGCAATCTTCTTGTGTCTTAAAATATTAGCATCTGATGATATTTTTTTATCTATCCGTTGTTCAGGATTACCTATTCGATTAGTAACACAAGTAAAAATTGCACCATCGTAATTTTTAGAAATAACGTTAGAAATAAAATGACCAAAACTATTTTGAAAAAACAAAATATCACCATCCATAATACAAACGTAATCGGCTTTCGACTGTTCAAATATCCGATTATATTCTTTACCAAGATTCTTGTCAAAAGCATAAGGAACAACAAAATCTATACTTGCCGGTAAATCATTGCATGAACCGTAACCCTTTTTATCAACAACGGCTACAACCTTATCTATCCATTCAACTTTTCTGTAAGAACTTAAATGCTTAATAAATCTGTAATCAGCCCTTCGTTGATTATCAAATTCCGACCGTAATCCTTCAGTATGAAAAATAAAACAGTGCATAGCAATATGGCATTCCGTTATCGTTTCCCAATATTCATCTTCTGGAAGTGAACGCCCAAAATAATTAGATTTGAAAATATAAACAACCCTTTTATCTGAAAGTTTAAAATCCATATCTAAAACTGTATCATCATCATCAATAATCCACACCCACCCTTCGGCTTTATCAAGAAGCTTATTAAGATAAAGATTATAGTGAAAATCCCTGCTACCCTTAATAACAAAAATAATCTCAAAATCAAGATTGCTTTGTAAAAGTATCTCTTTAGAATAATTTTCTGAATTTTTGTTATCAACAGAAACTAAAACTTTAATTTTATAGTTTCCTTTGGCATGACAAATACTGTCAATACACCTCTTAAAATAAAAAGGCCTATCAGAAGTACGAATAAGAATATTTAAAGTCTGTTGTTCAGTCTGTTGTTCAGTCTGTTGTTCAGTCTGTTGTTCAGTCTGTTGTTCAGTCTGTTGTTCAGTCTGTTTCATTCTTTTTTAAATGTTTTGTTAACAATCCATCTCCTTTCCCTTT
>Ga0302249_1000725_pt1 | contig 26764 bp, 23 predicted proteins | sample AAG_UR_Val_MG_FD_193531 | JGI IMG/M metagenome (GOLD analysis project Ga0302249, IMG submission 193531) | Enriched activated sludge microbial communities from anaerobic digester in WTTP, New Holstein, Wisconsin, United States - AAG_UR_Val | ecosystem: Engineered > Bioreactor > Anaerobic >... | reverse complement strand
CTTGGTTTCCGGACCGGTGATAACGCCCCGGTTTCCCTGGTGGAATTCGTTAAAGACGCGGACAGGGAGAAAGGCAAGAAAAAGGCGGGCGCGGCCAAAAAGGCCTGAGAAGCAGCGACTGTATCACGGTGAACCCAAAGGGCCGGTTTAATACCGGCCTTTTTTATTTATCCTTGTCTTTTTCTGGAAAAAAGGATAGAATCCCGCCGTTATTAATCCTCGAATTATACGAAGAAAGGAGGCCTGATTATGGCGGAAGAAAAAATCGGCGAGGTGGTGAAGTTTTTTGCCAAACCCTCAGTGGCGGCGGTAAAGATCGTCAGCGGCGAACTCAAGATCGGCGATACGATAAAGATTACAGGTCATACCACAGACATCACCGATACCATAGAGTCTATGGAGGTCAATAATCAGAAAGTGGAAAAGGCCGTTCCCGGAGACTATATCGGTGTTAAGGTTCCCGACCGAGTCCGGCCCGGAGACGAGGTTTTCCGCGTTCTCCCGGATTAATCGGCGCCGAAGTCACCTCGTATCAGGTGATTAATGTTCACAACAGCGGGCTGCGATTGAAGCCATGGATTGACTTTGACTTGTTTTTCCATGGCTTTTCCTTTACTTTTCCATGAAGTCCTTCCTCGATCCCCATTCCTATCTGCAACGTCTGACCGCGCTGGGCATCCGCATGGATCTTGGCGCCGTTAAGGAGGCCCTGAAGGCCCTGGACCATCCGGAATCATTCTATCCGGCGCTCCTCATCGCCGGCACCAACGGCAAGGGTTCAGTGGCGGCAATGGCGGCCGCAATTTTTGCGGCGGCCGGATATTCCGTCGGTCTTTACACCTCCCCGCACCTGGTGGATGTCCGGGAAAGGATCCGGGTCAACGGCAAGATGATCACCCAGCGGGAGCTGGCGGCGGCTATCGATGAGCTTGACCGCCGGCTTGACGAACCCCTGACCTATTTTGAATTTCTCACGGTTTTGGCGGGTTTTCATTTCCGCAGGAAAAAGATCGACATCGCCGTGGTCGAGGTGGGCATGGGGGGCCGACTGGATGCGACGCGAGTTTTCAAGGCGCCGGTGGCGGTCATCACCAATGTGGCTCGGGATCATCAGGAGTATCTGGGAAAGCGCCTTCGCGATATCGCCACCGAAAAAGCGGCGATTATTCCTGCCGGCGGCATCTGCGTGACCGCTGTCCGGCCTTCCGGCGCCCGGCAGGCAATCGAAGACATGGCAAGGGAGCGGGGGGCGGCCCTGTGGCGACTGGGCCGGGAAATCAAGATTCGCCGCCGCCGGGACGGAACATTTTCATATCTCTGTGAGACCCGGCATCGGCACGACCTGCCCTGCGGTTTGATAGGCGGGCATCAGCGTCAAAATGCCGCCCTGGCCGTGGCGGCGGTGGAGGCCGTGGCGGACCGGGGAATCATTGTGCCGGACGAAGCCATCCGCCGGGGGTTGGCGGGGGTGAACTGGGAGGGGCGTCTCGAGGTCCTGCACCGCGATCCGGTTCTTCTTGTTGACGGCGCCCATAACCCGGAGGGGATACGAACCCTCTGCCGTGCCCTGCGGGAGGATTTTTCTTTCCGTCGCCTTATTGTGGTGTTCGGCGTCCTCCGGGACAAGCATTACCGCGAGATGGCGGAAAGAATGGCTGCATGCGCGTCCGTGATGATTCTTACCCGTCCCGGCAGCGAACGTTCCCTGCCGCCGGCGGAGCTCCTCGCCTGTACCGGGGGCCCATCCCGGAAGGTCGAGACGATCGCATCGCCCCCCGCGGCCCTACGGCATGCCTTTGCCGTTGCCCATCCCGAGGACCTCATCTTGGTGACCGGTTCCCTGTATCTGGTGGGGGAGATAAAAAAAACTTTCCCTTCCCTGCGAACCATGATAGCTCCCAGAGGCAAATGATCCCCGTCTTGCATAGGATAATGATAATAACGCTACGGCTTCCGGCCGGGATCGAGAAGGCGGGCTACCGCCGGTTCTTCCTGGCGGCATTGCTGTTGTTTGTTTTGTTGTTTCCCGGTCCGGCCCGCGGCGGGGATACGTCCGTCTTGCCGGGATTGGTGCGTGATGAAGGGGGAAATCCCGTTTCCGGCGCCCTTGTGGAGACCCGGGAAGATCCCCATGGAGGGGTGGCGACCGGTTCTGACGGGACGTTTTCCCTGGCGGTTCCCGACGGGAAGCGCCGGTTTTTCCTGACCGTGAACCGGGATGGTTACTTTCCCCATTATGAAGCCTGCGATGCCGATAAGTGGGGCAAAGATGCGCGGGTGATTCTTTTGTCCCCTTTACCTTCCCCATTGTCTCCCGTTTCGTCCCCTCCGGGCGGCAAGGCTCCGGCCGTTCCCGTGGACATCGAAGCCGACACCATGAGTTATTTCCAGGAAAGCGATTCCTACCAGGCCGACGGCAACGTCGTCATCCATTATGAAGAAAATACCCTGAACGCCGCTACCGTTACCCTCAACAGAACGACGGAGGAAGCCTTCGCCCGAGGGAATGTGGTGTTGAAGAGCAAGGATGATGTCCTGGCTGGGGAGCGGGTGAAGATCCACTTTCCCTCCCAGACAGGGGAGGTACAGGAAGGAAAGATGTTCATCGCCCAGACCCATTTATACATCCGCGGCGATCATATTGAAAAGAAGGGCGAGGCGACATATTCGGTAGAAAACGCCCAGGCGACCACATGTGACGGCGAAAACCCCGACTGGCGTCTGGCGGGCAAGACCCTTGACGTCACCGTCGATGGCTATGGAACGATCACCCACGGCAAGTTTTATGCTGGTAAATTGCCTGTGATTTATACCCCTTACCTGCTTTTCCCCGCCAAGACCACCCGACAGTCGGGATTCCTCTTTCCCCATCGCCTGACTTATTCCCAGGATAAATTGGGTTGGGACATCGGCATCCCCCTTTACTGGGCCATCTCCAAAGATGCGGATGCCACTTTTTATCAGCGCTACATGAGCCAGCGGGGCTTCCAAGAGGGTGCGGAACTGCGCTATGCCCTTGGCGGCGCCACCACGGGGACCATTTATGGGGACTTCCTCAACGACAGCAAGGAAGTGACGGAAACCAACGGTAACATCAGCAGAAACTGGCAATCGAACCAGAAGCGCTGGGCCTTCTACTGGAATCAGGAGACGCGCTTCGACCCCAGCTTCTATTTTCGCGCCGACGTCGCTAAGGTGTCGGACAGTTGGTATTTCAAGGACTTTTCTTCGCATAACTACTTCCTGGACAATTATGCCGCCGACCGGGTGCAACCCTTCAAGAATGTTTCCTTTGTGGGCAACGAGGCGCTTACCTCCCTGGATTCCACGGTGCGCCTCGTCAAGAACTGGAAATTGTTCAATCTTACCGCCCTGGTGAAAAACACCGACGATTATACCGTGGCGACCAATGACGGCACCCTGCAAAAATATCCGGAAGTGACCCTGACCGGTGCCAAGGCCCCGCTCTTCGGCTCCCCGGTCAATTATGAGTTCACCTCTAACTATGATTATTTCTACCGGGATGCCGGCCAGCGGGGGCAATATCTGGATTTCAACCCCACCCTTTCCCTACCGTGGAATGTAGGCGATTATTTCCAGTTAACCCCTTTCGCCGGCGTCGAGGGGACCTTCTGGTGGCGGGACGATAAGCTGGAAGACGGCCTGGCCAAGCGGGGCGACCGGGAGGTTTATAAAATGGGCGCCAACCTGGTTTCGGAAGTGCAGCGGATCTTTCCGGTGGGGGGGCGGACCGTGGATAAAATCCGCCATGCCCTGCGCCCCGAAGTTACCTATACCTATATCCCCAATCCCAATCAGGACGGCCTGCCCAACTATGGCACGGTGGTGAGCGAACAGCACACCGTCACCTACGCCCTGACCAATACCCTCATCAGCCGGATTCTGGAAAAAGGGGGTAAGGCAAGGTATCTGGAATTGCTGCGCTTCAAACTGGCCCAGACCTATGACCTCAAGGCAGCGGCCGCCAGTGGCGTTCCCCCCGGCGCGAGCCGCCAACCCTTCAGCGATGTGGAGATGGAGATCGATTTCAAGCCGTTTTCCTACCTGAACTTCATGGCCCGAAACAAATACAGTGTTTACGATACGAACTGGACCCAGGCGAACTATGATCTCGGTCTCAACGACAAGCGGGGCGACACCGCCACGGTAACCTACCGCTACACCCGGAATTCTCTGGAAGAGGTCAATCTCCTCCTTAAAGCGGTGCTTACGAAGGAACTCAATCTCAACTTCTCCTTCAAGCGGGACCTGCTTACGGAAAAGAACATCGAGCAGACCTACGGGTTCGATTTCCGTCGCCAGTGCTGGAATATCGGTTTCAGTTACGGCGATCGGGACAACGACAAGATTTATGAATTCCGCTTCGGAATCTACGGAATGTAAATTTTGCGGATGTTTTTCCTTGACAAAAAGGGAGAAATTGCGTAGCTTTCCAGCTTCATTTTATGAATTTGGTGACACGGACATGAAAACCTTCAATATCAAAAAGGAAGAAATCAACAAGGACTGGTATGTAGTGGACGGCCAGGGAAAGATCCTGGGCCGGCTGGCCAGCGAGATCGCCCGGCGGCTCCGGGGCAAACACAAGCCCGTTTACACCCCCCATCTCGACACGGGGGATTTCGTCATCGTCGTCAACGCTGCCAAGATCCGCCTGACGGGCAAGAAACTGACCGAAAAGGTTTATTATCGCCACTCGGGGTATCCCGGCGGGTTGAAGCAGATCACGGCGGGAAAACTGCTCGCCGAAAAACCCGAAGAGGTACTGAAAATAGCCGTCCGGGGGATGTTGCCGAAAAACACCCTGGGACGAGCGATGCTGAAAAAACTGAAAATTTACCAAGGGCCCGAACATCCCCACGATGCTCAGTGCCCGCATGTGCTCGATATCTAATAATTACTGGAGGAACGGAAAACAAAGATGGGCGCCACCGACAAGCGTTTTTATGCCACGGGCAAGAGAAAGACGGCTGTAGCCAGGGTTTACATGAAGCCGGGAACGGGAATCATGGTCGTCAACAAACGGAATTTTGACGACTATTTCACTCGGGACAGCCTCAAGATGATCATCCAGCAGCCCCTGGAAATAGTGGGCAAGAAAGACCAGTTCGATTTTTACATCAATGTCCGGGGCGGCGGCAGCTCCGGTCAGGCCGGGGCCATCAAGCACGGCATTTCGAAAGTCCTGACCGAGTACGACTTGGAGTTGCGACCCATGCTTAAAAGGGCCGGATTCCTGACCCGGGACGCCCGCATCAAGGAACGTAAAAAATACGGTCAGCCCGGGGCCAGAAAGAGGTTCCAATTCTCTAAACGCTGATTACTCGGGGGGGCCTCAGGCCTCCCTTTTTTTTGGGGGAGGAAGATGATCAAGATCGGCATTTACGGGGCCAGCGGTTATACGGGCCAGGAACTGCTGCGCCTGCTCCTGCGCCATCCAAAGGCGGATGTCACGGCGGTGACCTCGCGTCGCTACGCCGGCCGCCGCGTCGCGGCCATCTACCCCGCCTTTAAAGGTTTGACGGACCTTGTCTTCATGGACGCCTCGCCGGATGAGATCGCCGAAGGGTGTGAACAGGTCTTTCTGGCCCTGCCTCATTCTGTTTCCATGAGCGTCGCCCCCCTGTTCCTTCGGAAGCCGGGTCTGAAGGTCATCGACCTGAGCGCCGATTTCCGCCTCCGGGACCCGGAGGTATATGCCGCCTGGTACGGCCGCCATACCGCCGTCGATTACCTTGCCGAGGCCGTTTACGGCCTGCCGGAACTGTATCGGGAGGCGATCCGGCCGGCGCGCCTTATTGCCAATCCGGGCTGTTATCCCACCAGCGTCATCCTGGGGCTGGCCCCACTGTTGAAGGCGGGGTGGATTGATCCCGCTTCCATCATCGCCGATTCCAAATCCGGGGTAAGCGGCGCCGGGCGGGAACCGCTGGTCGCCTCTCTGTACTGCGAAGTCGCCGAGGCCTTCAAGGCCTACAAGGTCGCCCAACACCGCCATACCCCGGAGATGGAACAGGAATTGGGCTTCCTGGCCGGACAGGACCTCCGGATCTCCTTTACCCCCCATCTCCTGCCCATCACCCGGGGCATCCTCAGCACCCTTTATGCGGCCCTGACATCGCCCCGGACCGTCAAGGACGTCCATGACCTCTATGAAGACTTCTATGGCCGGGAACATTTCGTCCGGGTTTACGGGCCTGGAGATTATCCCAATGTATCCGCCGTGCGGGGAACCAATTACTGCGATCTCGGAGTTGCCGTGGACGGGCGGACGGGCCGGGTCCTCGTGATCTCCGCCATCGACAATCTGGTCAAAGGGGCGGCGGGACAGGCCATCCAGAACATGAACATCCTGTGGGGATGGAAGGAAGATCTCGGGTTGGAGATGATTTCCCTTTATCCCTGAGGGCCGGATTTCTTTAAGAGGAGCTGCTATGGCACTGAAATTCTACAACACCATGACCCGCAGGAAAGAGGAGTTTCAGCCTCTTGTTACCGGCAAGGTTGGGATCTACGCCTGCGGCATCACGGCCTATGACCTCTGCCACATCGGCCATGCCCGTTCGGCGATCGTCTTCGACGTCATCGTTAGGTATATGCGCTACCGGGGTCTAAATGTAACCTTCGTCAAGAATTTCACCGATGTGGACGACAAGATCATCGAGCGCGCCCGGGTGGAGAAATGCGACATCAATGCCGTGTCCGAAAAGTACATCCGGACCCATGATCGGGATATGGATGCCCTGGGGGTGGAGCGGCCGACCATCGCCCCCCGGGCGACGGAGAATATCGACGGCATGCTCCGCTTGATTGCCGCCCTTTTCGAGCGGGGACTGGCCTATGCCGCCCCGGGCGGCGATGTGTATTTCGCCGTGGAAAAGTTCCCGGGTTACGGGAAACTGTCCGGGCGGAATCTCGAAGACATGCAGGCCGGGGCCCGCGTTGACGTCAATGAAAATAAGCGCCATCCCATGGATTTCGCTCTTTGGAAGGCGAGCAAGGAGGGGGAGCCCTCCTGGGACAGCCCCTGGGGCAAGGGCCGTCCGGGGTGGCACATCGAATGCTCCGTAATGAGCCAGCGCTACCTCGGCGATACCTTCGACATTCACGGCGGGGGAGAAGACCTGATCTTTCCCCATCATGAAAACGAGATTGCCCAGTCCGAGGGGGCTACGGGCAAGACCTTCGCCCGCTACTGGATCCATAACGGTTTCGTCCGGGTGAACAGTGAAAAGATGTCGAAGTCACTGGGAAATTTTGCTACCATTAAGGATATGCTCCAGGCTTGCCATCCCGAAGTGCTGCGCCTGTTCGTCCTCCAGAGCCACTATCGGAGTCCCGTGGACTTTTCGGAGGAATCGTTGCGGGAGGCCCGAACGGGCATGGATCGTTTCTATTCCACTTTGCATCTCCTGGAAGAAACCCTGCATAAATACGGTCACACCGAAACGGAACCACGGGAAGAGGCGCTGCCGGAAAAGGACCGCCTGGTGCTGGAAAATATCCAAACACTACCCGAACGTTTTGTCGAGGCCATGGACGACGATTTCAATACCGCCCGGGCACTGGGACATATGTTTGACGCCGTCCGGGTTCTCAACGGCTATCTGGCCCGGGAACAGCATACACCCGGTGCCGCCGCCGTCCAGGTCCTGACCCGTTCCCGGGAGATCCTGCGGCGGACCGGCGCGGTCCTGGGGCTGCTGAGGGAAGATCCCACGCGGTATTTCGATGCGGACCGGGATCGGGAGGCCCTGAAACTGGGACTGGATGTTGCGGAGATCGAGAACCTGGTGGCGGAGCGCCGCCGGGCTCGGGATCAACAGGAGTGGCAGCGGGCGGATGAAATCCGCAAACTGCTGCTGGCCAAAAAAATCATCCTTAAGGACAGCCCAGACCGGACAACCTGGAAGATTGTTTAGCCCCGACGGTGGATAATTATTAGCCGAATGAAGAACTGATCAGGATAATAAATATCCACATTTTTACGCATCGCAATCGGTCTCCGGGAATGAAAGCAATAGCTAAGCCGATAAGTCTTTTAAATCGTTTACTTATAGTTCGTTAACATGTTTGGCGCAATCGTTGCTTCATATTTTCCGCGAGTGCCGGATGATGCGCTACGACCGGCAAAGGGACCGACGCCGCCAATCCCGGCAAGGATGATCGTCATCGATGATGATTGCTGAAGATGAAAAAAACTGATTTGCAACAAAACAGCCTGAGTTCTCAAAAGCGGATTGCACGGCCATGGCACCCCGGCGGATAAGCACCTTATCCATGCCCCGGAACGGTGCTCCCAGCGAACGGAACACTTTTAGAACGATTTCGGGAAAAAAGCTGGCGGTCCTGGGATTTTTACTTGTTTGCCTCCTGCTCTCCCTGCCGGCGTCGGCGCAGGAGGAAATCATTGCCGGGGGGGAGACCCTGGACCTGCCGCGCTGTATCCGGATCGCCCTGGCCCGGCATCCGGCGGTCCTCTCCGCGGCCGGCGCCGTCAAGGTCAACGAAAGTCGCATCGGCCAGGCCCGGGCCAATTACTTTCCCCAGGTGAGCGCCTCATCGAGTTATTCCCGGGTCGATCCATACTCCACGCCCGCCGGCACCGTCGCTCAGCAGGCCGGCAATGTTTACAATCAATACGGCAACAGCGTTTCTCTAAATCAGACCATCTATGATTTCGGGAAAACTTCGGCGCAGGTGGACCTCCAGACCCTCAACGCCGGTTCCGCCCGCCAGGATTTCAGCGATGCCCGCCGCCAGATCGTCTTCGGTGTGAAACAGGCCTATTACAGTTATCTCAAGGCCAAAAGAAACAAGGACGTCGCCGCCGACACGGTCCGGCAGTTCCAGCATCACCTCCTCCAGGCCCAGGGATTTTTCGAAGTCGGGACCAAACCCAAGTTCGACGTCACCAAGGCGGAGGTGGATCTTAGCAACGCCAAGCTCAACATGATCAAAGCGGAAAACGATTTCCGGATCGCCCGGGTAAATCTGAACAATGCCCTTGGTTATCCCGACGCCCCGGATTATGAGGCGGCGGATGTGGAATTCAAACTGGATCGACGGGATCTGGATTTTGCCGCCGCCCTGAAACGGGCCTACGATCAACGGCCGGATCTCAAGTCGGCGGTGACGAAGCGGGAAGCGGCGGAGAAATCCATCGCGGTGGCGAAGAAAGGCTATTATCCCAATCTCACGGGTTCGGCGGGATACGGATGGGGTGGGCAAGAGTTTCCCTGGGACAAGGGCTGGAATGTGGGCGCCACATTAAATGTCCCCATCTTCACCGGTCTTTCCACGAAATATCAGGTCGATGAGGCCCGGGCGAATCTGGAAGTCGTCAAAGCCAACGAAATGACCATTAGGCAGAATATCTATCTGGAATTGAAACAATCCTATTCCAATTTTCAGGAGGTATCCGAGCGGGTCGCCACGGCGGAGATCCAGGTGAAGCAGGCCATGGAGAATCTGGAGCTTGCCGAGGGTCGCTACGCCTCCGGGGTGGGCAACGCCATCGAGGTCACCGACGCCCTCGTATCCCTGAACAACGCCCGGACTTCCCACGCGGCGGCGGTGTATGACTATATGATTGCCGATGCCGGCATCGAGAAGGCGATAGGGGCGCTATGAAGAAAAGATGCCTGCGCGCCTTCTTGGTACTGTTAGCGGTAGTCCTGGCGGCGGCCGGGGCTTACGCCTTCCTGCGCGGCGGCGGCAAGGCTTTGAAATACCGGACGGAAAAGGCCGCCGCCGGCGATATTCGGGCGACCGTAACGGCTACGGGCAAGATCGATGCCGTCACCACCGTCATTGTCGGCGCCCAGACCTCGGGGATGATCAAGGCCATCCATGTGGATTACAACAGCCCGGTGAAAAAGGGGCAGGTGCTCGCCCAGATCGATCCGGCCACCTTTGCCGCCAAGGTCGAGCAGGCCCGGGCCAACCTAATGCTGTCCCGGGCCAATCTCGAGAAGGCGGAGGCGACCCTCCAGGATGCCCAAAGAACCCGGGACAGATATGAAACCCTCTTTGCCCGCAACCTTATCGCCCGGAGCGATCTCGATACGGCGCGCACTAATGTGGAGACGGCTCAGGCCCAGGTAGGCGCCTCCCGGGCCCAGGTCGAGCAGGCCCGCGCCACCCTGAAGCAGACGGAAATAGATCTGGCCTATACGACGATCCGCTCTCCCGTGGACGGCATGGTCATCTCCCGGAACGTCGATATAGGTCAGACCGTGGCGGCGAGCTTCCAGACACCCACCCTGTTCAACATCGCCCAGGATCTTACCAAGATGCAGGTGAAGACCAGCGTGGACGAGGCGGATATCGGCCGCATCCGGCTGGGCCAGCCCGTGGAGTTTACCGTGGATGCCTTTCCGGAACTGGTGTTTCACGGCAATGTTTCGGAGGTGAGAAATTCCCCCACCACGGTCTCGAATGTGGTGACCTACGAGGTTATCGTCCAGGTTGAAAATCCGGAGATGAAACTCAAGCCGGGGATGACGGCCAACGTATCCATAATTATCGACAGCAAGCAGGGGGTCCTGCGGGTTCCCAGCGCGGCCCTGCGTTTCCGTATGCCCGACCAGGGGGCGAAGCGGGAACAGGGAGCAATCAAGGGATCACAACTCTGGGTCCTAGCCGGGGAAAATCCGCGGCGAGTTTCCGTCCAGACGGGGATCACCGACGGCAGTTTTACCGAGATCACCGGCGGCAGCCTGCGTGCCGGTCAGGAGGTGATCGTCGAAACTCTGGAGGCGAACAAGAAGCAACAGAATCCCGGAGCACAGCCGCCGCGCTTCCTACGTTAGCCGCTCCGCCGTCGGTTTGGGCGTGATTTTGGCCGGGATCCTTCTCTGTGGCGGCGCCCCGGGCCATGACATGGTTTTACCTTTACGGACCGGATTGAGGGAAGTCGTGATCGACGTTCAGGAGCTTACCAAGATCTACCAGGTCGGCGATTTAACCGTGCCGGCCCTCACCGGCGTCACCCTGACCATCGACGGCGGGGAGTTTGTGGCCGTCATGGGACCTTCCGGATCGGGAAAATCGACCTTCATGAATATCCTGGGCTGTCTCGATCAGCTTACCACGGGCCGCTATCTGCTGGACGGCATCGATGTCGGACGTTTTTCCGATGATGAATTGGCGGAGATCAGGAATAGGAAAATGGGCTTTGTCTTTCAGGGTTTCAATCTCCTGCCCCGGGCCTCGGCCCAGGAGAACGTCGAACTGCCCATGCTCTACAGCGGCGTTCCCGCCGGGGAACGTCATCGCCGCGCCCGGGAAGCCCTGATAAAGCTTGGGCTGGAAGGACGGGGACACCACCTCCCCAGCCAACTTTCCGGTGGCCAGCAGCAGCGGGTGGCCATCGCCCGGGCCCTGGTCAACGAGGCCCCCCTCCTGTTCGCCGATGAGCCGACGGGGAATCTGGATACAAAAAACAGTATGGAGATTATGGAACTTCTGACCCGCCTCAACCGAGAGGGCGGCATCACCTTGGTTCTGGTGACCCACGAGCCGGATATCGCGGCGTTCAGCCGGCGGGTTATCCGCTTTGTCGACGGCCGCGTCGTGAGTGACCAGCGGCAGGAGGGGGCGTAGGATATGACGAGTCTCCTCGCCACGGCCAGGATCGCCCTCCGGGCCCTCTGGGTCAACAAGATGCGCTCCGCCCTCACGATGCTGGGGATCATCATCGGCGTCGGCGCCGTGATCGCCATGCTGGCCGTCGGGCAGGGGGCGAGTCAGAAGATCTCCGAACAGGTGGCCTCTATGGGGAGCAACCTCCTCATCGTCATGCCCGGCAGCCTGACCTCCGGCGGCCTCCGTATGGGCAGCGGCGCCCAGATGACCCTTACCCTGGACGACGCCTACGCCATCGAGCGGGAGTGTCCCGCCGTGGCCGCCGTGGCCCCCATGGTCAACGGGGTCGCCCAGATCGTTTACGGCAACCAGAACTGGTCCACCGCGATCCAGGGAACCACACCGGGTATCCTCCCGGCCCGGGACCTTGCCCTCGTCTCCGGGCGCCCCTTTACGGACCAGGATGTACGCTCGGCGACCAAGGTCGTTATGCTGGGGCAGACAGTGGTGGAAAATCTCTTCGGGGCCAACGATCCCGTCGGGCAGATCATCCGGATCCAGAAGGTTCCCTTCACCGTGGTCGGCGTCCTGGAAGAAAAGGGGCAATCCCTCATGGGGCACGATCAGGACGACCTGGCCTATATCCCCGTGACAACGGCGCAGAAGCGGATCTTCGGGTCCCATTTCGTCGGGTCCGTCCGTTCCATTCTCGTCAAGGCCGGTTCTGCCGCGGACATGGACCGGGCGGAGCGTCAGATCACGGAACTTCTCAAACAGCGGCACCGGATCAGCCCGAAAGGGGATCTGGATTTCACCATCCGCAATCTCACCCAGATGTTCCAGGCGGCGGAGCAATCCACCCGGGTCATGTCGCTGCTGCTTGGGGCCATCGCCTCCGTTTCCCTCCTGGTGGGCGGCATCGGGATCATGAATATCATGCTCGTCTCCGTTACGGAACGGACGCGGGAAATCGGCATCCGCATGGCCGTCGGCGCCAAGACCTGGGCGATCCGCATGCAGTTTCTCGTGGAGGCCCTTACCCTCTCTCTGAGCGGGGGGGTGATCGGGATCATCCTCGGCGTGGCCAGCTCGGAGATCCTCTCCCGGCTGGCGGGCTGGACCACCATCATCTCGCCCCTTTCGGTCGTGCTGGCCTTCAGCTTTTCCGGTTTCGTCGGTGTTTTTTTCGGCTTCTATCCCGCCTACAAGGCGTCGCTGATGAATCCCATCGAGGCATTGCGATATGAATGATAAGACGGCACCGGAAGGTGAACACTGTATCCTCATAGTTGATGATGCCGAGGAGATGCGGCTCGTGATCGCCCATCAACTCCGCCGGGCGGGATACCGATGTATCAGGGAGGCATCGTCGGCAGGGGAGGCCTTTTCTCTCTTGGCCCTGGACGACCCGGACCTTGCCGAGGCCGCCGTCGATCTCATCCTCATGGATATCCTCATGCCGGAAATAGACGGCATCGAGGCCTGCCGCCTGATCAAGGAGGACGATCGATATGGGGAGATTCCGGTCATCATGGTTACGGCCCTGGCGGACAAGGGGACACTCCAGGCGGCGTTCGATGCCGGGGCGGTGGATTTCATCTCCAAACCCGTGGACAGTCTGGAACTTGTCGCCCGGGTCCGTTCTTCATTGCGTCTCCGGGATGAGATGAGGCGCCGCCGGGAGCGGGAGGCGGAACTGGTAATAATGTCCCGGCGGCTCCGGGCCGCCAACGAGATCCTGTCCCGGTTGAGTCTGCTGGACGGGCTGACCGGAGTCGCCAACCGCCGCCGGTTCGACGAGGTCCTGGCCGAAGAATGGAAGCGGGCCCTGCGGGGCGAGCATCCCCTGGCCATTGTCATGGCGGATATCGATCACTTCAAGCCCTTCAACGACAATTACGGCCATCTGGCGGGCGACAACGGTTTGAGGCAGGTTGCCGAGGCGATGAACGGGGTTTTGAAGCGGCCGGCGGATCTTCTGGCCAGATACGGCGGCGAGGAGTTTGCCGCCATTCTTCCCGAAACCGGCGTTACCGGCGCCCAGGCCATCGGCGAGGCGATGCGCCGGGCGGTGGCGGATCTGTCCATCGCCCACGATTTCTCCTCGGCCGGGAAGGTGGTGACGATAAGCGTGGGCATTGCCGCCGCGGTCCCCCGGCTGGGCATGACGGAGGCCATGCTGATCGCCGCCGCCGACCAGGCCCTCTACAAGGCGAAGGCCGGGGGAAGAAACCGGGCGGTGCTGAGTCGGTTCAGTCGTTCCTGATGCCCAGGATTTTCCGGGCCTCCGCTGGTGTGGCTGGGGGGCGGTTCAGGGAGGCGGCGACTCCAACGGCCCATTCCACCTGCTCGTAGCTTCCCTTCGCCATGTCCCCGTTGGGCATGCGGGTATTGTCCTCCATCCCCACCCGCATATGCCCGCCTAAAAGGCAGGACAGGACATTGGCGGGAAACTGCTCCGGACCGACCGCGCAGGTCGTGAAATTCGCATTCGGGGGCAGGGCGTTTTTCATGGCGATCATGACCTCGGGACGGAATTTCTGCCCGCCCGCCACTCCCCAAACGAAGTTGAAGTTCATGGGCTGGGAGAAAAATCCCTGGCGGCTGATCAGAAGGGCGTTGTCCAGGCCGCCGATGTCGTAGCATTCGATCTCCGGTTTGATCCCGCCGGTTTCCATGTCCTTGCCGAAATCCTGGAGCATCGTGAAGGTGTTTTCAAAGACATAGTCGAAAAAGATCTGCCCGGAATTCCGGTCGATGATGCTGAAGTTCATCGTATTGGTGTTCAGCGAGGCCATCTCCGGACGGACGGCGACGATCTGGGCCAGGCGCTGCTCCGGGGTCTTGAAGGCCCCTACCGCCGAAGACAGGCAGATGATGACGTCCGGACATCTTTCCTTGATGGCGTCATGGACGGCCCGGACCCGGTCGATCTCATGGGTGGAGTCGCCGTCGTCGGTCCGGGCGTGGACGTGTACCATGGCGGCTCCGGCCCGGCGGCATTTCTCCGCTTCGTCGGCGAATTCTTTCAGGGTGTAGGGCACCGAGGGGTTGTTCTGCTTGAAGGTGGCGGCGCCGGTAAGGGCGGCGCAGATGATGACGGGTTCCGACATTGGTGCTGCCTCCTTTATATTGTTGATTTATATGCGTATTTGGGATAGGGAAGGGATCAACTCGCGGCCCTTTTTATGAGACACAGGCCGATGACGACGCCTACGGCCGCGAACAATCCGAACAGGGTGAAGAATTGTTGCACATAGGTGAGGCCGTCGTACCAGCTCAGCACCTGATAGTAGTAGCCAAGGATAAAATCATTAATCGTGTCGATCATTTCTGCCTCCGTATCAAAAGGATTGGCCTGCTTGGTTGCAATTTGTGAACCTTGTTTCCGGGAGCATTCAAATCCTGTGGCCCCCATTTTATCAGGAAAGAAAGGGGATTGCCACAGTAATCTTGTTTTCCCGGCGGACAAAAGTCTTCCGAGTGTCCGGGCGTTTGGCCGGTGCAACGTCCTTTCCGTTCCCTTTTTGCGGCGAATCTCGTTGCAATTAGTGCGGGGATGACATAAGGACAGGCACAGCAGATTTCTGCACGTCGATGACTGATCGATTGGGGAGGAATAAGATGAAGGTAAAATTTATGGGGGCGGCCCGGACGGTGACGGGTTCCTGCTTCATCGTCGAGGCAGGTTCCCATCGTTTCGCCGTTGACTGCGGTATGCATCAGGGCAACAAGGAGATCGAAAAGCGAAACTGGGATACCACCGGCTACGATCCGGCGGGTCTGGAGTTCATCCTGATCACCCATGCCCATATCGACCACGCCGGCCTCCTGCCCCGGATCGTCAAGGACGGCTTTCGGGGTCCCATTTACGCCACCCCACCGACGCTGGAGCTCATGAAGATTCTCCTGCTGGACAGCGCCCATATCCAGGAGATGGAGGCGCAGTGGAAGACACGCAAATGTCTCCGGCACGGGGAGATGAAGGTCGAACCCCTCTACACCCAGCGTGACGCCGAAGAAACGGCACGGTACTTCCGGGAGGTGGGCTACGATCAGGCCATATCCCCCGGCGACGGGGTGACGGTTGCATTCCGGGACGCCGGCCATATCCTCGGCGCCTCCATTCTGGAACTTGCCGTCACGGAAGACGGCAAGGAATCACGGCTGGTCTTTTCCGGCGACGTGGGCCGTCCGGCGCAGCTCATCGTCAACGATCCCACGGTTATCGAAACGGCGGATTATCTCTTCATGGAATCGACCTACGGTAATCGGGATCACAAGGATGAGGATGAAAGCCTGAACGAACTGGCGGAAGCCATCGATTTCAGCTACCGGCAGGGGGAAAAGACGATCATCCCTTCCTTCGCCGTGGAGCGGACCCAGGAGTTGCTTTACTGTCTCCATCTCCTCGACAGAGACGGCCGGCTGCCCAAGGACATGCCGGTTTATGTGGACAGCCCCCTGGCCACCCGGGCTACGGAGATTTTTCGTAAATATACCAAGTATTTCGACGAGGAATCCAAGGCGCTGCTCAAAAGAGGGCAGGACCCGCTGGGCTTCCCCCAACTTCGGTTCACCCGTTCCACCGAGGAGTCGATGAAGATCAACGTCGCAGAGGGTCCCGCCGTCGTCATTTCGGCCAGCGGCATGGCCAATGCCGGGCGGATCCGCCATCATCTGCGCCACAATCTCTGGCGTCCGGGCGCCGCCGTGGTTTTCGTCGGGTTTCAGGCCCAGGGGACGACAGGCCGCCGGATCGTGGACGGGGTGAAAAGCGTGCGGATCTTCAACGAAGACGTGGCGGTCCAGGCCCGGATCTTCACCATCAACGGCTTTTCGGCCCATGCCGGCCAGAGTCAGCTTCTGGAGTGGCTGGGTGGGTTCAGGAATCCGGGCCTGCGGGTGTTTCTCGTCCACGGGGAGTACACCGCCCAGGAAGTGTTGGCCGACAAGATAAAGTCCCGCTTCGGCTATCGGGTGGAGATTCCCGATTATCTGGAACAGGTTACGCTGCTGCCGGGCAAAGAGATCGAGCGGGAGGTGTATCCCGAGCAGGCCAAACCGGCGATCGACTGGGAATTTCTCCTTGGGGACATGGAGCAGCGACTTCGCCAACTGAGGGAACGCCGGCCCCGTCTGGAAGGCAAAGGCTGGGTGGAGCAGACGGATATGCGGGAGCGGCTCCTGGAGTTGAACCGGCGACTCGCCTCCCTGATCTCGGATATCTGACGGTGAACCCCCGCTATGGCTTCAGCCGGTAATGGAAAGAGGCGACGATATGAAGCCGGGCGAGGCGCAACTCCGGCGGAAGATGGTCATAGGGAGCGGCGGCGCGAACCACCGCGAGGGAATGCTCGTCGAGAACGGATGATCCCGAGGAAGTCAGGACGTCCTGTCCGGATAGAACGCCCCGATTTTCGATGGTGAATTTTACCGTGGCGATGCCCTGCTCCCCTTTCTTCAGCGCCGTTTCCGGGTAGGACCACCGGTTTTCGATCCGCTGCCGTACCTTCTGCAGATATGAGCGGTAACGGCGGTCCGGACTTTCCAGATTGACCGTCTGCTCCTCCGGGGCCGCCGTCCGGGCTGCCTTTGCCCCGGCCCCCGACGGTTCTATCGCCGCCGCCGCCTCCCGGACTTCCGGTTCCGGTGGGAGCGGTTCGGCCAGCTCTACGGTCATCGGGCGCTCCGGGCGGGACGGCGGCGGCATGATCCGGTTGCCTATGACGGGCATGGAGAGGACCAGGGCGTGGGAGGCGAAGGAAACCAACAAGGCGATAAGGAACCCCCTCTTCATGGGGATCTTTTCCGGTGGCCGGCGGGTTTTCATGGGGGGATCATAACCGCAAGAACACGAAAAAGCAATAAAGAGGGCAAAGATGAAGCATGAAGATCGGTAATGGCGCTGCTCCGGATGGAGGGGTGATCGGCGCGCATCCGGAAGACGAAGACTTTTTCATGGACCTGGCCCTGGCGGAGGCCGTGGCGGCCGCTGCCGCCGGAGAGGTGCCCGTGGGGGCGGTGATCGTCCTGGCCGGACGGGTCATCGCCCGGGCCGGCAACCGCACCGTCGGCCTGAAAGACCCCACCGCCCACGCCGAGATCCTCGCCATTCGGGAAGCGGCAAGAAAAACAGGTAATTATCGCATTCCGGGGACGACCGTTTACACGACCCTGGAGCCGTGTCCGATGTGTGCCGGCGCCATGATTCATGCCCGGGTGCGAAGGCTTGTCTTCGGGACCCGGGATCCGAAGGGCGGGGCCGTAGTCTCCGCCGCCCGGATGTTCGACCATTATCCCGGCAATCACGTGGTGGAATATCTCGGGGGCGTGCGAGAGGAACGATGCGCCGAAATTTTGAGTAGCTTTTTTATGCAAAAGAGGTTATGATCCCGCCGCTTTTACGCCGGACCATGAGGATCGCGGAGAGATACCGAAGTGGTCGTAACGGGATCGACTCGAAATCGATTTGGGGGCCAAAAGCTCCCACGGGGGTTCGAATCCCCCTCTCTCCGCCAAATATTTGCGGTCTCAGGTGAACATATCCCCAACTGTGCGGATATGTTCACCTGAAAGTGCGTCCCGGTGTTTTTGACTTTATTCGCTAACGATTTTCCTACCCCTCAAGGGAAGGATCAAGCTGGGGATGGTTCCCCTATGTGACGGGATACCGTCATGAGTTTTTTACCACTCGTCGCACCCGGTCCGGGTGTAGTGGTTCTTTGAAACGGCGCCGGCGGCCGTGATTGCTCCATGCAAATGGGAGCAGGGACGGCGGGCGGGGAACGGGCCGCGTGAAGCCGGGGCGAGGGCCTGTGGACAATATATCGGGAGAGATGCCTGAGAGGCCGAAAGGGCACGACTGGAAATCGTGTGTACGCTCAAAAAAGTGTACCGGGGGTTCGAATCCCCCTCTCTCCGCCAGACCGGCAGGCGGGACGGATGGCAATGCCGTTTGTCCCGCTTATTTTTTTGATCAACCATAGCCGGCGGCAGCGCATTCCCCCATGCCGGGTCGCCGGGATCAGCCGTAACCCAGGGCGGCCAGTTCCTCTTCCGTCATACCGAGGAAATGGGCGATCTCGTGGACGACGGTGATTTCGATTTCCTCCTCCAACTCCGTGGTGCTGCGGCAGGCATCTTCCAAGGGCTCCTGGAAGATGAAGATGGTGTCGGGGTACAAAGGCGGGCTGAACTCGGAGCGCTCGGACAGGGACACCCCGGTGTAGATGCCGAAGGGGGGATCATCTGGATCCAGCCCCAGGGTCGTGCTCATCTGTCGGGAGGGGCGGCGCTGCACGGAGATCAGAATATTGTCCAGGCGGTCCATTATCTCCGCCGGGATCCTGCCGATCGCCCGCTCCACCACCCGATCGAATTCCCTGCTGCTGAGTTTCATCGTCACTCCTCCGCTCCTCGGCCCCTTTCTGCTTTTATACACCGTGGTTGACGGGGCCGCAAGGAAGTAATGATCATCACGATCAGGAGCGGCAAGCTGGCGGGAAGGTCGGGGAGGGCGGGTGTTCAAAGCGCCCTTGACTTCTTTGCCGATCTCCTTTAATACCAAGGACCTCGATCGGGAAATTTCAGCAACATGATGAATACTATTGGATTTTGATGCACCACCAAGGCGGGGTAGCTATGTGGCGGAAAAAATCCCACGCCGGCGGTGAGAAGTACAGGGAAACAAACGCTATGACGTCAACAAAAAAATCAACAACCGCGGCGGCCTTTTGGGTAGCCGTAATTATTCTGGCCGCGGCGGCCCTTCCCGGAGAGATATGCTTTGCCGCCGGGGAGGCGGGCGGCCACGACATCGGCCGGGAACTTCCGGTCTGGACGGCGACTCCCTTTGCGGGCATCCTGCTGTCCATTGCCCTCTTTCCCCTCTTGGCCCCCCATTTCTGGCACCGTCACTTCGGCAAGGTGTCCGCCTTCTGGGCCCTAACCTTCGCCCTGCCGTTCTTGTTTTTCTTCCGGGAAACGGCGCTCCACGAGATCCTCCACATCATGCTCATCGATTACATCCCCTTCATCATCCTCCTCTGGGGCCTGTTTACCATCGCCGGCGGCATCGCCGTGAGCGGCTCCCTGCGGGGGACTCCCCCGATGAACTCCCTGCTGCTCCTCATCGGCACGGTCCTGGCCTCCTGGGTGGGGACCACCGGCGCCGCCATGGTCATGATCCGCCCCATCCTCCGGGCCAACAAAGACCGGGTGAAAAAGGCCCACATCATCTGTTTCTTCATCTTTCTGGTGGCCAATATCGGCGGTTCCCTGACGCCCCTGGGGGACCCGCCCCTCTTTCTCGGCTTCCTCCACAATGTCCCCTTTTTCTGGGTGACTACGAGCATCCTGCCCCATATGCTTCTGGCGGCCCTCATCCTCCTCGCGGTGTTCTATGCCTTCGATCTTTACTATTACCGACGGGAGGCGCCGGCGCCGCCGGAAACCGGTGAACGGACGCCGATCCGCATCGAGGGTCTCCACAACCTGCTGCTTCTCGCCGGGGTGATCGGCGTCATCCTCCTGAGCGGCTACTGGCGGCCGGGGCATCTGTCCGTTTTCGGCATCGAGGTCCAGTACCAGAATCTTCTCCGGGACGGGAGCATCGTCACCCTGGGCCTGATTTCCCTGTTCGTCACGCCCCGGCGGCTCCGGGAGGCCAACGACTTCAGTTGGGGTCCCATCCTGGAGGTGGCGAAGCTCTTCGCCGGGATCTTCATCACCATCATTCCCGCCCTGGCCATCCTTAAGGCGGGTTCCCAGGGCGCCCTGGCCTGGCTGGTGGATGCGGTCAAGACTCCGGCCCATTACTTCTGGGCGTCGGGAATCCTGTCGTCGTTTCTGGACAACGCCCCGACCTATCTGACCTTTTTCAACATGGCCCTGGGGCGGCTCGATCTGACGGAGGCCATGATCCCCGCGGCCCTGGCCGCCGGGACGGCGACGGCCAACCCCCAGTTTATCGCCTATCTCCAGGCGATTTCCGCCGGCGCGGTCTTCATGGGGGCCAATACCTATATCGGCAACGCCCCGAACTTCATGGTCAAGTCCATCGCCGAGGAGGCAGGGGTAAACATGCCGAGCTTCTTCGGCTATATGTTCAAGTATTCCATCCCGGTTTTGATCCCGATTTTCATCGCCGTCACTTTCGTATTTTTCTGAACAGGAGGCAGGCCCATGAGCAAAGATTACTATGAAGTGGTTGTCGAGGGTCGTCCGGAGTACGTCAACGGCTTTGTCCACGGTTTGATCGCCGGCCGGGGCGGGGCGGGGGACGCCTTTCTCGGGGAGGAATTCGAGATCGATGAAGAACGCCCGCTGGAGATGCTGAGCCGCCTAATCGGCCTTCGGGAGGAGCATACGGTGCTCGTTGTCGAGAAGACCGTCCTGGGGCTGCTGGAAGAGGTGATAGGCGGCGGCCGGCGGGATGGGATGATGAAACTGGTCTCCACGCGAAAGATCCAGGAGGCGTCATTCGGATATTCCTTCGCGACCTTTTCCCGGGAAACCGGCGCCGTGCTCGACAAGATTCTGGCCTCGATCCCTCCCGGCGTTTTCGTGGAGCCGCCCTACGCCCCGGAACACAGAGAAACGCCCGAGGGTCAGGGGGTGGAGGCCTACGCCCCCCTGCACGACTACGAATTGAAGGCGGCGGGACGCATCCGGGGGGAGTGCGGGGGGGTATGCCGCTGTTACGAACTCCTGAAGCGGCATGAAGTCGTCGAACTTGGGCCGATGGAACTCAGACTGACGGGGGCATAGCGAAGCGTTTATCCGCTGCCATGTGAAGACGGGCGAACATCTGCCGAGGGATCGGTAGCTTATAATGGCCAAGCCGTTGGGGAGTCCCATGAATGGATGTGCCGATCCGTGCCGTGAGGGCTTCCTCTCCCGGTTGCGGGACGAATTCCTGGTAACTCGGGCCGACGCCCGAACGATCGTCGGTAATTTCCATCAGGAGATGCGCCGGGGCCTCGCCGGGCAACCCAGCTCGCTACGCATGCTCCCCACCTTTGCCCGCCGGCCCCGGGGAACGGAACGGGGGCGCTTGCTCGTCCTCGATCTGGGTGGTACGAACGTCCGGGTCGGGGAGGCGGTCCTGGACGGCAACGGCCGGGCCGAACTCACGGCGGTGGACAGATCCGTCCTTCCCCGGGAAATCATGAGCGTCTCAGGTGCGGAACTGTTCGATTTTCTGGCCGGGTGCGTGGATTCTTTCCTCCGGGAACGGGGGCTTGACGACCGGCGGCGCCACGATCTCGCCTTCACCTTTTCCTTTCCCTTGGAGCAGTCATCCCTCGTTTCCGGACGGCTGGTAAACTGGACCAAAGGTTTTACGGTCCCGGGCGTGGTTGGCAAAGATGTGGCGGCGCTGCTCCGGGCGTCATTGGCGCGCCGGGGCCGGGAGCGGATTCGGGTCGCCGCCCTGGTGAACGATACGGCCGGCACGCTGGCCGCGGGAAGTTATGCCGATCGGGCCTGCGATCTCGGCGTGATCCTCGGCACGGGAACCAACGCCTGCTATTTCGAGCAGGCGGAACGGATCGAAACATGCCGGGCCGGCGGCGCCGCCGAAGAGATGATCGTCAATATGGAATGGGGAAATTTTAACCGGCTCCGGACCAATCCCTGGGATGAACTCCTGGATCGAACGACCTCCAACGCCGGCCGGCAGCGACTGGAGAAGATGATCTCCGGCATGTATCTGGGGGAACTGGTCCGGCTCGTCATCGCGAAGATGATGGCGGCGGGTTTGCTCCCCCGGGGGACGAACCATGCCGTCTTTGCGACCCCTTACGCCTTGACCGCCGAGCGGCTGGCCGCGGCGGTCCGGTCCGCCGATCCCGCCGTCGCCTTGGGGATTGACGGTGCATTCCCGTCGGACGGAGAGGCCGTCGGACGGATATGCCGCCTTGTCGCCGCCCGGGGGGCCCGCCTGGCCGCAGCGGCGATCGCCGCCGTGATTTCCTGGCGGGATGGGGAGCTCGAAACGGGGCATGTCGTGGCGATCGATGGGTCCCTGTTTGAAAAATTTCCCGGCTTCCGGGATAACATGCGGGAGATGTTGCGGGAATTGTTCGGACCCCGGGCGGCGGGGATAACGTTCCGGCTCGTTCCGGACGGCTCGGGCATCGGCGCCGCCGTCGCCGCCGCCGTGGGCCCCCGGACCGGATGGGGAGCGGGACCATGCTGACCAGAAGGGAACTGCTGGCGAACGTTACCCGGGCGGCCGCGGCGGCCGGAATGGCCACTGTAGTCCCACCCACCCTGAACGGCGTCCTGGCGGCCTCCCCCGACGAGGAACTCCTCCGGAAAGCCCCCCGGGCCAAATTCTGGACCTCCGTGGAGTCGGCGGGCGGCGACTGCCGGATCTGCCATCCCGGCCTGACGGGTGTTGGGCAGGCGCACCGCCACGAGGCCCACCTGGTCCGGTGCCTCCTGTGCGCCCAGAACTGCACCATCCGGGAAGGCCAGCGGGGACGGTGCCGCACCCGCATCAACATCCGGGGGGAACTCCGGAGCCTGGTCTATGGCCGTCCCGTTGCCGTCCACGTCGATCCCATCGAGAAGAAGCCCTTCTACCATTTCCTCCCGGGGGCCGCCGCCTATTCCCTGGCCACCGCCGGCTGCCCCCTGAGCTGCAAGTTCTGCCAGAACTGGGAGCTGTCCCAGGCCTGGCCGGAGGACCTCCGGGCCATCTATACGCCTCCCGCCCTCGTCGTCCGGTCCGCCCACGCCCGCCGTGCCCCGGTTATCGCCTTCACCTACAACGAACCGACGGTCTTTGCGGAGTATCTTATCGACATCTCCCGGGAGGCGAAAAAACGCGGCCTCCACCCGGTGGTCGTCAGTTGCGGCTTCATGAACCGGGAACCCCTGATCGAGATGTGCCGGGTCCTGGCGGCGGTGAAGATAGATCTCAAGGGGTTCAGCGCCTCCTTTTACCGGCGGGTATGCGGGGCGGAGCTAACGCCCGTCCTTGCGACCATCAAGGAGGTTGCCCGACGGAAGGTGCACCTGGAGATAGTCAATCTCGTGGTTCCGACGCTGAACGATTCGGATCGGATGTTACGGGAGCTCATCGCCTGGATCGCCGGCGAGGTCGGTTTCGACGTGCCGGTGCACTTTACCCGTTTTCATCCCGATTACCAGCTCCTGAATCTCCCCCCCACCCCCGTGGCCACCCTGGAGCGGGCCCGGGAGACGGCCATGGCCGCGGGGCTCCGCTATGCCTATGTCGGCAATGTTCCCGACCACCCGGGAAATCACACCTATTGCCCGAACTGCAAAAAAGTGGTAATCAGACGAGCAGGTTTTTTCCTTACGGAGATGCATATCAAAGACGGGCGTTGCGCCTTCTGCCGGCAAAAGATCGCCGGCGTCTGGGCATAGAGGCGGCGGGCCATGAAGAAGAGATACCTCTATATTTTTTTGGTGTTTGCGCTTGTCCTGGTCTTTGCCGTGGTCATTCAAGCCAGAAAGGAGCCGGAGATGGATACCGTTCGCCCCGCCGTCGTGGCGGGAAAATTTTATTCAGATGCGCCGGGAATGCTCAAGGCCGCCATTGCCGGATTTCTCGAGGACGCGGAGCCGGTGACGGTGTCCCGGCCTCTGGCCCTCATCCTGCCCCATGCGGGCTACATCTATTCGGGACAGATCGCCGCCGACGGTTACAACCAGGCCCGGGGCCACCGCTATGACACGGTGGTGATTCTGGGCACCAACCATACCACCCCCGGTTTCCACCGCGTCGGCCTTTACCCCGGTGACGGTTTCGCCACCCCCCTGGGGGTCGCCAGAGTGGACAAAAGGGTTGCAGAAGATCTCCTGGCGGCCTCACCGGATTGTGTGCGCAATGCCTCCGTCCATCAGCAGGAGCATTCCGTGGAGGTCCAGGTACCCTTCATCCAGGTGTTATTTCCGGAGGCGAAGATCGTGCCGGTGATCGTGGGCAGCCAGGAGGCCGATCTGTGCCAGCGTTTCGGCCAGGCCCTGGGCGGCGTCCTGAAAGACAGGAAGGCCCTCATCGTAGCCAGCTCCGATCTCTCCCACTATCCCGCCTACGCGGAGGCCCGTGGCGTGGATGTACCCATTCTTGAAGCTATCCCCACCCTGGAAGGGGTACGGGTGCGGCAGGCCGTCCGGGAGGCGATGAGCAGGGGGATCTCCAATCTCCACACCGCCGCCTGCGGGGAAGGCCCCATCCTTGTCGCCATGAGCGCCGCCCGGGTCATGGGCGCCAAAGGCGGGAAGGTAATCAGCTACGCCAATTCCGGCGATGTCGCCATCGGCGACCTCTCCCGGGTGGTGGGTTACGGCGCCGTGGCCCTGACCGCCGATGCCCCGGCCGCAAACGCGGCCCCGTCGCCCGTCGGACCCGCGGGGGAGTTGTCGCCGGCGGATAAAAAGGCCCTCCTCGGCCTGGCCAGAAAGACCATCGCCCGGTATCTCGCCACGGAGACCGTACCGTTGGCCAGGGGGTTCTCCCCGGCCGTCCAGGAATACCGAGGCGTCTTCGTCACTCTGAAGAAACGCGGGCAGCTCCGGGGCTGCATCGGGCGCCTCATTCCCGAGGCCCCGCTTTGCCGCCTCGTCGGGGCCATGGCCATCCAATCCGCCTTCAACGACCATCGTTTCCGCCCGGTAACCGCCGCAGAGTTGAAGGATATCGAAATCGAGCTGTCGGTTCTGACACCGATGAAAAAGGTTTCCCGGGCGGAGGACATCGTGGTGGGCCGGGACGGTGTCCTCCTCCAGAAGGGCCGAGCCGGCGCCGTCTTCCTCCCCCAGGTGGCCCCGGAGCAGGGCTGGAACCGTGAGGAGATGCTCGATCAACTCTGCCTGAAGGCCGGTCTGCCCGTGGGAAGCTGGCGTACCGGTGCGGAGTTCCAGACCTTCCAGGCCGTGGTTTTTCACGAGTCGGATTTCCATTGACGGGCGGGGCGTGGTTACGGAAAACTTCCCGGTAAAGGTACGCAAATCCTTGACGATGATAAGCGCTTGGGCGTATGTTGCCGTGACGAAGGGTGAAACGAGACGCCGGTACCGTCAAACTAACAATCCCTATTCATCGCTGCACGGGCCGCCGTCTGTTTGTTCGTTGGGCAGGAAAGGACATATTAATCGATAATGCATGGCATCCTTCCGGAAATCGGCATCTCTATCCTCGCCGCCACCGCCTTGGGGTTCGTCTTCCAGTTCTTTCGCCAGCCGGTCATCCTGGGCTACCTGGTGGCCGGGGCGCTGATCGGTCCCGGCATCGGCTTCAAGCTCGTCTCGGAGCCCGCCAACATCGAGGTCATTTCAGAAATCGGCTTGATTCTCCTGCTCTTCATCATCGGTCTGGAGCTCAATCCAAGGAAGCTCCTCTCTTCGGGCCGCCAGCTATTCTATGCCGGAATCGGCCAGTTCATCCTCTGTGTCCTCCTCGGCGTGGGGTTTTTCATGCTTCTTGGATACGGGCTGGGGCAGGGCCGCATTGACGCCCTCTATCTCGCCCTGTTCTGCGCGCTGAGCAGCACGGCCATCGTGGTCAAACTACTCTACGACAAATTCGAGCTGGACACCCTTCCCGGGCGGATCACCCTGGGGATACTTATCTTCCAGGACCTATGGGCGATCCTGATTCTGGCCCTCCAACCCCATTTCACCAACCCCCGGGCCCTGCTGGTCGTCATGGCCTTGAGCAAGAGCCTGGTGCTCCTGGCCATCGGTTACCTCCTGAGCAAATACCTCCTCCGCTGGATATTCGAGCAGATCGCGAAGACGCCGGAGATGGTGGTGGCCATGTCCATCTCCTGGTGCGCCTTTATGGCGGGGATGGGCTCATGGATCGGCCTGTCCATGGAGATGGGGGCGCTGATTGCCGGAGTGGCGATTTCCACCTTCCCCTACAGCGTCCATGTGACCGCGAAGGTGTTACCCCTGCGCGACTTTTTTCTTACGCTCTTCTTTCTTTCCATCGGCATGAAAATCCCCGTTCCCGATGCCGCCCTGCTCATCATGGCCGTTGTGATTGTCCTGTTCGTCATCGTTTCCCGCTTCCTCACCATCTACCCGCTCCTCACCCTGGCGGGCAGCGGCCGGCGCACCGGTTTCATCGCCAGTCTCAACCTCTCCCAGATCAGTGAGTTCTCCCTGGTGG
>Ga0302249_1000716_pt1 | contig 26934 bp, 24 predicted proteins | sample AAG_UR_Val_MG_FD_193531 | JGI IMG/M metagenome (GOLD analysis project Ga0302249, IMG submission 193531) | Enriched activated sludge microbial communities from anaerobic digester in WTTP, New Holstein, Wisconsin, United States - AAG_UR_Val | ecosystem: Engineered > Bioreactor > Anaerobic >... | reverse complement strand
TGACAAATAGAAAAAAGTAACTGATTTCTCTATCAAAACTGCCCCAAACGCCCCAAAATTTGCCCCACAACAAAAAAACCCCATTGATAATCAAGGGGTTTTGATGGGGTTGAGGTCGGTGGCGGAAGGTAATTATTTACTTCTTTTAATTAAAATTGTTACATATCTTACTTAATTATCTCATATATAAAGTAATAACATACTTTAAATATATAAATAATAAGTAATATACTTGTCCCAATATGTAACATTTTACTCTTTATATCGTATAAGTAAGTAAATATTTACTTAATACAATAAAAATATGGGACAAATCTTTAACAAACCTTTTGAGGTTAAACTGCAAAAAGAAAACGAGCATTTCAGGCTTCATGTAACACATCCGAAGTTCAAAGGAAGAATCAGAAAAAGACTTGGCGACCGAGACGTTCAAGACTTAGAATCCATAGCATTTAATTTAAAGTATGACCTTGGGAAACAGTTCAACGGTTCGGAAATAAATAAATCTGAGGTCGAGGCATTCATCGACAACTTTGTATCAATGAATGTGAAGTGTACAGCATCAATCTTTGATTATGAGGAAGATTTCCTGAAAAAATTGAGCGAAAAGTTTAACAAGAAAACAAAAAAGCACTTATCAAAAAGTACTTTATCTGGTTACCGGACTTCCTTGAAATATTTCGAAGAATATATTAGGAAAAAGAGGATTCCGGCACATCCATCACAGATAACTGAATCAGTGCTGAATAATTTTTATACCTACATACCGGGTAAACATAACTACAAAGTAAAACTCCATACAAAACTGAAGGGATTCATTAAATATCTTGATGAAATAAGGAGACTACCAGTAGACCCAAGTTATAAGCTATCCAGCTTCACCGAAGAATATGACAACCAATGCCCGGAAGATGATGACATTGCTTTGCCGGTTGATACTGTACTTAAATTGTTTGAACTCCGGAAAAAGCTTCAAACTGGTGAAATCCAGATTCAAAAATTTGCAAAGTCTGACAAAATTTCGGTTGGGTTACAAGACCATCTTTTCAATATGAAGAAAGATAACCTGATAAAATGTCTGGATTGTTTTCTTTTTATGGTAAGTACCGGACAATATTTTGCCGATATAAGAAAGTCGATACTATACTTTTCTTATACTGATAATCTTACGTATATTAAATACAGAAGGGCAAAAAACGGCAGTCTTTGTAAATCTATACCATTAAACAATGGCGAAATTTTCATGGGTGAAGAAATTGTAACACAGTACAAGATTGGAAACGGCTCAAATTTCCCATTGAAATTATCTCTGACGCATTTTGACAAGCATCTTGAAAGAATCAGTTCACTTGCAGGGATAGGCTTTAAAATCACCAATAAAATGGCAAGAAAAACCTTTGCTTCTCATCTGTACTTCAACAAGAAACTCCCGATTCAATATCTTCAAATTCTCTTAGGACACAAAGATGTAAAAGACACAGCGCATTATCTTAGAGTTTCTGACGATGATATCGCAAATGAAGTAATGAAATGGATGTCCAATAATACCAACCAATAATTACTGAGCTTGACAGTCCATTAGTGTTCTTTAATACGGCATTTTTTGAAAATTTTTTTGAAAATTTTTAAGCTAAGCCACATGGTTGAGTTTTGGATTCTACCCGGATTTTGAATTGAACAGTATTTATTAATAGAGAAATAATCGTCATGTTCCACCCCCAGCCAATATGGTAGGGGTATGAGAGGGGGGGTATAATGGGGGGTTACGGTGGTTGTTGCTCTTTTGCACTAAATATTTAAATTCTTATGGAAAGAAAGTATCCAAACAGTATTGATGAGATGGTTAGCGAAATGGGGAATCATCCAGATGAGTATCAACACCTGAAAGTATTCCTAAGATGTGAAAATTCAACTGGTATCCCGGATTTCGGTGAAGAATATCTGGCTGTTTCTCCAAGCGGATTCGGATTATATCGAATCGAATCTGTTGATTACCAGAATGGAAGAATCAATATATCATTAATAGAAGCCTCAACAAAAAAGGCAGTGTCGTATTCACTCGATATCACTAACCAACACCCAAGCTGCTTATTCATTCGCTGGAAGGACTTGAAGAGCTTGGTATTCGAGGAATGCATGAAAAGGGATATAAACGATAACGATTTACTTGAATTGATTGGATAAACTATGGGAACAAACGCCAGAAATACAGTAGGACTAAAGTTAATTCAATTATCATCTGACACTTACGCAATTCAACACCAGTGCTTGCTATCCCCTATGAAAACTGTAAAAATTGGGGAAGAGATGCTAATAGTATATCCAAATACTATCGACCCGGTAATTTTTGACGCAAGATTACTGGATTTGTGGCAGGAAGGGGATGTGCTCTTCTTAAAATTATGGAATTTTAATCATCAAAAGGAAGATTTATATACCCAAGATTTAACCACCGAAAATTGTCTGTTTTCGTTCGTTTCAATGCCTTTTATTACCAAGTTGTCAGAAGTAATGGCTGATAAAAGCGTTCTGGAATCATGTGACTTAAATAATCAGAGCCGGAACAGCCAAGTACAATCATTGATAACCAATGAACACTTAAAAAACAAACCAAGCCTTCCTCAAACGTTTTACAACAGTTCAGGAAAGATGGTAATGAAATATATTTCTGAATCAGAGATTGAGCTTAACTTGCCATTCATCTTGACGAAGAATAAAAGGTTGAAATTGAATATGCCGTACTTGAAAACTGAAAATAGTCTGTCCGGGAACAAAATCTCTTCAATACGACTATTAAACTTCGAAACCCATGATACCATTATTGTCCTCTATGTTCAGGATTTGCAGAGTAAGAGGAAATTCAGTTTAGAATACAATATGGACAGCACATCAGGTTACTGGATATGGAGCCTCTCTGATTTTGAAAGCCTATTTGATATTTCCAATGCTGACAGTTGATTTTAATTGCTGCTAAGGGTCATCCAACTAATCTGAGACCTTTGCTTGAACCTTGGTTTTTCTGACCGTTATAAAATATATAACCAATCCGGCTATTAAGAACCCAAATTCACTTAATAATGCGATGGTTTTATATTTAAACAACCCAAAGCCGACAGTAAATGATTCATTAAAAAATACTGGCATTTTTGTGTCTGTCGGATAAAATGCCAGCTTAGGTGACGCTATAATGTCCAGAATTGTATGGCTCAGAACAAGTAATCCGATAACAATGGTCGCTTTTTTACTATTGCTTATAAGGAATGTGAACAATGCGGCTACCAAAGACCACACTATGCCCATAAAGACACCATGTGAGTATGGAGAAAATGGTGGCTTATCTGTTTGTGGCATTGTTTCTATCCCTGCTGCAACAAAAACAAAAAATATTATTTCAATCAATTCGGCAGCTATTATTAAGTAAATAACAGGGATGTTCGGGGTAATTCTTTTGGCAGCGAACCCAACTCCCACATGTGCAATTGCTGGCATAAAATGTCGGTGCTATTGTTTAAATTTCAAATATGAGTATCCTGTTCTGAATTCAATTTGGTACTTTTTTCCCCAGCCTAAGAAGTTTGATGGTAAACATAATCATCCAAGTCATAACTAATAATCCGGCTGGCATGGCAAAAACCAAAGCCATTTTTTCAACGGCTGGCATAAATGTTACCATAATGATATAAACTACCATGAGTGAATTACCAATTATTCCAATGTAGGAAGTAGCACGACTGAAAACATTGCCATTCAGCATCACACATGACATCAGAACGTTTGCAAATGTCGGAAGTGCAAATCCGGTAAAAACTCCAAGACTTCCATGAGACCCTTTAGCTAACATGGCTTCACCTGCTGCTGACAATAGCAACCTTTTTTCATTGGATTCAGTCGCAAAATACTTATGACTTAAATCAAGCATTGTTAGTGCAGTATTCCCGGCAACGAAGATTGTTGTTCCAACAAGAAATAGTATCAGTGAAAGCAAAGCGGATGGTTGGTTCGTTTCCCGATGTGCAGCATACAGGGCAAATATGGTTGGAATCAAAATTATCTGATTGATAATATTAAGTAAATCCAGATTGTACAATCCGAATAAGGTGTTTCCTCTAAACTGGTTAAATCGTTCAACTGCTGTTTGTGGTAATGCATCAATATTTCCACCAGTAATCGAGCCAACAAACATATCCAGTATGATTCCGCATAATACAATTATTGTGGTTATTGCGCCAATTTTATAGAATATTTTCCATTGATTATTAGAAATTTCCATAGGAATCCTAATTGTGTATAAATGCTTTTTATCTGTGGATAATTCCCGATTTATGATTTCAATGAAAGTGCATATTTTGTCAGTAAGGCTAATGTTCCGAATACTAAGAAAATATCAAGATATACACCGAGCTTTAGTACCCCAAATATGCCATAGAAAAGACCAAAGATTATCAATGCCAGAGTTATTGATGGAGAGGCTAAACCATTGTAAATAAGCAGTAATCCGATTATTATTGATAATGTTGGGCAGGGAATAAGTCCAACAGGTGATGCATAAAGGTATTTTATAATGGAGTCAGCATTGATAAAATGCGGATATACCAACCCAAATACTATCATCAGGATTCCTGCAACTAAATATGGCAGTGTGGAAACATTAATTGGAGCATTTGACGCTTTAAATCCAAAAATAATGATAAGAATCGCCAAAACAGTGAACAGAAATCCATTAAAAGGATTCCCTGATACCCAAGAAAATGCTGCCACGGAAATCACGGGCAGGCAGATTATTAATGCAAAGGTTCTGTTCGATGGTTGCCAAAAGAAAATTATTGTCGCCAATAATAAATAAAATATCGCATGCCAAATAATTGCATAGCTGGAATAGTCATTTACAATGGACTGCAATCCATTAAGTATATCTTCTGTTTTTGGCATAATAAAAATGCTTGAGTAACTTCAAAGATATGGATTTGTCAGTAAATTATCAGTTATAAGAAATTTTTATACAAAGCATCTGATAACAGGCTGTAAAAAAATACCAGACAACTAATTGTTCTTTTCTGTAATTCCTCTGATGTATGCTATCTGTGGAAGTAAAAAGCCAACCTTTTTAAAACCCCATTTTACTTGAGAAAACAAAGGTTTCATAGAATTTTCTAAAATTTGGATACCTTCTTCTTTTATTGTATCGACAATTAGAACTGCTCCATTATTTTTCAATACACGGCAAATTTCATTAAATCCCCTTTCTCTTTTTTCTGGAGATATATGGAATATCATGAAACTGCACATTACAACATCAAACATGTTATCATCAAACGGTATGTCGCTTATATCGCCAACCTGAAATTCTATATTTTTATTAAACCTGTCGGACTTCTTCCTTGATTTTTGTATCATTTCCGGTGCGGCATCAATTCCATATACTTTGCCCATATTTCCAGTCCTTTCAAAGGCTGAAAGTGATAAAGTTCCAGTACCACAACCAATCTCCAAAACAATATCCCCTTTTTTTACTCCAATGATATCAAGTTCAATTTGTCTTAATGATTTTTCTCTTCCCAGAGTCATTACCTTCATCATTAAGTCGTAGTAAGGAGCATAAGCGCCCATTATTACATCCTTACTCCTTGCAAATGTTCCAATTTTATCTTTCATGATTCTATCGTTATGAAATATCGAGTAATACTTTACCAGAATCTTTTAAAAGACCCAATGACCATCGGATGATAATAAATGAACTTATAATCGCTGCCAATGCATCGAGCCAGACTATATTCCATATCATAGCAGCAGACAAACCTACTATGGCTGCAACGCTGGTCAATGCATCGGCTAAAACATGAAGATATGCCGCTTTGATGTTATGGTCTGAATGTTCATGTTCCGGATGTAAAATAAAAGCTGAGATTATATTTACCAGTAAACCTATGCATGCCACAATGATTGCTTCTTTATACTGAATTGCTGAGGGATTAGAAATTCGCTGGATTGCTTCTGTTAATATTACTGCGGCAAAAATAAGCAACATAAGACCGCTACTGTAACCTGATAATGATAAAATTTTATCTGTACTTCCATTATATGTCCCTCTGGAAGAGACCTTACGGACAATAACGTATGCCACCCAACTTAACCCGATTGCCAACACATGTGAACCCATGTGTATCCCATCCGCAAGCAATGCCATTGATTTTGATGATAATCCGAAAAGAATTTCTACTACCATAGTGGTGGCAGTAATTAATACAACCCATCTGGTTTTATTTTCGTGGCTGTTGTGTTGTTCCGACATAATGAATAGTTCTTGTATTATCTGATGCAAATGTAGATTGCAAAGGTCTTAAATACAGGTACTATTCATTATGATGCTGGTACATTTTATAAATATCATCACGAAATCTGGATGGACTTACTCCTGCTGACTTCTTAAAAAACCTTGCAAAATATGAAGCATCCTTAAATCCTAACTCAAATGCTATTTGTGCAATGTCGGAATTCTTATCGATAAGCAGTCTTTTGGCTTCAAGGATAATCCTTTTATGTATCAACTCGTTAGCGGTCAGTCCTGTAGTTTCCTTGACAATAATATTCAGATAATTTGGAGTGATATTCAATAGATTAGCATATCCGTTTACCGAGGTTGTCTCTTTGTATTTTGTGTTTATAAGGCTCTTGAAATTATCCAGAATTGTATGTTTATTGCTTTTACTTCGTTGATTTGAATCTGAATTCATTATACGTTCAATTTCAGATAGTAAAATGAAAATATTCGCCTGTATAATTTTATTTGCATTTAATTTATTTTGAATGAATTCAAATTCAATTGTTTTTAGAATTTCTAAAAATGCAGAAGAAGCAGATGGCTTCAAATCAATAAAAGATTCAGAGGAAGTATTAATTGCTGGAATATTGGTGTAGTTAAATAATGGCGTTAAAAAGTCTTCCGAGAACTGCACAACAGCAAGTTTTGATTTTGATTTTATATCCCAAAAATGTACCTGTTCGGGTCTAAGGAAGAAAAGACGGTTTGCTTTTATTTCTATTCTTTCAAAATCAATAACATGCGTTCCCCGACCTTTCACGATAAGACAAATCATGTAAAATTTATGACGATGCGGAAAATCAGTTTCGAGTGTTTTATCATCGGTAACATCAGATATTTTTACCATGAATTTATTTTCAAAACCATGTTTAACATGCCCGATATTTAAGTTTTCGATTTTTTCCATAATTTAAAACTAAATAAAAATCAATAGGCTACATTGAAATTATCTAATAGTTATGGGATAAGTCAGTTTTAAAAATCCAATATATTTATTCTGAAAAACTCCTTCTGAATCAAGGTATTCAGTATGATTAACAATAAAATAAAGGTAACCAAATGGTGGTTTGAATCTCCAGCCAGTTAAACCATAGACATAAACTTTATCAATTGCACTGTTGGTTTGGCAAATCAATTTTACCCAGAGATTATTTGTAAAATTGTAAGTTGCTGCAATACTGTTAATAAAAGTGGTTTTATATGTTGAAGTCTCTGGTGAAAATCTGATATAGCGTGGTTTTAATTCAAAAGCGATTTTCTCCAGAACTTTTAACTGTAATCCAGCATCAATGGAATAATAGTCAGAACCGAAACTTCTACCCTTCCTGAGTATCAACTGAGCATGGTTATAGGCTTCAGTATTGTAACCCAATGTGGCGGAATAATAAAAGTTATAGTAGTCTTTGGATTCGGGTTTGTAATACCTGTATTCATTATTATACTTTATATCGAAATTAAACTTGTTAGTAAAATAAAGTTGAACTGTTTCGTTTATGTTCCAACTCATGAACTTTGAGAAATCATCATTCCAATAGATGTTGTTTGCCGAACTAAAGTTGATGTATTTGAAGGCAGAATTTTTAAGCCACCATTTATACGATATATCTGAATCAAATTCATTCCTGTCATCATCACTCAGGTAACCTGACTGGTTGAAGATATCTTTTAATCCATCCCCCTGTAAATATGAATACCTGATATGCCAGTGGAAAATGTTATTTTCCGCAGCAAACCTTACATAACCAGTATTTCGCAGGATATCCCAGTTATCAATTGCTGCAACATACTGTCCTGTAAGTTTCCATAAAGAACCAAGATTTAAAACATAGTCAGTACTTAATGTTGAAGCCATTTTATCACCAATTAATTTATTGGTTGCCGTAAAACCAAGACTTGACGACTGCAGAATATCCCTCTTAATTCTTACTGCAGTATACATTGGCTTTTTGCCAGAAGAATCAGCAGGATTTTTATCAAATGCATTGATGAAATTAATATTGGTTTTACCTGTTTTGCCGGTCAATTTAATTGCTCCTGATATATCGCCTACTCGTCTCGAATAAAATGTTTTTAATCGTGTCTGGTACATTTCATTTCCTTCTTGGAAGAATACTCGCTTTTCAGGGTATTGAATCTCATATTTGGTTAGGTCGATAACATCTTCATCAGCCTCGACTGTGGCAAAATCAGGATTCACAGTGATATTAGAAGTTAAATTTGAACTAATCTGCCAGTTAATATCACCACCAAATTGATTTTCAAATATATATTTATTCCAGTCGGCATTTGTTGTGGTTACTTTACCCATACCATATGGAATAAATAATATGGCATTCTTTGTTACAAGTGGATTAATGTTTATCAATTGCCCAGAAAAGGATATTTTGTATTCTTCGGCAACTCCTTCTGACCAATAGGATATCTCGGATTGTTCTCTCACTATCCGTCTGAAATTTATCTGCCAGTTGGTTTGATTTTTCTTAAATTTTATACTGTTAAAAGGAATAACAAATTCAGCAAACCAACCCCAATCATATACCCTTGCACTTGATTTCCATTGAGTATCCCAGTTGTAATCAATGGTACGCCCATCATCCATTATACGTGAATCGGTCTGAGCACCCAAAGGATTTGTACCGAAACAATAAGCATTTCTGTTATCGTTAAAAGTTCCAAGTATAATAAAGATTCCATCATCGCTCTGCGCAAACTTATCACGAACCTGAATCTTGCCAGTTACAGGCACTTGCTGAAAACATGCTATCCCGAAATAAATTGCTGACTCATCCTGCATAACAATGATTCTTGTATCTGACCGAGATGCTTCACCTAATTGTGGTTCAAGTTGAATAAAATGATAACTGACCAAAAGTGAGTCAATATCTTCATATCTTCCATCTATTGCAGGTAACGATTTGACAGGTAGTACCGTTATGACCCTCTGTCCATTAACCATTAAGGGAAATAGGAAAAGTAGTAATGTTAATAATATCTTATAAAAATTTTGTGGAAACTTCATTGTCATTCATTTGAAACCATTACAAATTAGCAATTTAAATTGAGTCTTGCTTTACTTGAAAATATGAATGCTGTCGTCAATATATGTCATTGAGACCTTTCCCAATGGACATTTTTCATACAATCACGTTCTTATTGATACCTGTTTAATTCCACAACTGTTTTATTAAACTCCCTTTCAAGTTCAAGCAGTCTGTGAAAACTCTCATAATAAATAGAGAGTTCATACATGAATTCTGTCAGTGAAATTTCTCCTTTTTCCAACGCTTTCATAAGCATTGGAGTATTGTCATATAGGTCAAGATTTGAACGATATTCAGTCAGACTTTCCTGCAAACTAACTGCTTTATCATGTAGACTCTTTAATTCATTGTAAAACTGCAATTTAGAGTCGCTTTTAATACTCTCGACAGCAAGTGTCTTTGCTTTAGCATATTTCACAGTGTTTTTATTTTCAAGGAAAGGCAATGATAAACCAACTGTGATTCCTTGAAATTGCTGCCCCACAATCTTTTCACTCATGTAACCTGCTTCAATCTTTGGCAAGGATAATGCTGTATTTAATTTTTGACTTTTTTGATTTATTAAAACTTCCAGTTCCAGCCACTGTAAAACCGGATTGTTTTTCTCAGCCTCAAGATACCACTGTTCGAAATCACTCTCAACTGATTGAAATTGGAATGTGTTGTCTGAAAAATCAACTGCAATTCCACCATTAAAAGTTTTTAATTCGGATAATAATTCGTTTCGTTCGATGTCAACCAATTCAATTTCTTTTTTCAGGTTAAGCAGATTTACCTGTGCCTTGTTATTGTCCAGAATACCTACCTCTCCGGTCTGATATTTTAATTTATATGCTTCAGCAATGCTTTGTGAATGAGAAATTCTTTTTAAAAGCTCTGATTTCAAGGCATTATAATATATCAAATCATTACAAATCAGTTTGGCTTTGGTCAGTATTAATTTGCTTTGCTTCTGGAATTCCAGTTCAGTCTGTATGTTTTTCGAATCTGATATCTGATTTCTGTAAACATATGCTGAAGGGAAATCGAAAGACTGTGAAATGCTGATGTCTGTCCGATTCCCTATTTCTGTCGGACTGCCCCATAAATAATTGAATTCAACTTCCGGATTTTTCAGGTATAAGCCTGTTTTATTTCCAATAAGCTCTGCGTCTGCTTTTTTTCTTAAAGCAGCGAGCGAAGTGTTATTCTGTTGAATATCAATAATTACTTTCTCAATACTGTTTTGAGAGTAAAGAATTGTACTTGTAAGAAAAGTGCAGGTAAATATTATTATATATTTCATAAGTTGTCATTTTTTAATATTCCACGATTTCTGAGCGTATTGTACACGATTGGCACTATGTATATGTTTAGCAGAGTGGATGTAATCAACCCACCAAGAATAACTTTTGCCATAGGACTCTGAATCTCATTTCCTGCAAGGTTTCCTCTGAGTGCTAATGGTATAAGTGCAAGAGAAGCAGTTAATGCTGTCATTAAAATCGGATTCAAACGGTCTGCTGAACCCTTGATAATTGTATTGGTTAATGTAGAACCACTTTGTTGCAAATATTGATAGTGGGAAACCAGTAAAATTCCATTCCGTGTAGCAATGCCAAAAAGTGTAATGAATCCAATAATAGCCGGAATGCTGAGTATGCCGGACGTAAAGTAGATTGCAAATACACCACCAATCAAAGCTAATGGCAGATTTATCAATATTATCCCTGCCAGCTTGAAGTTTTTAAACTCCTGAAATAGCAACAGAAAAATGATAAGCAATGCAATCAGTGACGTGAGCATTAATGTCTGGGATGCTCTGGCTTCACTTTCAAATTGACCGCCATATTCAATCCGGTAGCCTTCAGGAAGGGTAACGTTTTCACTGACTTTTTTCTGGATATCCTGAACTGCCCCCCGTAAGTCCCGTCCTGACACATTTGCTGAAATGACTACTTTTCTCTGGACATTCTCACGGCTGATTGAGCTTGGTCCTGATACCGACATAATGTCTGCAACCTGTTCAAGCGGGACTTTTTTGCCATCATGAGTATCTATCAGTGCGGAACGGATTCCTTCGATAGTTTCAGTATAATCCTTATCAAGCCGCAGGACAAGTCCGAAACTTCTTTGACCTTCATAAATATCAGACAGCTTTTCTCCGCCAAATGCCATATCAATAAATTCATTGAATTGCTGAACGGTTATACCATATTGTACCAGCATATCCCTATTTGCCTTAATCTGAATTTGAGGGATTTCAATTTGCTGGTCAACATTTACGTCCACAAGTCCATCGACATCAACAATGGAACTCTTTATCTGAGTACCAATAGCAAACATTTTGTTCAGGTCTGTTCCAAAGAGTTTTATTGCAATATTGGCTCTTGTTCCTGAAAGCATGTGGTCAATCCGGTGTCCGAGTGGTTGTCCGACAGTATATGCAATGCCGGGGATTCCGGATAAAGTGTTACGTACATCAGTCAAAAATTCATCTTTGCTACGTTCCTTTAATTCAAAGCTAACGTCAATCTCTGCACTATTGGTTGTTTGTGAATGTTCATCCAGTTCACCCCGACCAGTCCTTCGTGCTGTGCTTGAAACTTCAGGAATAGCCAACAACTCTGATTCCACAAGATTTCCAAGCCTGTTACTTTCTTCCAAAGATGCTCCCGGTTTCGTAATAACTGATAGAGTTAATGACCCTTCATTAAATTCAGGTAAGAAACTCCGCCCCATAGATGCCATGGCAAATAATGAAATACCAAATAGTCCCATTGTCGAATACACAATTGCTTTTTTGTGTTTAAGCGACCAGACAAGCGATTTTTCGTAGTAGAATGAAAGTTTGCGCACCAACCATTTCTCATTCTTATTCTTGGCAAGATATTTTTCGTTGGAAAGCAGCATTTTTGCCAACAACGGAGTCAAAGTCATAGCAACAATAAGTGACACAAAAAGTGATACAATAAAAGAGATGCCAAGTGGCTTTAACATTCTCCCTTCCATTCCTGACAGGAAAAACAAAGGAATAAAAGCGACAATAATTATCAGTGTAGCATTCAATATCGATGCTCGGATTTCTTTTGATGCCTCAAAAACAACTGTAAATGAAGATTGGCGCTCCTCAGGAGATTTAAGTCGGTTCTGACGAAGTCGTTTGTATACATTCTCAACATCAATGATTGCATCATCAACCAATGCACCAATAGCAATCGCCATACCGCCAAGACTCATTGTATTGATATTTAATCCAAAGAATTTCATTACCAGAATCGCACCAAGAAGTGATAATGGAATTGCAAGCAGTGAAATAATTGTCGTTCTGAAACTTCCTAAAAAGACAAAAAGAATTATTACCACGAAAATTGCACCCTCAAGCAAGGCACTTTGAACATTATGGATTGATGTTTCAATAAAATCAGCCTGCCTGAATATCTTTGTATCCAGTTTTACATCAGCAGGCAAAGTTGTCCGGAGCACCTGAAGATTTGATTCAATCCTTCGGGTAACATCTAAGGTATTGGTATTAGGTTGTTTCGATATCGAGATTATGATAGCAGGCTTTGCGTTTTCAGAACCATGTCCCATTTTAACGGCACTTCCAATTTTAACATCTGCAACATCATTAATGCGGACGGCTTTCCCATTTACTGTTTTAATAAAAGAGTTTCCCAGAGCATTTAAATCAAATGTCCGGGCAATACCTCTTACAACATATTCATTACCAAATTGTCTGACTACTCCACCAGTTGAGTTTTGACTTATACCTCTACATACATCAGCCAATTCGGTCATTGAAACTTTATAATACTTCATTCTCTGAGAATTGGCAAGCACCTGATACTGCTTATAATCTCCACCAATTATCGTTACTTGTGAAACGCCACTTGTTGCCAATAACATAGGTTTGATATTCCATTCGGCAATGGTTCTCAACTCCATCAGACTCGTACTATCAGCCTGAATACCGATGAAAAATATTTCTCCCATGACACTTGACTGAGGTGCAAGAACAGGTTGTCCGACTCCCAAAGGCATCTGTGCAGATACTGGAATGAGTTTTTCACTAACCACCTGACGAGCTTTAAAAATATCAGTACCCCAGTCGAATTCTACCCAGACAAATGAGAATCCCTGCGATGAAGCAGAACGCACTCTGCGAACTCCGGTAGCACCATTTACTGAAGTTTCAATGGGAAAGGTAACCATCCGTTCGACCTCTTCTGATGCCATGCCATGGGCATCTGTCATTACAACTACTGTTGGTGCAGTCAGGTCAGGAAATACATCTACATCCATATTTACGGTAGTTCTAATACCGAAAACCACCAGTACAACTGAACTTAATAGTATAAAATACTTATTATTCAGTGAAAATTTTATAATATTATTAATCATGGTTTTTCAGATTATTAATGGTTGTGACCAGAGTGGGCATCTAAAGTGCCTGTGGCTTGGGCGAGCTTAACCATGATAGCACCTTTGGTTACAATCCGGTCATTCTCCGAAATTCCACTTACAATCTCTGTTTTGATTCCATCAGTTGCCCCGGTTTTGATTTCACGCTTCTCAAATAACTCAGGAGTCACTTGTACATAAACGAAGAAAACACCCTGCTCTTCAACAAGGGAGGTATTTGGCAAGGTAAAGACTGTTGAATTGGAAATTGTATTCAGAAACAACTCGACAAAAGTACCCGGAACAAAGCTGCCAGTATTATTAATTTGAATGTTGACAGGTATCATGTAATTGTCAGAAGTTGTAGCTTTTCCAATAGATAATACCTTCCCTTTAAGTTCTTCAATGGAATAGGTATTCCCATTCTCTGTGGTTCTTATGTTTACAGATTGAATCGAATTTAGAATTGTGGCAAACTTTTGTTGAACTTCTGCATGAAGTATAAGAGCTTTATTCTGTGATACTGTAATCAAAGGTTGTCCTGTTTCTACATATTGCCCGTTCGTTACATATATTCTTTTTATAAAACCCGTAATCGGACTTGATACTGATTGTCCCGAAGCATTAAAATTTTGTTTGAGGTTATTGTAGATTGATTTGGCATTTTCATATTGATTCTTGGCTTGCAACAACTCCTTCTCGGATACTATTTTATCTTCAGCTAATATAACCGCTCTGTCATAATCTGCCTTTGTTTTCTCAAAATTGTTTTGAGCTTCAGAATACCTGACAGCCGAATTGTTGTCAGCTAATCCACTGCCAATAATTGTAAATAGTAGTTGACCGTTTGATACTTCAGTCCCCTCTAAAATATCATTCCCGGTAAAAGATATTATACCGTCTGTTTTTGCTGTAACCTGCATTTCATCACCTTGTGCCGATTGAATTTGAGCAGTAGTTTTTATCACCTGACCAAATGATTCTCTTGTAGCGAAACCAGTTGAAAAATCAATTTTCCATGATTGTTCTTTGGTAAAAACCGTAGTATTGGTTTTTGAGATGTTAATCTTTCCTGCAGCTTCTGCAGCTTCCTGATAATTGGCAAATACCATTATTTCAGGAACAGTGACTTTAAAATCACCATTTTCTGTAATAATTATGTACTCCAAAATTCCTTCCCCGCTTAAATCAGGTTTTATATCAAAGCTGTATATTCCCTTGCGGGTAGGACTTTCAAGTGTTTGTTCTGAGGTTTTTCCATCAACTGTTAATTTCAATGTTATTGAACCTTTCTCAACTGAAGAAAAATCCGGCAAGTTGGAAAAGTGGGATAGAACATTTGAGGTTTGTCCTGAGACAAAAGGGTCGGCTTCAGCAAAAAGCTCAAATTCGTTGCTATATGCAGTATATTGAAACTTTGCTTGTTCCTGTTCAGATTGATTATCAACTTCGTGACTGTGGGTGCAACCAGCCAGAATATAAGCTAATGTTGCAATTAATATTATTTTAAAATACATTATGATGTCATTTAAATTTTTAGTAATGAATGAGAAAAATAACTGCATATAGACATCATTCAGTGATGTATATACTGCAATTCTGAAAAACTAAAAACTTAAATTATTGGTGGAGCACGTAATCCCAAAGATGAGGATACGTAAAAAGAGAATGAAGAATTTATGTAATGGACTGGAATAAATTGCAGGATTAGCGGGATAAATGCATCTTCTCCTATAAATAAAGAACTATTAAAAAAAGCAATTTTATCATCTGGGTTATAATCGTTGGCAGAGAATTTTAATTCTTGCTTCCATTCATTTGATGGTAAAGCTGTCAATTCTTTTAAAATGCACTCATCAGAATTATCCTTACCATCATGGTTATCAGAATCGTTATCATGACTGTGCCCGGATGAATTACTATGGATTAAACCTTGTGATTCTCCCAAACAAACCAGTTTATTGTGGTGATGGTGGGGTACAACAGCATGAGCCAAGTAGAGTAAATTGGCAAGCAGGACAAATACAATTGCTGTTGTTCTTTTTATCATTCGATGTAAAAAATTCCTGCAATAATAACGAAAAAATCAAACCTTTGTTCGATTCAATGTGATTTCCATTCTGCTACCAAATAAACGGTCGATTTTATATTAACAGAAAAACAGGGGGGGATGGCGGGGATTTTTGCACCCTTAAATATATGGGGGACTATTTTTTCAGTTCAAGTATGCTTCCACTGATTTGTTAATTCCCTTGGCAGCATCAATTTTCTGTCTTTTCCGAGCTTCTCTGAGGATGTATCCGGATTTTCTGCGTTTTACTGAATCTTTCTTCCCTTTTGGTCGTCCGGGATGTTTCCCTTGCATCTTTGCCCTACGAAGACCTTCGAGCGTTCGTTCCCGGATTAATTCCCGTTCAAACTCCGCAAATGCTGACAGAATAGCGAAATGTAATTTACCAGCAGCAGAATTAAAGTCAATATTGTCTGAAATGCTTACGAACCCAATACCTTTGTCGAGTAGTTCCTTCGCACCAAGTATAAGTTCAGTTGAAGACCTTGCCCATCGGTCTAAACGATAGACAATTACAGCCTCATATTCATGGTTACGTAACCGCTCCATAAGTGCCTGTTTGACCGGGCGAGTTTTTCTGGTGCTTTCCTCTTCTTCATAGATATCGTATGTGAGGTTATTCTTAGCAGCATATTCCACTAATCGAATACGTTGGTTTTCGGTTGTCTGTGAACCATTGGAAAGAGAGACTCTGCAATATAGGGCAACATGCTTCATAATCGATTAATTTAAGATAAAATGGTATTTGAAAAAGGCAAGATACTGAAGAGGCACTTCAACAATATATGTGCGAATTGGAAGGCTTGTAATTGCATCATATTCCACGATTACCATATACTCTATCGGGTCTTCACCCTTGTATATGTAAACCATTTGTTGTAAGAATTTGCATTCTGCTTTCATAGTCGCTGCGCATAATTATGTGCGAATATACATAATTATGTGCAACTACATTATCTTTACAAGGAATTTTTTCTATATTAGCTGGAAAAGCCTTGAATTTTAGGCATGATGTCACAAAAATATCAACCGCCAAAACCTGTTTCTCCCAGTCATAAAGAATTTCTGGGAAAGATTGGGGATAAACTTAAAACATTGCGAGAGGAAAGAAATCTCACGATTTCATTTTTGGAAACAGAATTGGGTATTTCCCGTAACTCCTACTCTCTGATGGAAAGAGGATTAATATACTTCACTACTTCAACCCTTTTCAAAATTTTGGATTATTACAAATTGCCCCCAGAGGACTTCTTCAGGGAGCTTTGAAATCTTGTAATTTCCCTCAGAAATTCGTATCTTAATGATGACGAGACCCTTGCCGGGGCGATAATAACCGCTTTTTTCGCAAAAATCTTCAATATATTGGCTAATTCATTGTTAAAAGTGCTGATTTACAACTGGATTGTAAATCTTATAGGTATAATAAACAGCCATTATATTAAGGTAAAATCAAGGTTTAATGGAATTATCGAGCACATTAATTCCATGTATAGTTTGCAAAGAAGCCAGTATTTATATAAAACAAAATCTTTATGATTGATACATCCTCGCTTTCACTTGAGAACTGTCAGCGTTTGTCATACCTGTCTTCATTTCTTCGAGAGATAAGGGTGAACTCCGGTTATACCCAAGAGCAGGTTGCACGTGAGATTAACCTGTCAAGAAATAGTATTTCCAAAATTGAAAACATGGGATTCTTCAGGATTCAGCACCTATTCTTGTTGGCTGATTATTATGAAATCCCATTGAATGAGCTTTTTATCGACATTGAATAGCTTGTTTGGTTCTCAATCTGATACATAATCGTATTGGTGATAGTGAAACTTGAAGAATTTAAGTTCGGCAATGTTGACAGACCATTAACCTGCTCATGTGATTTATAACGATTTTAATCTAAAATGGTGTAAGCAAATATTTTAATACCTTTAAAGGATAATTATCTTATTCTCAATATGCCCAGATACCTTACAAAATCAAGGTTCATTCTTGGTTTGGATTGTCCGGCAAAACTCTTTTATACCGGGAAACCACAATATCCAGATAAATCTAAGGGTGATTCATTCTTGGAAGCATTAGCTGAAGGTGGCTTTCAAGTCGGTGCTTTGGCAAAGTGTTATTACCCGAATGGTCTCGAAGTGGATGACCGTGATTATGAAAGTTCTCTGAGGAAAACGGAAGAACTACTCAGTAACAATGATGTTATCATCTTTGAAGGTGCTGTCAGGTACAGGAATCTTTTCGTCAGGGCAGATATAATTGAAAAGAAAGGTAGTACCATAAACCTTATTGAAGTAAAGTCCAAATCATTTGATGGAAGCGATTACCGGGATATGCTTTCAAAGAAAGGATTCTTGGATTCGAAATGGCGAGATTATGTTTATGATGTTGCATTTCAGAAATATGTTATATCGAAAGCATACCCGGAATGGAATGTCCATGCATACCTAATGCTTGCCAATAAAAATGCAATTGCCACAGTTGAAGGATTAAATCAAAAATTCCTGTTAAAATCAGTAGATGGTGAGCGAACCATTGTCCAGATTGTCGGGGATGTATCCAGAGAGAGTTTGGGTAATGAAATACTTATCAAAGTTTGTGTTGATGAACTGATAAATAAAATAATGACTGGAACGGATACTCCCAATCCACCAGAACAAATCTTTGTCGATTTTATACATCACTTGGCTGATAAATATGAAAGTGACGAAAAGATAGTTGTGCCAATTCACAAAGACTGCAAAGTATGTGAATTTCAGGCTTCACCGGAAGAAGAAGCCGAGGGTAAAATATCAGGACTGAAGGTATGTTGGAAACATCAACTTGGTTGGAATGATGAGATGTTCAATCTGCCTTGGATTCTTGATGTCTGGGATTTTCGCAATAAGCAGAAATTGATGGATTCTGGGACATATCTTATGCGTGATTTAAAGGAAAATGATATTGGGGATATCACGCCATGTGCAGATGGAAGCCTTACAAGAACAGAAAGACAGTGGTTGCAGGTAAGAAAAACTGTTGATGGAGACAACACACCTTATATTAATACTGAAGGATTGCGAAAGGAGCTTGAATCATTTACCTATCCTTTACATTTTATTGACTTCGAAACCTCAATGGTCGCTATTCCCTTCTTCCGAGGGAGAAGACCATACGAACAAATAGCATTTCAGTATTCACATCATACAATTGATGCTGATTTGAAAATTGAACATAAGGGGCAATACATATGCGACAAAGCTGGGATGTTCCCTAACTTCGAGTTTGTCCGACACCTTAAAGCAGAGCTTGAACACGATTCAGGAACAATATTCCGATATGCGGCACATGAAAACTCTGTGCTCAATCAGATATTTGCCCAATTGGAACAAGTTGACAGTAGCGAAGTCCCGGATAAGGATTCATTGATGGAATTCATATCATCAATTACTCACAACAAAAGTCAGACCGGAACAAGGGACATGGTTGACCTATTGGTATTGGTAAAGAATCATTTTTACCATTCAAGGATGGGTGGCTCAAATTCCTTGAAATATGTTCTCCCGGCAGTTTTGAACTCATCCTTGTACCTGCAAGAGAAGTATTCAAAACCAATATATGGAAGGAACTCATCCATTAAGAGCTTGAATTATGATGATGGCTGGATTTGGTTGAAGAAGAATGAACAGGGACAAATCATTAATCCATATGAATTGCTACCCCCGTTATTTGAAGGAATCGATGATGACCAGATAGAGCAGTTCTTAATAAAAGGTGATATCAGAGAAGGCGGGGCAGCGATGGTAGCTTACGCAAGGATGCAATTTGCTGAAATGTCTGAAACAGAGAAGAAATTAATTATCACGAGCTTATTAAGCTATTGTGAGTTGGATACTCTGGCAATGGTTATGCTGTGGGAATATTGGTTCAATAGAATATACACATGACAAGATATTAAAGTCAATAAGATGATTTGGTGCTTCATGAGAAAGTGTCAGAACCCAAATATGATTTTATTATGACTGACTTATGCTGACATCATGAAGGCAAGGAAACCATATATTCCGGGAAAGAGTTTCAGAAAAAGATTGGGAATGGAGTTAATGACTCCATTACTCTGACATATGCTGATTATTTTGAGCGGATTCAGAAGCTGAATCTATCATGGGTGCAGAGGGAGCAAATTATGATGCTCAGGGTAAGGTACTGCGGTCTAAGGCTGAACAGAGAATTACTTAATACTACCTGACATAATTACAGTATCCTTCGACATTCTATATTCAATTTAGAACGAAATATCAAAATCACCTGATTTCAAGCCATTTTGGCAGTATTGCTATTTAGAATTGTTGCAGGAACAATTTTTGAATGAAAAAAACCAGCCGGGTCTTTGGCTGGTTATTATTATAAGTACTTTCAGTGAAAGACTTATCAATTTTAGCGATGCGAAAATAGTCATATTCACTGAATTTGCAAATAAGAGTAATTTTGCCAATTGATACAGGTTAATGTTCTTTATATTAACGCATTAAAACAAGTATTATGGCAAAAAAGAATGTACATGTTGTGCCCAAAGAGGGTAACTGGGCAGTAAAAACAGAGAAATCAGAACGACCTGTTAAGATTACATCAACGCAGGAAGAGGCAATTGAAAGAGCTAAGGAAATTGCCAAAAACAATCAGTCAGAACTCTTTATTCACAGAAAAGACGGGACGATAAGAGAGAGAAATTCTTATGGTAATGACCCTTATCCCCCAGAAGGCTGACAATGGAAGAAGGTAAGGTTTTTAAGATTTTGGCTATTGATGGGGGTGGTATTAAAGGTCTATATTCATCAACCATTCTGGAACAACTTGAATCAAAGTATGGCGGACAAATGTCCGATTATTTTGATTTAATCTGTGGAACTTCAACAGGGGGACTTATTGCGCTGGCTCTCTCTTTAAAAATCCCCGCAGCAGAAATAAGTAAACTATACCTTGAGAAAGGTGCTATTATATTTCCCCACAGATGTAAATGGCGGCAATATTTTTGGAAAGGGAAATACAGTGATGAACCTTTAAGAAAAGTATTGCAAGAACTGTTTGGTGATAGAACTTTATCTGAAAGCAATAATTTGCTGTGTATTCCTTCGTATTCAATTACTGACGCCAGACCTGTTGTTTTCAAATTTGACCACAAAGAAGGAAATTTATACAGAGATAATAAGGCAAATTACGTTGATATAGCATTGGCTACTTCTGCTGCACCAACATACTTCCCAATAACCGAATTACCATATTATGAGAACAAACAGTTCATTGACGGTGGTGTTTGGGCAAATAATCCAGCGTTCGTTGGACTATTAGAGGCTTTAACATATTTTGTTGGACAAGGCAAAGAGTTTGAGTCAGTTAAAGTTCTGTCTGTTGGGAGTCTAACCAAAACAAGTGGGATGCCAACAGGGATATCAAGGTTTCGCTCAGCACTGGGATGGAGACAATATCTCTTGGATACTTTTTTTGTTGGTCAAAGTTCTTTCACCGAATACATATTGAAGACCTTTCAAAAGACAACAAATATTAAAATCGATTATGTACGAATACCCTCAGTACCAATATCCGCCAAGCAGGAGCATTTGGTACAGATGGATTTGGCAACTAAGAACTCACTTAATCTTTTAAGAGGTAAGGGCAAGGATGCTGGCTTTGATGCGGCTAAGAACGAAGCTATAGCAGACTTTTTTTCTTGTAATAAACACTATAAAACACAAAGTGATGGCAGATAGTAATGAGATTTTCCTTGAGTTTAATAAGATTATCCGGTTGACTGATGCAAAAAGAAAAAGTCTCAAGATTTCCCGGAGAGAATTAAGAAATAAAATCCGAAAGTACTTCAAAGAAAGCAAATCCGATGAAGTACAACCAAAGTTTTCTGTTCAGGGTTCTCTGGCAATGGATACTATTGTAAATCCAATACCAAGAACCATTTCAAAAGACGGAGAAGATGTAACTATTTACAAGTATGATGTTGACGATGGTATTTATTTTATTGGTCAGGAGAGTGTTGCTGAAAGAAAATCAATCCAGACCTATCACAGTTGGATTATGGAAGCAGTTGATGGACACACCGATACTCCACCAATTGACAAGAACACCTGTGTCAGGGTAAAATTTGCAGATGGACACCATATCGATTTACCGATTTACTATAAAATGACCAGTACCCCTGAACTTGCACACAAGAAACACGGTTGGATTGAGAGCGACCCACGGGAATTTACTGGTTGGTTCAATTCACATGTTGGTGAAGATGACCAGCTAAGAAGAATTGTACGTTACTTAAAAGCATGGCGTGACTATCGTGAGTTTAAAAACAGTTCAACCAAAATGCCCAGTGGGTTAGTCCTCAGCATACTTGCTGCAAACGATTTTTATGCACATAAAAGGGATGATGTATCACTTAAAGAAACACTTATAAAGATTGAGGCGAAACTTAAAGTAAAATTTGAATGCCTCAGACCAACAAAACCTGTTGGAGAAGACTTGCTTTCAGAATACCAGAATAAAGATTATTTCATGACATGCCTCTGTAACTTTATTGCTGATGCTAAGAAAGCTATTGAAGAATCTAATAAGAAACAGTCCTGCTTGTATTGGCAAAACCATTTTGGAGATAGATTCCCATGCCACCTTGCAAAAGATGAAGACGAAGGTAAAAAAGAATCAAACGGGTTAAAAAGTGCTGCTGCAGGTTCAATTCCATGGATATCATTTTGAAAACGAATGAGATTTTTAAAGACCAAGCACTTGTTGTTAACAAACATTTTCCATCGTTAAGGTTAATAACTGATGGCGAGTTACGTATTGAAGGCGAAATAGAGATTTCGGATAAATCTGGGAAGAGATGGGAGACTTTTTCAGTTGAGATTAGACCCTCTGAAGCTTTTCCTTACAGATTTCCTTTGTTGTATGAAGTTGGGGGGAAGATTCCCAGAATTCCAGATTGGCATATAAACCCCGATGGAAGTTGTTGTGTGGATGTTGAACCAAGTGAGTTAATTTACTGCAGGAACGGTATAACAATCACACAGTACCTGATTGAAAAAGTGATTCCTTTTCTTTCTAACCAAGCGTATCGTATTGAAGAAGGATGCTATGCCAATGGTGAATATCCGCATGGAGATGAGGGAATTTTCCATTACTACTCCACATTATTTCGAACAGGCAACTATCCAGAAGTTCTTAGGCTTTTGTCGTATGTCATTCAACATGACAGACCTTCCAGAGTTTCAACATGTTTCTGCGGGAGCGGAAAGAAGTTTAGACATTGCCATCGTGATGCTTTTGATAAGATTAAACTGATTGATAAGGAACACCTTATTCGGCATATTGTGAAAATAGATACACTTTTCAAGCAGAGGTCTTAATCAGTAGCACTCTGGCAGTTCAAATTGTCCAATTTTCTGAATAAGCTGCCGGATAATATCGTTAGTCTTGTCCTGTAAGAATGGCATACCATATCTAAGGTTAACCACATCATCCATAAGTATGACTTTTTCATGTTGATTCAAAGGTAGATTGGAAATTTCTTCCAGAAAATTGGCATCAACTAATTCGGAGTAATCATCTTGTATCCCAATTCCTTGTAGTCTTAGACAGGTTTCAATAAGTTGTTCATCCATAATATAATCATTTTCTTTTACTTCATCGATTTCTGGTTCTCCAAAGCTTTTTTCTACCGAATAATCGGTGGTTAAAATGTCTTCATCAGCCAGATAATCTGAATATGGTGAATCTTCCAATTCTACCCAATCAACAACTTCCCAGAATTTATCTTCGACTTTGTAATTGTACTTAAATCCGATTTCACTGAAAACTAATTTAATGAAGTCTTCAACCAGATTTGCATATTCATGAGCCACTACGATTGAGTCATGCCGGGTGAAACATGGAACTTCCATATCCCGGAGAGGAAAAAGAATCCTATCAATGAAAATTTCGGATTCAACGCATTGAAGAAATACAGAGAAGTTTGTGGTGTCATCATTGAAGTTCTTGTCATCCTCTTCCGGGATGGATTCCATGGATTTTGCTTTAAAATCCTCAATGATTGTTAATACTGTCGGGTAAAATTCTTTAAGCTTATCGATGAGCTTGTCCGACTTGGTATTTCGTTTAAAGAGCAGCTTGAATAGTACCAGCTTTGCCAACCCTCTTTCAGAGAAACCGAACTGCCTCTGTGTGACCATGTAAAAATCATCAAAGAACACATCATGAATGAACCTTATAACATCAGAAGTTGAATGCTTACTTAATACCGCAGTGGCTATGTCAACACCTGTCTGCGGAAGCATGTTTCTATGCTCATCAAGGACAGCAATAAACCTTTTGAGATATGCTTTCGTCTGGTTCTTTTTAAAGAGACTTAATAGAACCTTGTCCCCCTTAGTAATATAGATATTTAATAGGTTGGCAAAAATCAGGAATTGCGATGTACGCAAATCAAATTGTACGACCGTCTGATTATTAATATTGATGAACTGCAAAATTTTGCTTGGGAAGTTGGTGAGGCAAGTTGTTATCCTTAACGTCTTTTCGCTTCTTCGATAGATTAAGGGGACAGTGCCAATCTTTGAAATATCACGTTTATAATAATACTTCAGATTACTGATTCGATATTTAAGGAAAGTATCCTTGTCAGCCAAGTAAAATGCATCTTTAAAGAAGAACAATTGCTTGTCCTGAAGAAGTGCCTCAAACTTTGCCTTTGTAATGGTCAGATACTTGATATTGAATGACCCACCTTCAAGATAAATGTGGCAAGGGATAAGAGTGTTTTCAGGTAGTTCATTGACAATATTGGTATTCAGGAACTGATTACATATATCCTCTGCGCTGTCTTCGACCCATTCTGTTGCTTTTTGTTTTTCGATTGATATGAAGAGGTTTTGCAGTGATATTGGCAAATATTCCAATTCTTTGCCTTCATTCATGACCATTTCCTCTGCCGTCAGTACTGGTAGATTATTTTTCCTGATGTATTCAATTGTTGCAAATTCATCTCCATTCGTCAATTCCGGGTTGATGCGGTATCTGATGCCAACACTACCCGGTTCTTTGCCTTTGGTGGTATCTAAGTTAGGGTAACTACGATATCCAAAGTCAAGGAACTCTATAATGTCAAGGTTGATTAATGGTTGGATTACCTTTTCATGGTAATCGTTACCAAAAACTTTCTTCCAATATGCTGACCCGGTTGGAACATATCCTTCCAAACCATAATGCTCATTTACTTGCTTGAAGTAAATTGTACCTATACATCTCAAGAAATTGTTCTTTGTCCGGTATTCATACTTTTTATTATTGAATATATCCTGATGTATTCTCTGGATAAGCTTTACTGGAAGATACTCTTGTTTAATATTTTCCTTTAAGTATTTCTTTATCATGTATATGTCTTTCTTCATTTATCTATATATTATTGTTACCATGTTATTGACAGGAACTTGCAGGAACATTCGACATGAACTTGGAATATAATGTTGTATAACAGCAGTTTAGGAACATCAAGTACTGTTCAAAATGAGGTACTTCATCTCTCCTATACTTAGCTCTCGAATTGCAGATTGAAAGTGCTTGCATAATTACGACATGAACTTATTAGATTTTTCAACATGAACCTTGTTTATCTGAATATAATACAGCATTTTACACAGATGATATGCATTTCTTAATTAACCTCTTGTAAAACCATTTAATACCCTGATTCTTTCTTATTTTCACATTTCTACAGTCAAGACCAAAGCAGTTCCACTGATTGTTTTTATATAATTTGAACTGTTCCGTCATATAATCATAAGAACTGTCTGGTACGTTTATAATATCAAATTTCAGGTCGCATCTAATTTTGCACATTCCGAACTGAGAGAAGTTTATTACAAATGTTGAATGATATGACCCGACATAAAATATTGCCTGCCCTTGAAGCGGATTACCCGGCTTACCATACATATCAAGGAACTTAATTCTTGAATCTACAAAACATACAGCACTTGCCGTATTTAAAAGTTCTTGAAACCAACGTGTTTCAGTTGCATTATTTACCAATATTATTGCTTGGTCATATTCTGACCATTTATTCCTTATGGCTGAAACAAACTGCCTGATAAGGTCTTTTGAATATGGTGGATTAAGCCATACATTACCAAACCATGGCTGAATTAAGCCATTAACTTCTTTCGTATAAAATGTAGTAGCTTGAACAGTTCTGTTCGCAATTTCCGAAGATGCCGGGTCTAAATCAATACTGCCCATGGTCTTTCTTGCTGCATCAATGATATACTTTGGTGTATACCATTCATTTTCACCAGAATTATAGCTTACGTGTGCCTTTCTTTTATTTTTATTTTCTTCCATTTATTAAGTATAATATTGCTCCTACTAAGGCATCGGAAATCCTTACTTTTGATTCATCCTGCTTTGGATTAGGGTAAAGCATTCCCTTTTAACCAAACATTTGTTCGGATAACTTACTGTTTTATAAACCATTAAGTTCTTCGGATTTTTACCCGTATCGCCTTACAGATTGTCTTAATTTTTTCATATCAATTTGTATTTAATTTTCTTCCCATTTTCAGTCCTGACTGCGCCTACCCCTTCCACTACGCTAAAATCTAACTCTGCGTCCCAATTCTTCCCCCGATATGCTTTGGAGAAATCTTTTAATTAAAAAAAGTCAGGCTTCTATTTCGTACCAAAGGCGGGTAAAAAACCCGCCCTTGTATGAAAGTATTCTTATTTAAAGAACGCTCGTTTCCAGTCAACATTAAAATCTCACTTCATCATCTTACCTTTGGGTCATGTTGTCTTTCAGATACTTATACGAAACGATTTTAAAAATGTTACAAAAAATGAAACTTTTTTTAATGAAGTACGTTACAAGCTATTTTTCTTAATTTGATTCAATCTCAATGTCTGTAAAACAATTACTTAGCTAATTCTCGAAGAATTGTGAACAGGAATAATAAAACAATTCGCCATTAATATGACCACACTTCATGTGCCAGAGGAAACTGATTAAGTTCCTTCTTATGCTCTCTCCACTGTGGCATGGTTTTATCCATAATAGCTACAAACCGTTCTGTATGGTTTCTTTCAAGGAT
>Ga0302249_1000703_pt1 | contig 27285 bp, 21 predicted proteins | sample AAG_UR_Val_MG_FD_193531 | JGI IMG/M metagenome (GOLD analysis project Ga0302249, IMG submission 193531) | Enriched activated sludge microbial communities from anaerobic digester in WTTP, New Holstein, Wisconsin, United States - AAG_UR_Val | ecosystem: Engineered > Bioreactor > Anaerobic >... | reverse complement strand
CGCGTTTGGTTCGCGGACTCATCGTCACGGCTCCCAGAGAAGGTCTCTCTCCCGGTAACATGAATTATGAGTCAACGACCACTATGCATCGTCACCTCCGGTAACATTTATTGTGAGGCAATTCGTCCACACCACGTGATACTTGCATTCCCACTTTGTATGGCTTAAACTCTCAACGTCGTTCACTTCTTGCCTCCTGTGCTGTAAACTTCGAGCGGTTCACGGCCAGGAGGCTTTCCTATATTCCCGGAATTGTCAAACTCCAGGAGTCCCCCGGCAAAGCCGGGGGATTACTTAGGGGAATTTAATCGTGGCCCTATTCGAGTCGCGTTTTACGGCAGGGGTCTTGATCCCATTATAAGGTTATCCATTATTACTATTCTGGGAAAATCCAACCGACAAAGGATCTCACTCCGGAATACTATTTCAATACATCTCATCTCGATGTCATGTGATCGCATTGACTCGTGGCAGCTACACCCATCTTGATGTAATTACGATACTCGAAAACAAACGGCTTGAATGGCGAAGGACTTCAGACACTGAAACGCTACCTGAGTAAACAGGAGACTGGCGGCTTAAAACGGGGCTAAAAGTGTATGTTGGGGTGTTCGCATTGCACTCTGGAATCGGAATGCAGGATCTTCGATAACTCACGAGCGAAAAGATGACTCTCGCTATATATATCTGTCTCGCTTTTCTTATTGGTTTTTTCGAACTTTCACGGAGAAGAGTATTTTTCTTTGATGCGATATTTTACGCCAATGTTGTTTATTTTATTTTTTATGCGTTATTGCCCATCACGTTAATCATTGTTCCTGAATGGAAGACGGATGTCTTCAGATTCTATGCGGTCGATGTTGAACGTATTGACCTTGCACTCATCTGCTTCCTGGGTTATGCGCTCCTCTTTTTAGGGTGGTTTTGGGGTGACTACCTACAGGTGAGGCCTTTTAGCCTTGGTTTCAGCCAGCAAGGTATAAAGAATCTCGTGATAATCGGCCTAGCTATCGGAATTACGTCTTATTTTCTCTATGTCAGCACCTTCGGGGGCATTTGGAATTCCATTCTATATGGTTCTGCAATACGATACGGACGTGTAGAAATCGAATCAGCTTCTACAGGAAGGACAGAGGTCTTCAAGTATTTCGTTCCTGCACTGAACATGGTTTTTCTATATTGTATGGCCCGTGTGTTTGCCGGTGTCCCATTAAGGCGCGGGTATCGGACCATACTACTATTCTCAGGTCTTTTTTTACTACTATATATACTCTCTACCGCCAGCCGCGGCGCTTTAGCAGGGTTGATTCTTGCTGTCATAATTATTTCAATCTTCCAATTAGAAGGGCGACGTATAAATATCTTTCAGGGATTTTGCGCACATGTATGGTTTGCCTGGGTGTCGTCCATCGTCATCATTGTTATCATCATCTTATATGGGAAACAGCTTTTCTGGGCGCTTCCTTTCCTTTTAACTGACGGACCAGACACGTTCACGAAGGAATTTCTTGTGATTCATAATGTCCGCACGGGAGGCGGGGTTATAGTTTTCCGAGATACGATTCTGAGGGAAGCCGCTCATGGCTTATCGTCCCTATCGGCTGTCATCGATCATTTTATGGATAAAGAGGCGTACCTCTGGTTTCGTGACTATTGGCTTCTCCCCCAGCATATGATTCCCACGAAATTGCTGGGGCTCGAGAAAACCGTCCCGCCGACAGTCAGCGCGATTAATACTGAAATCATGCAGGGTCAATTGCTCGCATCCTCTCCACCGGCAATACTCGCGATGTTGATTTACAACGCTGGCTATCCAGGAATACTGCTCATGTTTTTTTATGGCTTCCTTGGCAGGCTCGTTCAAAACAAGTTCACACAAATGGAAACAACACCCGAGAGAAATGTTATGCTTTTTTACTTTGTCTACCTTTACGGTGGATTTATCGGAAATGCAGATATAAAGGTATATGCGTATTCAGACTTTCCGCTGGTATTGCTAATTGTGTTTTTCTTCGTTCTTAAATTAACACGGGCCATTCATACTAGGTGTAAAACTGCGGCTTCAGCAGTCATCAGTTCTAAGGAATAGCATGAGCGGTATCGCTGGAATTTATGTGCCATCCGGGAGGGAAGTGGAGTCAGTAAATGCGGCAATTCGGCAGATGACTGCCACACTGGCGCACCGAGGTCCGGATTGTGGCGCTTATTGGGTTGAATCAGGTGGGTTATTGGGCTTTGGGCATCGGCTGCTTGCCGTGGCGGATTTGGATGAAACGGGCACTCAGCCGTTTCATTCCCCATCAGGTAGATTCGTATTGGTGTTTAGCGGTGCGGTGTGTAACCATTCTGAGATTCGTGAGCAACTGGAATCGAAGGAATACGCACAGCATTGGAGAGGTACCTCCGATGTCAACGCTTTGGCTGTGGCCATCGAGGTGTGGGGCCTTCGGCAGGCGATAGAGAAAGTTTCCGGTATGTTTGCCTGTGCGGTTTGGGATCGGAGCAAACGCGAATTAACATTAATTCGGGATCGCATGGGCGAACAGCCTCTTTACTATGGTTGGTGCGGGAATACTTTTGCGTTTGCTTCTGAATTGCGTGCCATTGAAAGGCTTCCAGGCGTAAAACTGACAGTAGACCCGGCAGCCTTAGCACAGTATCTTCGGTTTACATACGTGCCTGGTCCGCGGTCCATCTATACCGCAATAACGAAACTACCCCCTGGTTGCCTGGCAACCGTCCGTCCGGAGCCGGGGCATCCGCCAGATATTCACCGCTATTGGTCTTTACTTGATTGTGCTCAGGCGGGTCTTGCGGCACCCTTCTTGGGTGATGAAATAGAGGCGGAAACTGAACTGGCGCGTTTTCTGGCGAAATCGGTGAATAGGCGAATATTTGTTGATGTTCCGGTTGGCGCCTTCCTGTCAGGTGGTGTGGATTCGGCGGCTGTCGTCAGTGAAATGGTTCAGCAAACATCACAGAAAGTCAACACTTTTACATTGGGCTTTGGACAGGCTGGATATGATGAAACAGAGGAGGCTCATCGTGTTGCCGAAAGGTTGGGCACTGTGCATCATAAAGCTGTTATTTCCGAGAAGGAGGCAATGCGAGTTGTTCCTGCTCTCGGTTCTTTGTACGATGAACCTTTTGCAGATTCATCTCAAATACCAACCGTTCTAATTTCGAGATATGCCCGACAAAGTGTTGTGATCGCTTTATGCGGAGACGGGGGGGATGAATTATTGGGTGGGTATCCCCGGCACGCGAGCGCTATCCGGTGGTTCAGGCGGGTCAGGCGCTATCCACTTGCACTGCGTAGTCCAATAGGTACCTCCATAGGGCATCTAATAAAGGCTGCAGGGAATCTAAATCCGGACCTGATTCCGGCTGCAAATGATATTGTGCGCAAGGTGGCAAAAATAGCCGCGATTTTACGCGCAGGAAATTTGGCGGAATGTTATTTGGAATGGGTCTCCCATTGGCAACCTGCCGATCAAATACTACGTGGAATCAACCTACACGCCAGACGTAATGATGAAGTTCTGGCACTCAACCCGGATATAAAGAACGATGCACGGGAGTTGATGCTAATCGATTCTTTGACATCGTTGGTTGACGATATGCTCGTGAAAGTCATCCGAGCTGCGATGTCCGCTTCTCTTGAAACGAGAGCGCCATTTCTGGATCATGAACTCATCGAATTCGCATGGACCTTGCCCAATCGATTCCTCATGGACGGGTTTAAACGCAAATGTCTTCTCCGAACATTGGTCGAAAAGCGAATCGAGCCGGTACGGCTTACAACGTCCAAAACCGGTTTCTCAGTTCCCCTTGGATCCTGGCTGCGTGGCGGCCTTCGCGACTGGGCAGAGGACACACTCAATGCACAACCGCCCGCCGCTGCAGCCTTATTAAATGATAAGGTTATTAAAAAAGTATGGCGCATGCACCTCCGTGGCGCTAAAAATAACAGCAGTTTGTTGTGGGCTGTGCTGATGTTCAAGAGCTGGGCTGGCCATCGGATGCAATGAATACCGGGGACACATCTACAGGCCGCCGCGCTATTCTCATCGTGGCCAATGGTTATCCCTCCCTAGAAAGACCGTGGAAGTGCCCTTTTAATCATCGGGCCGTTAAAGCCATTGAACCATTTTGGAATCCCTCTGTCATCACCATGCGGTCCTGGTTGCCGTGGAGAAGAGCACAGTTGTTCTCCTATGACGGGATTCGGGTTCGTGAGGTACTGGTTCCTCATCTCCTGGCTATGCCCAGAGTGTTGTTTGACTGCCGCAGAAGAGACCGCTTTTCCTTCCGGCGCTTGGCACTGCTTGCATCTATTGGCTGCATGGCTAATCAAATTCGCAAATCACTGGGCAGCATTGAACTGATCCACTCAATCGCGGCCGGTCGTCACGCCTTTGCGGCGCAAAAGGTTGCAGATGAAATAGGCGTCCCTCACATAGTGCAGTTAATCGGAAGTGAGGTTACAATGCTCGACGACGCGTTTGCCCGATCGGATTCATTTAAAAAATGGATCGGGGGAGTCCATTTTTTCATTGCCAATAGCAAAAGCCTTCAAATCGCCTTTGAGAAGAAGACGGGACTATCTCTGCCGATTACAACAATTTACCGTGGAGTCGATACGACTGTCTTCACACCCCGTTCGCCTAAATTCCAGCCAACTAATAACCGAGCGTATCATGTCCTCTATCTAGGTGGACACATTCATAGAGCCTTTAATCGCCAGGGCGCAGATACGAAAGGAGCCGATTTACTCTTAAGGGCCTGGAAGCTTATAGAGCTAGAATCATCCATAAAGGCCCGACTAGTCATTGGTGGGCCGATGATTGATGAACGCGGTGTCAAGCTCTTTCTCCAGAATCTCAAGTATCCAGAACGTGTTACTTGTCTTGGCGCCTTGGCCGCTGAAGATGTTCCTCATGTTATCAGGCAGGCTGATGTATTGGCGATTCCCAGTCGAATGGAAGGTCTGCCGAATGTTTGCCTTGAAGCAATGGCCTGCGGGGTTCCAGTTGTCGCAACTGCAGTCGGTGGGTTGTCGGAGGTCGTTTTATCAGAAACAAACGGGGTCCTGGTACCGCCCGACGATGTGGATGCGTTAGCCGCTGCGCTTATTAATCTGTTTCATAATCCGTCCCTTATATTTCAATTAGGCGTAAAGGCGAGAAAACGTGTCGTAGAGCATTTCGATAGCCGGGACTACGGCTTAAAACTGATAAAAGTCTACAATGCGGCAGTAGCGGAGCAAAGGAAGCCGATTCGATCATGAAAGAGGGGTTAGGTAATGGCTTTCACAATCATTGAAGATCAGATGCTTTGGCATGTCTGAAGGCAAACAACGGTTTTTTGTGTCGCACAAAGAAAAAAGTAGAACCGTTACGGCGGTAAATCTAAGAGAAACTGTATTGAGATCTCTCCTATGGGTCGGTGGGCTGAGATATGGCGGTCAGCTAATAACTTGGATTATAACGATATTCATCATTCGCTTGTTGAATCCGGAAGATTATGGAGTTATTGCTAAGGCCTCAGTCTTTCTGGGGTTTTTTATGATGCTCGGCGAATCGGGTTTAACGGCCGGAATCGTACATAAGCGTGATTTGGACAATGTGCACTTGCCCAAACTATTCGGTTTATTGCTAGTGGTAAATGTATTTTCAATGCTCTTACTATTTTCATTAGCGCCACTGATAGCAAACCTATTTCATGAGAGCAGGCTTGTTCCAATACTTCGCGTACTCAGTCTTAATTTTATATTGATTGCGATGTCTGTTATTCCTCAAGCATTGTTAGTACGAAATATGAATTTCCGCCTGAAATCTTGGGTTGATTTATTGGGTGCGTTGGGCGGCGCGGGTGTTTCACTGGTTCTGGCAGTATACGGTATGGCTGAGTGGTCGCTTGTCTGGGGGGCTTTGAGCGCCTACCTGATTTTGGCGATAGGATATAATTGGATAAATCCCATTCTTCTGTTACCTACACTCGATTTCAGAGGCATTAAATATTTCATTTCATTCGGTGCCTTTTTAACCGGCTCCTCTATTTTAGTATATCTGTACTCAAACTGTGACCTGGTTATTGGCGGCAGAGTCCTATCGAATGAAGAACTTGGGTTGTATTCCACTGCAATAGCTCTAGCCACTTTACCAATGAATAAACTTGCGCCTGTTTTGAGTCAGGTAGCCTTTCCTGCCTATTCAGTCATTCAAAAGGAGTGTCATCTTGTAAAGAGCCATTTCATAAAATCCATCAGGCTCGTCAGCTTTTTAATTTTTCCCTTGTATTGGAGTGGCATATTTATAGTGGGTGATATATTTTCGCTTCTGTTCGGTGAAAAATGGCAGGGGATGACAATTTTATTTCAAGTCCTTTGTTTGATAATGCCATTCCGAGTTCTGAACAGTCTGTACGCTCCTGTTCTCCAGGGGATCGGAAAGGCTAAAGAACATTTCATAAACACAGTTATCATTACATTTTTAATTATACCGGCATTTCTTATACTAATAAGATGGAGTTCCTTTGGGCTTTGCATTGCATGGGCCTTAGGATTCAGTATGGCATTTCTGGCAATTTCCCATCGTGTCATCTCGTCTGTTGGAGTCTCCAAAAATGAATATGTCGCAGCAATATCGACTTCAGTCGTCGCAGCACTGACAGGAATGGTTTTCATTTACGTATGGAAGCGTTTCTGTATTTGGATCGAAATGTCCTCTCTGATTTTCATATTGAGTTCGATTATCATTGCCTTATCCCTTTATTTAACCGTCATTTTTATTTTTGATCGTAAAATTCTTATGGATCTGCGGAGTCTACGCGGAGACAAGTATCAGACTGATACACTCCGCCCTTCGATTTGAGCTTCATAAGCATGAACATTAGACAATTGATTAATTATTCATGCAAGAATCGATAGTCCGGATGGCCTGAAGATGTCCGCGCAAAAAAAAAGAGTGCTTATTTGTTATACTAAATTGGCGCATTATAGAATCCCCATATTTGAAAGACTTGCCGCCTACTATGACCTTACAATCGTACATTCTGGCGAGCGATGTACGTCAGCAGATTCGTGTTTCGAGGAAATCGTGCTCCCCGTGAGGCGCGTTGGTCGGTTTCATTACCAAACTGGCCTATGGTCTGTTATTAGGAGAAATCGTTATGAGGCGGTTATTTTTTTCCTTGACCTTGCCTGGATTTCGATCGTTCTTTCGTTCCTGTTCTGTCCCGGCATTCAACGAAGAATCACCTGGGGGCTATGGCGAACAGGCCGCCGGATACCTAATCTTGTAAGGCTCTGTTCGGCGTTATATGCCCATGCAAACGTCTTTTACAGTGTAGGTGCAGCACAGGAGTTCCTAACTCTGGGTGTGCCGAATAACAAAATCTACGTTGCTCGTAACACGGTAAAGGTCGAATCTCCCTACCGGCGAGAAGGTGGCTGTCGCAACACATTATTATTTGTTGGTTCCTTTGACAGGCGTAAGAGAAACGATGTAGCAATAACCGCATTTTCCGACATTGTAAATCTCATTCCTTCGCAGATTAAGCTCGTATTCGTAGGGGACGGTAGTGATAAGGAGACAGCACGGGGGCTTGCTCGCAGCAGGAACGTATCTGACAGAATAGAATTTCATCCCGCCACTACTGATGACCAGACTCTTCGATTGTTCTACAGTAACGCTATTGCTTCATTTTCCTTTGGCCAAGCGGGCCTGTCCGTCTTGCAGAGCCTGGGGCATGGAGTCCCTTTTATAACATGTCGAAAAGCCGTTTCCGGTGGTGAAATTGAGAACATTCGGCACAATTACAATGGCATCCTGTGCGATAATGATATCGAGGGACTAAAAACAGCCTTTGTAAAAGTATGCACAGATTGCGATTTCGTAAGCCAACTAGGCCTAAATGCAAAAGAACACTATCAGAAATATTGTGACGAATACAATATGGTAAATGGATTTAGATCGGCGATCGAAGGTATCCCTCAACAGTTGCCATCCTCTGTATGGGAGGAATAGATAAAGATGGCAGATAGTTATTGCGACGCATGCGCTTCCACAAATGTTATGCGATTTGTTGTTCGAAAGGATCTCGCATTTCTCGTTTGCAGGTCCTGTGGACACTGTAAACAATTTATCAGGACCTCCAATCTAACCGAGTCGTTTGAGAGCATTCAGAGGAGATATTATGGTTCTGAAACCCTTGTAATCCATACGAGTGATTCGCCTTTTGACCATGAGATTTTAAAAACGCGTGCCAGGATCTTTTCCCGATATGTATCAAGTAAGAGCTCCATAGTAGAAGTCGGGCCGGGTGCGGGTTCTTTTCTCAACTGGCTTGTGATCAAGGGGCATCGCGTATTAGCCGTCGAACAGTCTCCTCAATTGGCCAGCCACCTTGTTCGGCGCTTTTCCACTCCAGTGATTAACGACGAATTCGAAAAGGCGTCAATCGGATCTGGCGTTGCCGATGCTTTTTGCTCCTTTCATGTCATTGAACATGTCGCTCAACCTATCGAGCATTTGGCCAAGGCGTATGAGGTCGTCCGTGCAGGCGGATATGCTTTCGTCGCCACCCCAAATTCACGAGCCTGGGAACAACGTTTATCCGGAAGACTCTCTCCTAACTATGATTCTGCGCACCTCAGGATTTTTTCGCCAGTCTCGCTACGCAGAGTATGCGAATCGACGGGATGGACCGTCGTTAAAGTGCTCACACCGGAGTATACTTCGGGGTGGTTGCGCGTCGCCGCCAAGCTGGTCAGGCGTGCCAGAGGGGAAGATGAAGAGGAGACGGCCGGCAAATACTATGGGAATAGCTCTCGGTTATTCAGAGGGTTTGCTTTTTTTACACGCTCCATCACCTCGCCCTTGAGGCGAATACAAAGCATGTGTGGCGGCGGCAATGAACTTTTTTTCGTCTTGAAAAAGTAAACGTATCAAATTGCTCAACGGAAAGACATGTTAAACCGAAATCATCAAATTTGCACCAACTGTGTCATGGATACAACGGACTCCAAGATTTCATTCGATGAGAAAGGGGTTTGTGACCACTGCAATGATTTTTACAAAAACGTGAGGCCGAAGTGGCATACGGATGAACGCGGGAAGACCAAGCTCGAAGCTATTATCGCAAAGATAAAGGAGAGCGGGAAGGGGAAAAGCTTCTCCTGCCTGTTGGGGATCAGCGGCGGCGTGGACAGTTCTTACATGTTGCACATCACCGTAAAGGAGTTCGGGCTGCGCCCCTTGGTTATTCATGTAGACGGGGGATGGAATTCGGAGGTGGCGGTCAACAACATCAAAGTCATGACCGATAAACTGGGTCTCGACCTTTTCACAGAGGTAATTAATTGGGAGGAAATGAGGGACTTTCAATTGGCCTTCTTCAAGGCGGGTGTTCCGCACATCGACATCCCTCAGGACCACGCCTTTATCGCCACGATCTATAACTACGCAGATAAATATAACATCAAATACATCCTCAACGGCGGGAACATTTCCACGGAATGTGTGCGCAACCCGATGGATTGGTTGTATTACGGAACAGACATGCTGCACATTCGGGACATTATCCGACGATTTGGAACCGTCGAGATGAAGACGTACCCATTCAGTTCCATTTTCAGACACAAGATCTATCTGCGATACGTTCGCGGCGTGAAAGTTGTAAAAATGCTGAATTACAGACCGTACATCAAGACGGAGGCGATCAAACTGCTTCAACAGGAATATGGGTGGAAGGCCTATCCTCAAAAGCACTTTGAATCGCGCTTTACAAAATTCTACGAGGGGTATTGGCTCCCCTTGAAATTCGGCTACGACACTAGAAAGGTGCAGTACTCAAGCCTAATCCTCACGGGACAGATGACCCGGGAGGAAGCCCTGGAAAAATTGAAAACTCCAGCGTATGATCCGGAAACGATTGCTGAAGAATTTAATTATATCGCGACGAAATTAAATATTACCGAACAAGAATTGCGTTCTTATCTGGAAGCTCCGAACAAAACCTACAAGGATTACAGAAACATGGGGAAAGTCTTTGTCGCTGGCGCCAAAATCTTGAAAGCCATGGGCGCTGAAAGATCTATCAAGAGATGATATTGAACCCGCCAACTCGCAAGATGCAACAAATGGAGTGATTCCAAAGGCGAAGCAATTACGATATACTGCCGGGCATCGGGTGGTCGCACGCACCACGGCCCTACATGTTTAGGCATATGAAACAAATCCTACAAAATCTCAGGAACGGGAGCACTGAGCTTGCGGAAGTGCCTGTTCCCGGTATCGGGCGTGGACAGGTCCTGATTCGGACGTCACGCACAGTCGTGTCTGTGGGCACGGAACGGATGGTGATAGACTTCGGCAAGGCGGGCTGGCTGGAGAAGGCCCGTCAGCAACCGGAAAAAGTCCAGCAGGTGCTGGACAAGGTCCGATCCGATGGATTGATTCCCACGGTGGAAGCCGTATTCAGGAAGCTGGACGAACCGATACCGCTGGGATACTGCAATGCCGGCGTCGTCCAGGAGGTGGGTACGGGCATAACCGATTTGCAGCCGGGGGACCGGGTGGCGAGCAATGGACCCCATGCCGAATGGGTCTGTGTACCCCGGAACCTGTGCGCAAAGATACCGGATGGCGTGACGGATGAGGAGGCAGCCTTTACGGCCCTGGGCAGTATTGCCCTTCAGGGAATACGGCTGGCTATGCCGACTTTTGGCGAACGTTTCATGATCTTTGGCTTGGGGCTGGTGGGTCTATTGGCCGTTCAGCTCCTTCGCGCCAGCGGCTGCCTTGTGTTAGCTGTGGACATGAGCGAGGAGCGCCTGAAGCTTGCGGAGACATTCGGTGCCGACACGATCAGGGTGGACCTAGGCGCTGACCCCGTAGCGGCGGCGCTGGCCTGTACAGGCGGCAAAGGCGTGGATGGGGCCATCCTCGCTGCCTCGGCCAAGGGCGATCAGATTGTCCATCAGGCTGCGCAAGCCTGCAGGAAACGGGGGCGACTCATCCTCGTAGGTGTAGTGGATCTGAACCTTCTTCGAAGCGATTTCTACGAAAAGGAATTGACGTTTCAGGTGTCCTGCTCGTATGGACCCGGTCGGTATGATGATAAATATGAACAGGCCGGTCAGGATTATCCCTTTGGCTTCGTGCGCTGGACGGAACAACGGAACTTCGAGGCGATCCTCGAGGCGATGAGGGCCGGGCACATTCGCGTAAAGGATCTGATCACGCACCGAGTCGCTATGGAAGAGGCTGCGGAGGTCTACGACAAAGTGCTGCATGACTCGTCTACCTTGGGAATTGTGATCGAGTATCCCCATTCGGCTCAGGCGAAGATTCAACGGGTTCCTGTTTCATCCCCACTCCTGCGCTCATCCATTATGGACAAAGAGAATAACGGGGTAGCTGTCGGAATCATCGGGGCGGGGAATTATGCGAGATCCACTCTGCTGCCCGCACTCAGGCGGACGAAGGCAAAGATTGCTGCAATCGCGGACATCAATGGGGTCGCGGCTACTTATGCCGCAAATAAGTATCAGGCGGAGAAAGCCGTTTCCGACTTTCGTCTAATTCTGGACGATCCGAACATCCGGGCTGTTTTTGTGCTTGTCGGGCATCACCTCCATGCGCGGTTTGCCCGTGAGGTCCTGGAAGCGGGCAAGCATGTCTTTGTTGAGAAACCGCTGGCAGTACACGAGGCGGAACTGCACGATCTCATATCCTTCTATTCGGCTCTGGGCACACGGGGCCCTTCCCCGCCGCTGCTGATGGTGGGCTTCAACCGGCGGTTCAGCCCCCATATCATCAAGATCAGGGACCTGATTGCGGGGAGGTCAGAGCCGCTTTGCATGAACATGACCATCAACGCGGGCTATATCCCACCGGAGCACTGGACCCAGGATCCGGAGCGCGGCGGCGGACGGATTATTGGCGAGGCATGTCACTTTATTGATTTGTTGGCATTCCTGTCCGGGAGCCCGGTGACATCCGTTTCCTCGGCGATGGTGGGCGGCAGGGGACCCATCCGGGAAGACAGGATGTCGATCCTTCTTAGTTTCGCTGATGGTTCGATAGGCACGGTGCAATACTTTGCCAATGGGGCCAGAAGCTATCCCAAAGAAACTCTAGAGGTATTCGGGGAAGAACGGGTGATCCGGATGGAGAACTTCCGGCGCACGACGGGATACGGGTTCATGGGATTCCGCTCCTTCCGGACTTGGCGCCAGGACAAAGGCCACCGGACGGAAATCGCGGCATTTGTCGAACGCGCGTCCTCGGGTGGTCCGGCACTGATACCTTTCGAGCAGTTGGTGAACGTCACGCAGGCGAGTTTTGCTGCAGTTGAATCGGCAAGAACTGGGAAGGCTATTGCGATCCCTCTCGAGTTCCCCACAAGATCAGGGATAGCAGGGACAAGGTAACTCAGACACGATGACTATCCTGCATGTCGTCGGTGCCCGGCCGAATTTCATAAAGGTCGCTCCGGTTGTCAGGGCACTGAAAGGGAAAAACGTCGTCAGGCAGCTGCTTGTCCACACCGGACAGCACTACGACATCAATATGTCGGACATTTTTTTCACTCAATTGGGCATCCCTTCACCGGACATCAATCTCGAGGTCGGATCGAGTTCTCATGCCGTTCAGACGGCGCAAATCATGACACGCATCGAAAGTATCCTTCTGGGAAAAAAACCCGACAGGGTCCTGGTTTATGGCGATGTCAATTCTACCGTCGCGGCTGCCATGGTATCTGCAAAATTGCTCATTCCCGTGGGGCACGTGGAGGCGGGTCTGAGATCCTTCGACCGTACCATGCCGGAGGAGATAAACCGGCTGCTGACGGATCAGCTTGCTGACCTGCTGTTTACTCCGTCCTCCGACGGAGATGAAAACCTTATTCGTGAGGGCGTAACGCCGGAAAAGATTCACCTTGTCGGCAATGTCATGATCGACACGCTGTCACACATGTTACCGGAAGCAGAAAGGAAATGGCCCCTCCTATGTGCGAGACTGAATATAGAAAAAAACAGGTATGCGTTGGTTACATTGCACAGGCCATCCAATGTCGATGAAACGGCAATGCTGGGAAAAATCATGTCAGCCCTCAAAGACCTCAGTGAAAAAATTCACGTCATCTTCCCGATTCATCCACGTACTCGCACCCGCATGGCAACATCGTGCCTGAATGTGTCAGAGAGTTGCCCCATTCAGATGATCGATCCCGTCGGGTATCTGGATTTCATATGCCTGCAGAAAAACGCCCGTCTTGTGATCACGGATTCCGGCGGCATACAGGAAGAGACGACCTTCCTAGGCGTGCCTTGCCTCACGGTGCGAGAGAATACCGAGCGCCCTGTCACGGTATCCATGGGAACCAATACTCTTGTGGGACAGGACATGGAGCGCCTTCACTTGGAGGTAGATCGTATTTTGGCCGGCCGAGCAAAGAGGGGCGCAATCCCGCCTCTGTGGGATGGCAGGGCAAGCGAAAGAATTGCGGATATCCTGACTGCATCATGACGCCTTCGCTGCTCTACCTCCCAGCGATTATCCGTCATTTCGGTCTCTCCTGGGTAGGCTACCGATTCTTTTATGCATTGCGTCAGCGTCTGGGGCTGCTGCGCCGGCAGTTTCCCACAGCGAAATGGGCCGCCCGTGCCTTACCTCAATTCCTGCGTGACAGCGCGGGGGTTGATTCGTCCGCCTATTTTTATCTGCGTCCGCGCGACATTCCTGCTTTTTTCTTTACTCCATCCGATATTCAGAATTACCGGGTCTACTTTGCCCACTGGGAAGACGCAGACGCCTCGCCGGTATCAGACTCCGAAGGGATACGGTCCGGATCGTTCAGGTATTTCGCTCACAATGTCGTGCAAAGCACGTTTCCTCCCGACTGGCACGAGAATCATTTGACCGGCCATAAATCACCGGCAAAAACGCATTGGAGTGAAATCGACGACTTTGATGGCGGCGACATCAAACTCCTCTGGGAGTTGAGCCGATTCTCTTTCGTGTATCCATTGGTGAGAGCATACTGGCGCACGGGCAATGAACGATACGCCGAGACATTTTGGCAATTGGTCGAAGACTGGCGTGAAAAGAACCCCCCCAACTGCGGAGTAAACTGGAAGTGCGGACAGGAGATTGCCATCCGGGTGATGGCTTGGTGTTTCGGACTTTACGGGTTCCTCAATGCCCGCGCAACGGATGCTGACCGTGTTCATGCCTTGGTGCAGATGATCGCTGTTTCGGGTGAACGGATTGAAGGCAATATCGGCTATGCCCTCAGCCAGAGAAACAATCACGGGATCAGCGAAGCGGTAGGGTTGTGGACAATCGGTCTGCTTTTCCCGGAATTGAAAAAGGCTGAGAAATGGCGAAATGAGGGACGCCGATATCTGGAAGAACAGGGAAGATCCCTGATTTATGAAGATGGCTCCTTCAGCCAGCATTCGGTAAACTATCATCGCCTGATGTTGCACAACTACCTCTGGGCATTGCGCCTGGGAGATCTGAACGCGCAGCCCTTCAGCGATGAGTTGAAGGCACGAGTGAAAAGGTCCGGTGAATGGCTCCGCCAGGTCAGCGATGCTCAAACCGGACAGGTCCCGCATTACGGTCAAAACGACGGCGCTCTGCTTTTGCCTCTGAGCGCTTGCGATTATCTCGATTTTCGTCCGGTGATGCAGGCGGCGCATTACTATTTTTCAGGTGCGCGGCTTTTCGCAAACGGGCCCTGGGACGAGGACCTTCTATGGCTGTTCGGACCCAGCGCCCTGGCCGCGCCCATTAGCGAAAGGGGCTCGGAGCGGGATTTTGCCGCAACTAACGGCGGTTACTACAAACTTAGCGCAGAAGCCGGATTTGCATTTGTCCGCTGTGCCACCTTTCGAAACCGCCCCGGCCAAGCCGACCTGCTTCATGTTGACCTGTGGTGGCGGGGACGGAATATTGCCTGCGATGCTGGCACGTTCAGCTATAACAGTCCCGCTCCCTGGAACAATCCCTTTGCCCGTACGGCATATCATAATACGGTTACGGTCGATGACAGGGATCAGATGGATCGGGTAGCGCGATTTCTATGGCTGCCCTGGCTGAAGGGGAAAGTTTACTGTTGCAAGCGTAGTTCGGCCGGCCACCTGGCCTATTGGGAAGGTTCTCACGACGGTTATAAGAGGATGAGGCCACCCGTGGACCACAGGCGGGGGGTTCTGCAGCTGGGTGACGAAAGTTGGCTCATCGTAGATTCCCTGGCGAGTGCTGCGCCTCACCGTTATCGCCTGCATTGGCTCTTCCCGGATATGGACCACTCATGGCAGGAAGAGCACGCCATGCTGAACCTGAAGACGGAGGCCGGTACGTATCATGTGCAAACACTGGCCCTACCCCCAAGAGGAGTTTTTTCATTCGTTCGAGGCGATGAAAAATCCCCCCGGGGTTGGCGGGCGCCATACTATTCTTACAAGGAGCCGGCTCTTTCTCTTGACTTGTCCGTTGAGAACGCAAGCGTGTTATTTTTGACCTGTTTCAGTCCTGAATCGTTCAGTTTTACGTGGAAGGGAGACGTCATATCCGTAAAGGCTGACTCATGGCGAAGCGACCTGTCGGTGCAGACGGCAGGGGAAAAAGAGCCGTTGGTTTGTCGTGTCTTACTCACGGGCATCCGGGAAGATCGCTTGGACTTGAACTGATGCATGTGCTTCTTATCCATCAGGCGTTCGTCTCACCTTCCGAGGCAGGGGGAACACGTCATTTCGAGCTTGGCCAGTCTCTCCTGAAAGCAGGGTATCGATTCACGATCGTGGCCGGTGATGTGAGCTATCTTACGGGGAAATCCGTTCTTGGTAACAGGGCCGTAATCACCGAGCAGGAGTACAAGGGGATCCGGGTTCTCCGGGCCTATACCTATCCGTCGATACATCGCGGGTTTGCCTGGCGGATCGTTTCTTTTCTGAGTTTCATGGTTTCGTCCGTGTATGCGGGTATGAAAGCTGGCCCTATCGACCTGGTCATAGGGACCTCTCCTCCGATTTTTCAGGCAGTCTCCGCTTGGTTCGTTGCTGCACTGCGAAAACGACCGTTTTTGCTGGAGATTCGCGATCTCTGGCCGGAATTTGCCATTGACATGGGGGTGCTCAAAAATCCTGTTCTGGTCGGTCTCTCCCGATGGTTGGAAGCCTTCCTGTACTCGCGTGCGGATCACATCCTGGTCAATTCGCCGGCGTATCGTGATTATGTTCATTCAAAAGGAATCGCATTGGAAAAGATCAGCCTCATTGCCAACGGTGTGGATCCGACCCTTTTCGATCCCCTGTCGACCGGGGACAACATCAGACAGGAGTTGGCTCTCGGTAAAGATTGTTTTGTGGTCACGTACGCAGGTGCTCTGGGCATGGCCAATGATATCCCGACTGCGCTGAGAGCAGCCGAACGCTTGCGCGATCATAAGAATATTCGATTTTTATTCGTAGGTGATGGAAAGGAGCAGCCCAATTTGAAGAAGATGGCCGAGGGGAAAAAGCTTTCGAATGTCACCTTCACAGGCGCCCGTCCAAAGGTTGACATGCCAGCGATACTGGCGGCATCGAACGCTTGCCTGGCTATCCTGATGGACATCCCCATGTTCCGAACCACCTATCCAAACAAGGTATTTGACTACATGGCGGCAGCAAGACCGACCCTTCTCGCAATCGATGGGGTCATCCGGGAGGTACTCGAAGCGGCGGGTGGCGGCTTGTTTGTCCCCCCGGGCGACGATGAGGCCTTGGCCGCTGCGGTGCTTAAATTGTCGACGAATCCTGACCTGGCACGAGAAATGGGAGCGGCCGCTCGATCTTATGTGACTCACCGATTCAATCGAATCGACCAAGCACAGGAATTCGTTGCACTGGTGAACCGGTTGAGAGCTGAGGCCTCGTAGAATCATTATCATGATGTCGCGATTGCTGAAACGCTTAACCGATTTGGTTTTAGGAATCCCGAGCCTGATGGCACTGGTGCCTCTTATGCTCTGTCTCGCTCTGGCGGTTCGTTTCAGGCTTGGCTCGCCGGTGCTCTTCCGCCAAGAGCGCCCCGGGCTGCACGGACGGCCGTTTATGCTCGTCAAATTCCGGACTATGACCGGTGCGGCGGACACCGACGGACGACCGCTGCCCGATGCGGACCGGCTGACCCGTTTCGGCAGGTTCCTGCGCTCCACAAGCCTCGACGAGCTGCCCGAGCTCTGGAATGTCCTGAAGGGGGACATGAGCCTGGTCGGTCCGAGACCGCTGCTCATGGAGTATCTGCCTCTCTACAGCCCCCGGCAGTCGAGGCGGCACGAGGTGAAGCCGGGGCTCACCGGATGGGCGCAGGTCAACGGCCGCAACGCCCTGACCTGGGAAGACCGGTTGGAGATGGACGTCTGGTACGTGGAAAACCGGTCGTGGCTGCTGGATCTGAAAATCATTTGGAAGACGATCGGGATCGTGTTACATCGGGAGGGCATAAGCCAGCAGGGAAGCGCCACGATGGAGAAGTTCCAGGGAAAGATGAAAGCAGGGCGGCAATGAAAAAGGGCAGATTGCTGATCCTGGGGGCGAGTGGTCACGGCAAGGTGGTCGGAGACTGCGCACGGGCGGCGGGCCTCTGGCCCGAACTCGTCTTCTTCGACGACCGGTGGCCGGATTTGAATACCTGCGGCCCCTGGCCGGTGTCGGGCACGGGAGAGTCGCTCATGAGCCAGGCCCGTCAGGGGGACCATGCCTTCGTGGCGATCGGCCACGCGGAGACGCGGCTGAAGCTGCTGCAGCGGATGGCGTCGGCCGGGCTCGAGATCGCGACGGTCATTCACCCCTCGGCCGTCGTGAGCGACGGGGCGGTCCTGGAAGCCGGCTGCCTGGTCGCGGCGGGCGCGGTCGTGAACATCGGCACTCGGCTCGGTCCCGGCTGCATCGTCAACACCGGCGCGACGGTTGATCATGACTGCATTCTCGACGCCGGGGTGCACGTCTGCCCAGGGGCACACCTGGCGGGTAACGTTCGGATCGGCAGGGGCGCCTGGGTCGGCATCGGAAGCGCCGTGAGCCAGGGCATCCGGATCGGGCAGGGTGCCCTCGTCGGTGCCGGCTCTGCCGTCGTGGATGGGGTGGAGGACTGGCAGACCGTAGCGGGCGTGCCCGCGCGCCCACTCAACGAAAAGAAACCCTGATCGAGGAAGCCGATGCTGGACACCCCTTTCACTCCATGGCCGGACTTCACGCAGGAGGAGGCGGACGCCGTCTGCCGGGTGCTGCTTTCCAACCGGGTGAACTACTGGACGGGAACGGAGTGCCGGGAGTTCGAAAAGGAGTTTGCCGCCTGGACGGCTTCCGCACACGCCGTCGCCCTGGCAAACGGGACGGTGGCCCTGGACCTGGCCCTCCACGCGCTTGACATCGGCCGCGGGGACGACGTGGTGGTCGCGCCCCGGACCTTCATCGCCTCCGTCTCCTGCGTGGTCAACGCCGGGGCAAGGCCCGTCTTTGCCGACGTGGACCGGGACAGCCAGAACATCACCGCCGAGTCCGTCCGCGCCGTCCTCACGCCACGGACGCGGGCCGTGATCTGCGTGCACCTGGCCGGGATGCCCTGCGACATGGACCCGATTACCGCCCTGGCCGCAGAGAAGGGTTTCTACGTCATAGAGGACTGCGCCCAGGCCCACGGGGCCCGCTACAAGGGCCGGCCGGTGGGGGCCATCGGCGATCTGGGCGCCTGGTCGTTCTGCCAGGACAAGATCATCACGACGGGCGGCGAGGGCGGAATGCTGACCACGAACCGCCGGGAGTGGTGGGAGAAGGCCTGGTCGTTCAAGGACCACGGCAAGTCCTGGGACGCCGTCTACCGGCGGCAGCACCCGCCCGGGTTCCGCTGGCTGCACGAGGCCTTCGGCACCAACTGGAGGCTCACGGAGATCCAGGCCGCCATCGGGCGCATCCAGCTCGAGCGCATGCCCGGGTGGCACGCGACCCGAACCCTCCACGCCGGGGCGATCCGGGCGACGGCGAGGACTCTGCCCGCCCTCAGGGTGCCTGCTGTGCCGGAGGATATCATCCATGCCTGGTACAAGTGCTATCTCTTCGTTCGGCCGGAGCGCCTTCGTTCCGGCTGGGGCCGCGACCGCATCCTGGAGGAGATCAACCGAAGGGGCGTGCCGTGCTATACCGGGATCTGTCCCGAGGTTTACCTGGAAAAGGCCTTCGAGCATATGGATTGCCGGCCGGCGGAACGCCTGACGGTCGCCAGGGAGCTGGGGAAGACGGGCCTGATGTTCCTCGTCCATCCGACGCTGAGGCGGGAGGAAATCGAAAAGACCTGCCACGTCCTGGCAGAGGTCGTGGAGTCAGCATCGAGCTGAACGGGCCTCCGAAGGGAAACAATCAATTCCTTGAAAACCCTGATCCGAAGCACTCACTTTTACATGCTCGTCGGCCTCGATGCTCTCCTCGTGGCGGGGGCCCACCTCTCGGCATATGCCCTTCGGTTCGAGGGCGACATCCCTCCCTGGCAGTGGGAAAACTTCGAACGCACCCTGCCCTTCCTTCTCGCCGTGAAGCTGGCCGCATTCTACGCCTTCGGCCTCTATCGCGGCCTGTGGCGATACACGGGCATCGTCGATCTCCAGAACGTCCTCAAGGCTTCGTCCGCGGCCACGGCGGTCATTGCCCTGGCGATCCTCTTCCTGTACCGCTTCCAGGGGTTCTCACGCTCCATCTTCATCCTGGACTGGGGCCTGACGATCTTCCTTGTCGGCGGGGTGCGAGTCGCCGCGCGGGTCTTCACGACCAACCACATCGGCGATCTTCCCGCCTTCGGTCGGCGCAAGGGCCCTTCACGGAAGGCCCGGAAGCGGCTGCTCATCATCGGCGCCGGCGACGCGGGGGAGAAATTTCTCAGGGAGATCCTTGACAATCCCCGCGTCCACTACCAGCCGGTCGGGTTTCTCGACGACGACCCCCGGAAGAAGGGCAAGGCCATCCACGGCATTCCCGTGCTGGGCGCCGTCGTCGACATCGGGGATCTCCCGGCCGCCTACGACGAGATCCTGATCGCCATCCCGTCGGCGCGGGGGGACGAGATGCGTCGCGTCGTCGAGGCGTGCGAGCGAACGGGAAAGCGGTACCGGACCCTCCCCAAGATCGGGGAGCTGATCGAGGGTCGGATCACCGTCAACACGGTGCGGGAAGTCTCCATGGAAGACCTCATCGGCCGGGAGAAAGTCCGGCTCGACGAGGACCGGATCTCGGCATTCCTACAGGGAAAGCGGATCCTGGTCACGGGGGCCGGCGGCTCGATCGGCTCGGAGCTGGTCCGCCAGATCTGCCGGTACCGCCCCGAGTCCCTGGTCCTGGTGGATTTCAGCGAATTCAACCTCTACCGGATCGAGATGGACTGCCGCCGGCGGAGGGTCAAGGCTGCCCTGGATGCCTGTCTGGCGGACATCCGGGACCGGGATCTGATGATGCGTGTCTTTGCACGTCACAAGCCGAACATCGTGTTCCACGCAGCGGCCTACAAGCACGTGCCCATGCAGGAGCTCCACCCTGGCGAGGCCGTCAAGACCAACGTCCTGGGCACGAGAAACCTCGTGGAGGCGGCCCTGCAGAGCGGGGTAGCGCATTTCGTCTTCGTGTCGACGGACAAGGCCGTGCGTCCCGCCAATGTCATGGGGGCCTCGAAGCGTGTGGCCGAGATGATCGTCCAGGGCGCCGACAAGGAGGGGGCGACGCGGTTCATGGCCGTCCGCTTCGGGAACGTCATCGGCAGCTCCGGCTCCGTCATTCCCCTGTTCCAGCAGCAGATCGCGCAGGGAGGCCCCGTCACGGTGACGCACCCCGACATCACGCGCTACTTCATGTCGATCCCCGAGGCGGCGCAGCTGATCCTGCAGGCAGGAGCCATGGGCGAGGGCGGGGAAATCTTCATCCTCGACATGGGGGAGCCCGTCCGGATCGCGGACATGGCCCGGGATCTCATCCGGCTCAACGGCCTGGAACCGGACCGGGACATCGCCCTCGAATTCATCGGGTTGAGGCCGGGGGAGAAACTCTACGAGGAGCTCATCACCGTGGGCGAGGGGATCGTCCCGACGGGGCACAGCAAGGTGCTGGTCCTCCGGGGAACGACCGTCGGCCGGGAGGCGCTGAACGCGCGGGTTGACAGCCTGGGTGAGATCGCCCGGGGTCCGGACACGGGCCGCTTGAAGGTCGCGCTCAAGGAACTCATCCCAGAGTACGAGCCGTCGTGATCCTCAGGATCGCGAACTGACCGCAGGGGACATGCCTCCGGTCAGAGACGCTTGAACAGCACGATGCACCCCGTATCCTTGTGATACCACTCGCCGACGATGCGGAGATCGTGGGGATTGTAGGCTGTGAGCAGGTTGAATTTCCCTGTCGGCCAGCGCCGCTCCTCCCAGACGACGTATCGCGCGCCGCGGGCGTCGACGGTCTTCATGAAGTCGGCATAGCTGTTCCCGACCAGGCTGCCGAGGGAAACACCGGCCGGATAGTCATCGTCGGGACATAGGGGAGTCGGAACATTAAGGTTAGCGTACAGGGAGACCCAACGCATGGTTGGCGCGCCGATCGAGACGATGCCGACGGTCCGTTCGCTCCCTTCCTCTTTCGCAATACGCGTTCCGATCTCCTTGAACACCGCCTTGTCCCTCTCGTGAGGAACAAACTGCTTCGGCACGGCAAGGAGCAGAATCAGAAGGGCGCACAGGCAGACCGCCGCCGCGTCCTTCATGCCCCATCGCACCTGCAGAAACGAGAGGATTCTCTCCAAGCCGAAGCCCAGGAACAGGAAGGACGGAAGGATGACGAGGGCCAGGTACCGGTTCTCCATGGTCCAGGTCCGCATGGCATAGAGGTAGAGAAGGACGAAGCCGCAGGCGATCAGGGCGGCGAAGTATCCTGCAAGACCGGAGGGACGCCATTTCTTAAAATCGAAAAGCCCGATGACAAACAGGGCCGTAAAGGGGTAGAAGAAGGCCTCAACAGCGCCTTTCAAGAGGATCCCGAGCCCCAGCAGCCAAAGGAGGCTGCGGGCGCTCTCGAAAAACTGAAACGGAAACCCTGCAGGCGGATTGTAAATCATGGCTGCAAGCTGCATCCGGAGATTCCTGTATACATGAAGAGCTTCTTTTATACGCGCCGGGATCTCATCGATGCGGAACCAGTGCACCCCCCGGGACGACAGGGCCGACAGGGCCAGGACGATCCCGACGGCCGCGAGAAGGGGGGCCACGTAGGCAAGCAGTTTTTTCCACCTCCCCTCCGCACCCCGGAAGGCCAGGTACAGGGCAGTCACGGCCAGATAGAGCACGGCCTCGACCCGGTTCCATGCCGCCAGCGTGAAGGCGATGGACGCAAGCGGCAGAAGCCCGGTTTTCTCCCTCTTTACGGCGGCTACGAAGAAGTAAAGGCCGCAGGCCGAGAAAAACCAGTATGGTGGATCGCGAACAACATCGACGCTCGTGCTGACAAATACGGGCATGACGGCGAAGAGCAGCGTCACGAGACAGCTTGTCCGGAAATTGAAGAACAAACGAACAAGCAGATAGATCGGGATCAACGTGATTGTGCCGAATAGGACGGAGACAGCCTGCATCGATAGAACCCAGTCGCCATTGATACGATAAAAACAGGCCGTCAAAATGGGAAGTGTGCTCACATGCGGCAGGCCGCATGTATTGCTGACTGACCACATTCCGTAATATATGGCTTTGGCTTGATGAAGGTATAACGCAGAATCATTGTTGACGACGGCCGTCAGAAGCGCCCGCGTCACACGCAGTGCGAGGGCCCCGAGGAGGATGAGCGCAACAACGGCCCGCTCGTCGAGCCGTCCGAAGGCGGCCGCCAGACGCTCCATCGCCGAGTTGAACGCGCTCGAGTTCATCATCCCTTTCCCGACGGGGCGTTCCCGTATCCCCTGGCGCCCGTCGAAGGCACTGATACCACAAAACGTCCCTGAAGTCACCCGAAGACCCCTCCGGGCCGCATTCCGGGGCGGAATGCTCGCCCTCGCATACCGTAAAGCCCATGACCGACCTCTCCGTCATCATCGTCACCTACAATTCCGCCGGCCTGATCGGACCGTGCCTCGACTCGCTGCTGGACGCACCCGGTATGGAACTCGAGGCGTTCGTCGTGGACAACGCCTCGGCGGACAGGACGGCCGACGCGGTCCGCCGGCGATTTCCCGAGGTCCGCCTCATCCAGAGCCCCGTGAACCGGGGGTTCGGGTCGGCAAACAACCTGGCGCTCCCGCAGTGCGGGGGGCGCCGCATCCTCTTCCTCAACCCCGACACCCTGGTGAGGCCCGGGGCACTGGCCGCGATGTCGGCTTTTCTGGACAACCATCCGCAGGTGGGTCTCGCGGGGCCGAGGCTCGTCTACCCCGACGGGCGGCCCCAGGAGTCCGTCTCGCACCGCTACCTCGGGCAGAAGTACGCGCCGGAGCGCTACCGGGGGTTCAGGGGCGAGATCGCGTGGGTCATGGGGGCGTGCATGATCGCGCCCGCCGGGGTCGTCCGGCACGTCGGCGGGTTCGACGAGCGCTTCTTCCTTTACGGGGAAGAAGAGGACCTCTGCCTGCGGATCCGTCAGGCCGGCTGGGAAATCGGCTTTGCCGGGGAGGCCGTCGTCGTCCACGTGGGAGGGCACAGCGAGGCGGACTCCCCGTCCTATGACGTCTGGCGCCGGAAATTCCTTGCGGAGTACGTCTTCTACGGGAAGCACTACCCGCCCGCGGTCATCCGGCGCATCACGCGCGACCACCTGCTGAAGGCGCGGTGGAGGATCGCGACGCTTCGACTGCTGCGGCCCTTCGCCGGCAGCAGGGAACGGACGGAGGCGAAGCTGGCGAAGTACCGGGCCCTGTGCGACACGATCGCGGATGTGAGTGCCTCTGCCGACGAAACCGTCCTGCCGAAGCCGAAAAAGAACTCCTGAAAAGGCGAAGGAGACTCATGGGACGTGACGATTGTCCGGGGCATGCCCTATCCCTCACAAAGAAGCAGAGGGATGTCGAAGACCCCTGCCGTGTCCTGTTTGGAATGAAACTCCACGCTCCCTGCTGACCTGAACCCTGTTCGCTCATGCCCTTCAACTCCATCATCTTCCTGGTCTTCGCTGCCCTTTTCTTCGCTCTCTGGCCCCTGGCAAAAAGAACCGACAACGGGCGCTGGGTCACCATCACCGCCGCATCGCTCGTGTTCTACGGGTGGTGGGACTGGCGCTTCATCTTCCTGCTGCTCGGCGCAGGGCTCAACGACTACGCGACCGCGCGGGCCATGGCAGCATGGCCCTCCTGGAAGCGCTGGTTTCTCGTTGCGTCGCTGGCCGGAAACCTCGGATCCCTTTCCGTTTTCAAGTACGCCGGATTCATCGCGGAAAATGTGGGCCTCCTGGCGGCGGCCGCGGGGCATCCCGTTGACCTGATGTCGAAGCTGCCGGCCTTCACCCTGATCCTTCCCATCGGGATCAGCTTTTTCACGTTCCAGTCGATGAGCTACACCATCGACGTCTACCGCGGGCACATGAAGCCCGTCACCAACCTGTTTCATTTCTTCGCTTTCCTGTCCATGTTCCCCCAGCTGGTTGCGGGACCCATCGTCCGGGCCAGGGTCCTCATCCCACAGCTTGCCGTCCGCCGGGATACGACGGAGGAAAGCCGCTGGGAGGGAATGAAACTCGTGGCCGGGGGGTACTTCAAGAAGGTCGTCATCGCGGACAACCTGGCGCCCTTCGTGAACACGGCCTTCGCGGCCGTGCCCGCGCCGGAGTCCTCCCTGTACTGGTGGCTCGCCGTCGGCGCCTTTGCCTTCCAGATCCTCTTTGATTTCGGCGGGTACAGCGACATCGCGAGGGGGCTGGCGAAGTGGATGGGGTTCGATTTCCTCGTGAATTTCAATCACCCCTACACGTCCACCTCCCTGCGGGAGTTCTGGTCCCGGTGGCACATTTCCCTGTCGACCTGGTTCCGGGATTACGTCTACATCCCCTTGGGCGGATCGAAGAAGGGGGAAGCCCGGGGCCATGTCAACATGTGGCTGACCATGATCGTCTCGGGACTGTGGCACGGGGCCGCGTTTCACTTTCTGGCATGGGGCGCCGTCCACGCGCTCTTCCTGAGCGCCGAGCGGATCACCGGCTGGCCCGAGAAGCTCAAGAAGCTGCCGGGCGGATCCGTCCTCGCGCTTGTGACCGTCCTGTTCCAGGTCCTGATCGCCTGGGTTTTCTTCAGGGCCCAGGACATGGCACAGGCCTTCGCCATCATCGGCACAATGCTGGAATTCAATAGCCGGACGGGTTTCCCCACCACCGAGGCTTTCAAGGTCGGGGTCCTGTACCTGTCCCTGGGGCTGGCGATGGAATTGTTCCACTTCTCGAAGCTGGATGCCCGGAAATGGTTCTCCCCGACGGTCTACCGGTCCGTGGAGGTCGCGACGGTCGCCGTCCTGATCACGCTCAGCGTGTTCCTGCGCGGGGCGGGGATGCAGTTCATCTACTTCCAGTTCTGAGCCATGACGAGAAACCGCGTCTTTCTTGCCCTCGTGCTTGCCTCAACCCTGATCGTCCTCATCGGGCTGCTGCGGCCGGACGCCATGCGGACCGTGTCCCGGGAAAAGTGGTTCTGGACGTGGAAAACCCATTCCGACCGAAAATTCGACGTCGTGTTCGTGGGGGATTCGCGAACCTATCGCGGGATCTCTCCCGAATCGATGACGGACATCCTTCAGGGGATCCGTATCTTGAACTTCGGATACTCCTCGGGCAGCCTGAGCGCCCTCATGCTGGGCGAAGCCGAGAGGCGGCTGGATCCGGCAGGACGGCGGATCATCGTCCTCGGCGTCACGCCGTCCTCGCTGACGCCGCGGGCCGCCCGTGACGAGCAATACCGCCAGGAAAAAAACAGGACCTCATCGGAGATCATCGAGAATCTCTACCTGTCTCCCTTCCTGACGTATTTCGACCCCACCACGCCGATCCGGTTCTTCGAGGAAATCGGGAGCAGAAAGGCGAGATTCCGGGAGGCGTTTTACGAAAGCGGCTGGGTTGCGGGATGGAAGGAGCCCGCGGGCCCTCCGGGCTCGATCGGCGTGTTTGCGAACGACTTCACCGACAACGCAGTCTCCCCGATGCTCGTGGACAACGTCCTGCGTCAGACGGAGGCGTGGACCCGTGAAGGAATCCGTGTCTATGCCTTCCGCCCCCCCACATCCCCCGAAATGACCGACCTGGAAAAACGGCTGAGCGGCTTCGACGAAGAGACCTTCCGGCAGCGCTTCACCCGGGCAGGCGGGGTTTGGGTGGATGTCGCCCGGGCAGGCTACCGAAGCTACGACCACAGCCACCTGGACAAGGAAAGCGCGGAAACGCTTTCGCGGCTTGTCGCAGAAATCATCGGGCGATCGATGGGAGAGCCGCTTGTCTTTCCGGCGCAGGACTCTGTTTCGCCTTCGCCGGGTGCCGCGAGACCAGGCGGCGCCTGATTACACGATTCACGAAGCAGCCCGGTGCCGGCTTCCGCAGCGGTCCCGTCCATCCGCCGGAGAACACCGACGGGACCTGCCTGGCGGTGTGCTGCCCGCAGGTTCCGAAACGAAAAGATCAATCAAAGGAACAAGAACCTGACATGGAGAGAGCCCCCGAGCAGTGCATCCTGTGCGGATCAGCGGAGAGGTCCCTGCTTTTCCGGCAGGGCGAGTGGACGGTCTTCAAGTGCACGGCCTGCGGCCTTGCATTCCTGGATCCGCGGCCGTCTCCGGATGAACTGAGCCGTTATTACGAGAGGGACTACTTCGACAGCCATTACGACCAGGGGCTGCGGCGCGAGTCCCCCGAAATGGGCAGGAGACTCTCCCAGGAGCAGCACCGCATCCGGTTTATCCGCCGCTACAAGAAGAACGGGCATCTCCTGGATATCGGCTGCGGCATGGGCTACTTCCTGTATGCCTGCAGCCTGCAGGGCTTCGAGGTGGAGGGAATGGACATCTCCGATGCTTCGACCGCCTACATCCGCGCGGAGCTGGGGCTGGATGTCAAAACGGGCACGGTGGACCGGATCGGCTACGAGGACGGGCGATTCGACATAATCACGATGTGGCACTTCCTCGAGCACAGCCCCGATCCGCGCGCCTACCTGGAGAGCGCATCGCGATGGCTGAAGGACGACGGCATCCTCGTCGTAGACGTGCCGAACCATGAGAGCACGGACGCGCGGAATCAATGGCCCC
>Ga0302249_1000696_pt1 | contig 27552 bp, 27 predicted proteins | sample AAG_UR_Val_MG_FD_193531 | JGI IMG/M metagenome (GOLD analysis project Ga0302249, IMG submission 193531) | Enriched activated sludge microbial communities from anaerobic digester in WTTP, New Holstein, Wisconsin, United States - AAG_UR_Val | ecosystem: Engineered > Bioreactor > Anaerobic >... | reverse complement strand
TCGGTGTTAAAAGGAAGATCGAAATGTCAGTTTGCCTTCGGAAACCGGTAGACCCGCGCTACTTTTCCAGCTCTGGAGTGGCGTGGATTTAAAACATTAAGGACTCGCGACCATGGGGAATTCAGAACCAGGCCGGACAAACAAATGGCTGATCGCCGTTCTGGTGTCGGTCGCCGTCTTCATTGCCCTCCTGGACACGACCATCGTCGATATCGTCCTGCCCAAGATGATGGCGACCATGGAAACGGACATCTACGGCATCCAGTGGGTGGTCATCACCTATTTTCTCGGCGCCGCCATCGCCATGACCGCCGTCGGCCGCACCGCGGACATGGCCGGCCACCGGAACACCTACTGCTTCGGAATCGTTCTCTTCGTGGCCATGTCCACCCTGGCCGGATTCGCCAACACCCTGGAGATGATGCTCTTCGCCCGGTTCTTTCAGGGAATTGCCGAAGGGATCATGATGCCGGTAGGACTGTTGATTCTTTACGAGACATTCCCCCCCGAAGAGCGGGGGATGGCCATGGGCGTTTACGGCATTTCCGCCTCTTTTGCCCCGGCCCTGGGACCTACCCTGGGTGGACTGCTCACGGAATGCCTGAACTGGCGGTGGGTCTTTTTCATCAACATCCCGGTGGGGATCATCGACGTCGCCCTGATCTGGTGGCTCATGGAGAACGTCCTCCCCCGGGAGCAGCCGCCCCGGTTCGATTTCACAGGCTTTATCTTATCCGCCACGGCCCTGTCGGCCCTCATCGTCTTCCTGGGCAAGGGTCAGGAACACGGCTGGCTCCATTCGGATTTCATCCTCACCCTGGTCCTCGTCTTCCTCGCCGCCAGCGCCGCCGCGGTTGGCTGGCTCCTCCTGAGCGGCAATCCCCTCTTCCCCCGGCGGATCATGGGTCATCAGCCCTTCCGGTTGAGCATCTGGGCGATGATGCTCTTTTCCGTCACAGCTTACGGGTTTTTCTTTCTCCTGCCTATATATCTACAACAGGTGCATGGCTACACCACCTTTCAATCGGGGATCATTCTTCTTCCCGGCGCCCTCTTCGCCGGGGTGGCCACACTCCTCTCCGGAATCCTGTCGGACCGGATCAATCCCAAGACTGTAGCCATGGTATGCCTTGTTGGCGCCGCCGTCGCCTCCTGGCGGTTCCACAGTGATATGGACACTCCCCGGGAGCTTCTCTATCTGGATTATATCTGCTGGGGATTCTTCATCGGCGGCGCCTTCGCCCCCATAACGCTCCTGGCGCTGGGCACCTTGAAAGAGCGGGACGTTGCCAACGGCTCCACCCTCGTCAACGTCTCCCGTCTCGTCGCCGGCTCTATCGGCACCTCCTACGCCACATCGCTGCTCTCCATAAAAAAGGACTCCTTTTACGAAGCCCTGAGCGCCAATCTCACCTGGGCCAGCCCCGCCCTCGACGAGCTGCTGTCCCGCTTCAGTCTCTACGCCGTTAACGCGACAGGGGGCTTCGATCCCGACACCTGGAATCGCCTGCTCTTCCAGGCCAAGCAGATCCTCCTGGTCCGGGCGTCGAGTTACGCCTTTGAAGCGGTCTACGAATACCTGGCCCTCTTCCCCCTGGCGGCCCTTGTCTGCGTGGCCCTGGCAAGGAGCAATTCCAATCATCGGGAGATTAAAACTCCATTACACTGAACGCCGTGTTTAAAAATCCCTCATAATACTCTCATCAAGAGTTTGCCCACGCCTTTTTCCACCATGGATAGTTGCCGGGCCAGTCCATAAGACAGATCGATGTCGCGCCCCGGGATAAATGGTCCGCGATCGGTCACCGTTGCCTCTACAACCTTGCCGGTAGCGGGGTTTTCTATCTCTACCCGGGTGCCCAGCGGCAAATCGCGATGAGCAATAGTGTTCTTATACATATCGAAGGGCTTGCCGTTAGACATCAGGCGGCCGTGATATTTCTCTCCATACCAGCTCGCCACGACCTCCTCCTTTCCCGGCGGAGGAGAATTTGCAGGCATCGCCAATGAAAATGATTCATTCCGGATTCGCAATGATTGACCGATCTGGAGGGATTTGGCATTTACGATATTGTTGTCCTTCATGATCGCATCCACCGGAAGGTTGAATTTTTCCCTGGACAATTTCCAAATGCTGTCGCCCCTTTGTACTATGTATTCCCGCCATTGGTTTCCGCCGGTTTCTTGCCGTCTCGCTTCTACCTTCATATCGTCCTGAGCGGCGGTCAACTTGACTTTGAATGATTCGGGCACTTCAACGGTTTTCCCCGCCTTGATATACCATTTCCCGGTAGTTTTCGATTGATTGACCGCATGAGGATTCAACTTTCGAAATTCATCCCAATTTATACCGAGCATGTCAGTTATCTTGCTTATGGAATCACCTTTCTGGATCCGGTATATCATTGCCCTTTCCTCCTCTGCATATCGCTATTTTTTTGACGCTTACGGCAATTGTAACTCAACCTTGCAGAAATGATGCCAGCACCTACGTCTCGAATCTTTACTGCTTATTGTTTCTATACCATGATATTTTAGAAAACAGAGGATATTTATGGTCAAATAATCGGGGATGTCGGCGTTGAACGTCAAATATCCGACTCGGCACCTAAGCAATAAGGGATAATGGCCTTGCACCTACATATCACATGTCCTCATCGCCAGCACAACCCGCGCTCCTTCATTCAACGCCGAGATGACTGGGCTATGCTTATCACCGCCACTATCTTTTTTTTCTCAACTTTCATCATTACATGGGGTTGGACGAACACAACAATTCATATGGAAAAATCAAAGACATTTTGTCATCCATATTGTCGCTACTATTTTTTTATTGAATATAAGTATTTGGAAGATAAAATGGTTCTCAACCATAGAATTAATATTGCAATTTCTTCATCAAATTGATTAAATGTCCGCGCTGTTTTTATTCTTGGCGAAGTCAAGTGTATATACAGTTATTTTATTCCTCCCAATCCGTGAATAGTCCCGCTATAAAACAGGCCTATGCACGGAGATGATAATGCTTGAGGAAACCGCCGATGAACGATCGTGAGAAACAGTTGGCCAACCTCGTCAATACCGATGACCACCGGGCCGTTTGTGAAGAAATCAGGGCCATTGTTACCTTGATCTTTCCCCGCTTCGACTTCGCCGTCTTCGCACGCGCCTGGGATGATATTATCCTGCTCTTCCAAGGCAGGTATCCTTGTTTCCGTCAATCCAACCTGAAGTTCCATGATCTGAGCCACACCACCTCAGTCACCCTCGCCGTGGCCCGACTCATGCACGGGGCCGTCGAGGCCGGGCGTACCTTAACCGAAAAAGATGTGAACATGGGGCTTATCAGCGGGCTCATGCACGATACCGGTTACATCCAGAGCGAGGACGACACGGAGGGGACAGGGGCAAAATATACCCTGATCCATGTGGACAGAAGCATCTCCTTCCTGAAGGAATATTACCGCAACGATCCGCTTTTCAAGGAAGATCTTCCCGCGTTTCAGGACATCCTTCACTGTACCGGACTCAACAACAAGGTCACGGAAATACATTTCGGCAACGAAACGGTGGCCTTGCTCGGGAAAATCCTTGGCACTGCCGATCTTTTGGGCCAGATGTCCGAGCGCTATTACCTGGAGAGGCTGCTCGATCTTTACAACGAGTACGTGGAGGGCGGCATCACGACCTTTACGAGCCAGTTGGATCTACTGGATAAGACCCGGGGGTTTTATGAGATGACCCGGCGCCGTTTCGCCGAAGATATGGGCGATGTCTATCGGTTTTCCCGTCACCATTTTCGGATGCGCTGGGGCATCGACGAGGACCTATATATACAAGCCATCGAAAGAAACATCTCCTATATTGATTGGGTCCTCACCCACCATCGCCATGACTACCGTTCTCACCTGAGGAGAAAATATGGCTCGATGTCTCCAGGGAAACGAACGCACCGGGCGCCGGGGAAGAAACAATGATTTATCATACCTTCATTTTTGATGAAAACATCTGGATCTCCGACGGGGTTTATATCGATGACGGCGGTCGCTATCATGCCGTAAAGGGGAAAAGCCGGATCATCCATGAGGAAGTTTTGTGGATCAACGACTCCCGTATGAGCCTGGTGGACAATCCCGCCGTAGAATTCCGGAACCGTTACGATATCCTCCCGATGGACAGGAGGCAGGAGTGGACAACCTGGTCCTCGGATAATCCGGCCCTGGGAAAACTGACAGGAAGGTTTATCTTGGTGGACGATTCCATCCTATCTTCATTCACATCGAAAGACGGCTCGTTTCAGGGCATGGAATACCTGAAGATGATTGAAGACGATCTGTACTGGAATCGGGGATGTCTTTTCCAGGGGGAGAGGAAGATGTCTTCCTGGGCGGTGGAGCTCCGGAGAAAGTAGCGACGGCGGCCTCCCGAACGTTACCGCCGCCGGTTGACCATGTACGTTACGTCCGCGCCGGAATTGCGGCAGTCTCCCGTCTCAGTCCACGAAAAGCGGCACAAAAGCGAATTTATCCACATCCACCAGGCCCCTGTCCGTCAGCTTCAGTGCGGGAATAACGGGGAGGGCCAGAAAAGACAGGTGCATGAACGGTTCGCTCAACCGGCATCCCAACTGCTGTGCCTGGTAGCGAATATCTTCCCAGAGGCCGGCCGTCTCCGCCAGTGGCCGGTCCGACATCAAGCCGCCGATGGGCAATGGCAGCCGGGTAACGATGCGCCGGTCACAGGCAATGGCCAGCCCTCCCTTCATCTCTTCCACCGCCCGAGCCGCGGTTGCCATGTCGGCGTCGGCACAGCCCACGCAGATGATATTATGGGAATCGTGGGCCACGGATGTGGCCAGTGCCCCCTCCCGAAGGGAAAAACCCCGGACGAGACCCACGGCGATGTTACCGGTGCCGCGGTGACGCTCGATGACCGCAAGCTTCAAGATGTCCCGCTGCACATCCTGAACCACCCGTCCGTTTTTGATCTCCGCGGGAAGTACCGCCTTTCCCGTCAAGATCTGGTCCGGGATCAGATCGATCACCAGGGTATGCTTCCCCAGCGCCGGGAGTTCGAAAGCAGTCACATCGTAGGGTCTGACATTCATGGAGGATACATCGGCGGGCAAGGCGGCGTCGGGGATGTCGATGGCCAGTTCTCCTTTATCTACCACATGCCGGCCATCCTTGAAGACGTGGGAGACCCGCACGGGGTCCAGGGAGGAAAGCAGTGCCAGATCGGCTCGACAACCCGGGGCTACGGCGCCCCGGTCCGGAAGGGAAAAATACCGGGCGGTATTGAGGGTCACCATGGCGACGGCCCAGAGGGGCGGCAATCCCATCTCGATCGCCAGACTCATGACCGCGTCCAGATGGCCGTGACGAAGGATGTCGTGGGGATGGAGATCGTCGGTCACCAGGGAACACTGCCGGAGCGTAGCGGCGTTGACCAGCGGCAGGAGCGCAGCGAGGTTCTTGGCCTGGGTTCCCTCCCGGATCATGATCTGCATCCCCAGGCGCAGCTTTTCCCGGGCCTCCGCCAATTGCGTGCACTCGTGATCGGAGCGGATTCCGGCACCGACATAGGCGCTGAGGTCTTTCCCCGACAAGAGCGGGGCATGACCATCCACAATGGCGCCGTGGAAGGCGGCGAGTTTGGCCAGCACGGTGGGGTCGGCATACAGGACCCCGGGAAAGTTCATCATCTCCGCCAGCCCGATAATTCTTCTTTCCGTCCGTAAGGCGGCCAGATCTTCCGCCGTCAGGTCCGCCCCGGAGGTTTCCAGATGTGTCGCCGGCACGCATGAGGGCGCCATAAGATAGAAGTCAACGGGCAATCCCTCACTGTCATGAAGGATGTAACTAAGACCCCTTAGCCCCAGGACATTTGTGATTTCGTGGGGATCGGCAATGACGGCTGTTGTCCCGTGGGGCAGGACCGCCCTGGCGAATTCCCGGGGGGAAAGCATGGAACTTTCAAGATGGAAATGTCCGTCGATAAATCCCGGCACCACATAATAATCCTTGGCATCCAGACACCGGGGACCGTCGTATGTTCCCAGACCGACAATCACGCCGTCGAAGAGGGCCACATCCATCCGGACGAATTCACTGGTAAACAGATCGGCCACCAAACCGTTTTTCAGGACCAGGTCCGGCGCCGTCTCTCCCCGGGCGGCTTTGATCCGGGCCGCGATCCTTTCCACTGCCCCGGCGGTAATCATAGCGTCTCCTCCTTTGCCGTGCAGAATTTCGTAAAATTCATCACGTTGGCGTCTTCCCCCAGGGTAATCAGCATGTCTCCTTTTTCGATCACATAAGTTGCGGCGGGATTGAAGACCATTTTACCGGAATCCTTCTTGACCGCCACGATGATCAGCCCATACCGCTGCCGTATCTCCGCCTGCCCCAGGCTCTGATCTACGATCGGCGCCCCTTCGGCAACCGCTACTTCCGCCATCCGCAATTCCAGGCTTTGCCGCATGGTGGTAATTTCGATGAAATCGAGCATCGCCGGTCTGATCAACGCCATGGCCATCCTCGTACCACCCAGTTTGTAAGGGGAAATGACCCGGTTTGCCCCGGCTCTGAGCAGGCGGTGCTCCGACTGTTCCTCTTCGGAACGGGAAAGAATGAACAAATCGGGATTTAATTCTTTGGCCGTTAGGATTACATACAGATTCTGGGCATCCGTCGGCAGGACGCAGACAATCCCTCGGGCCGCCTTTATCCCTGCCTCCAGCAGCGATCGGTCTTCCGTCGCGTCCCCCTGACGGAAAAGGAAACCTTCCCCATCGATTCTCTGGATCACGGCGGGATCCTGCTCAACAACCACAAATGGAACCTTTTCCGCGGCCAACTCCCGGCAAATCAAGAATCCGATGCGGCCGCATCCGCAAATTATGTAATGATTCTTCATAGTCTTGATCATCCTTTTCATTTTTCCCCGGCCCATTATGTCCTGCAAGCGGTTCTCCACGAGGGTCTCGGCAAAGAGACTGACGGTATAGAACATCGTCCCCACCCCGGCGACAATCAAGAGCAGGGTGAAAATCATCCCGCCGGTGCTCCGGGCATATACATCTCCATAACCAACCGTGGAGATGGTCACGATGGTGAGATATAGGGATTTGAAATAATCGAACCCTTCGATGAAGTGGTATCCCGCGGAACCGGTCACCAGCGTCAAAAAAAGAATACTGAAGGCCACCGTTAGGCGTTTGTTCATGTAGTTCCCAAAACATCCCGGAGAATGGGCAGCATCAAGGTCACGGCCTTGCGTCCCTCCTCGATAGCTTCCGCCGCCCGGTTGAACTCCAGAAGACCGATATGGGCGAGCCGGGGACGGATCAGGACTTCCGGAGGATCAGCAGCCAGTCGATGCCGGGTTATCTGGTCCTGCATGATATAGACCGAGGTGGCAATGACCTCGAATAGGGTCGGACCGCGGCTGGGCTGGTTCTGGGCGTAACGTTTGAAGATGGAGAGTTGTCCCGTCTTGAGTTTACCGTTGAAAAAGGCCGCGAGCCGGTTGGGAAGATACTGGCCGTTCGCCTCCGTCTCCGGTGGTTGTTCCCCATTTCGATCCCGGCGGTTGAAACTCCGCCCCATGATATCGTTGTTGAGATCGACGGCAATGACGATATCGGCGCCCATAGTCCGGCAAAGGGACACCGGCACCGGATTCACGAGACCGCCGTCAACAAACCATCCATCCTTCCCGGGAAAAGGGGTCAGAATTCCCGGCATGGACATGCTGGCCCGAATGGCGTCCATAAGTGATCCTTCCCGGATCCATACTTCGCGTCCGGACTTGAGTTCGGTAGTCACGGCGGCATAGGGCATGGGCAGGTCCTCGATATGAGAATCGGAGATGTTTTCCCGGAAATAACGGGTAAGCTTGTCGCCTTCGATGAGGCCGGAACGGGGAAGCCGGACGTCCATGAAGCCAAGGATATCCGGCCAGGTCAAACCCCGGACCCAATCATCCATAACATCGAGAAAGCCGGCGGCAAAAGCACCGGCCACCATGGCGCCCATGGAGGTGCCGCAGACCAGCTCGATCTTTATCCCCGCTTCCTGCAATCCCTTGATCACCCCGATATGGGACCAGCCTCGCGCCGAGCCGCTCCCCAAGGCAATACCGACTCGCTTTGAAGGCGGCTGGAAATCGTTCGTGGTCCTCTTGGTCAACGCTTTTTTCATCCGATATCCCTCTCTGGGCAAGTTTTCCTAACATACAAAAAACAGCATGGGAAGGAGAGTTTTTTAATTTCGACGTTGAAAAGATTTGCCGCTTGCAATATAGTCCCCCTGTTGACTCTGTGCGTCCCCATAGCTATCGAACACAAATAAGGAGATGAGAAATGAAAGTATTGAGAGCAATAATGATTACCGCCGCCGTTATCCTGACTTTTTCCTGGTCGGTCGAAGCCGCTCAAGAAATCCCCTTTTCGGGATTTTTCGGCAATCCAAGCATTTACGACCAGTTACAGCCGGGACCCAAAGACGGCGCCAAACTGCGCTGGCTAAAACCAGGGGTGGATCCGAACAAATACCAGAAGTTCATGGTGGACAGCGTCATCTTCTTCCTCGCCGACAACGCCGATTACAAGGGTATCGATCCCCAGGAGATGAAGGAACTCTCGGATGCCTTCAATAAGGAAATTGCCGCCGCCTTGAAAAACAAATACCCCATCGTGGCCGAACCCGGCCCGGACGTGGCGAGGCTCAGCATCGCCATCACCAACATCCGGCCGAGCAAGCCCGGGGTAAGCGCCGTAACTTCCGTAATCCCGGTGGGCCTGGGGATCAGCCTCATAAAAAAAGGGGCCACCGGCGGCTGGTCCGGCAGCGGTCAGACCTGCATGGAAATCATGGTACTCGACAGCGCGACGAACGAGATTATCATTCTGGCCATGGATCAACGTAAGGCGGAGTTCGAAGACCGCTTCACGAAATGGGGTTCGGCTTACGACGCCTTCAAATTTTGGTCGGCAAAGATAGTGGAATTCATCGACAACTCGCACAAGAAACATGGGAAATAGCCTTGACGGCCTTAATCGCTCGTTGCCAAGGAGGTTGAATATGAGACATTGGATAGGCCAAAGAGATGGGGCATCTCAGCCGGCCGTTTTGTTTTTCCTCTTTTTTTTATTGGTGTTTTGCACTTCGGGAACTTTTGCCTTGGCGGCGAATACAATCCCCGGAGATTCCGGTCGCCCGTTTTCCTTCGCCGATCTGGCGGAAAAATGGGGTCCGGCGGTGGTCAATATCAGCACGACCCAGACCGTCAAGTCAGGCCGGGGGCTTCATGGAAACATGCCACGGCGTTTTTTCGATCAGGACGATTTCTTCCGTCGCTTTTTCGGGGAGATGCCGGAACTGGAATCCAAACAGAGCAGCCTGGGCTCAGGATTTCTCATCTCCAGCGACGGTTACATCTTCACCAACAACCATGTCGTCGCCAAAGCCGACAAGATCAAGGTAAAGCTATCGAATGGGAAACAGTTCGATGCGGAGGTCAAGGGCAAGGATCCCAACACCGATCTTGCCCTGATCAAGATCAAGGCGGACGGGGAACTGCCCTGCGTCCAGTTAGGTGACTCGGACAAGCTCCGGGTCGGCGATTGGGTATTTGCCATCGGCAATCCTTTCGGCCTCGACCATACGGTCACCGCCGGGATTGTCAGCGCCAAGGGACGGGTCATCGGCGCCGGTCCTTACGATAATTTCATCCAGACCGACGCCTCGATCAATCCCGGCAACAGCGGCGGACCTCTCTTCAATCTCAACGGCGAGGTCGTGGGCATCAACACCGCCATAGTCGCTCAGGGCCAGGGCATCGGCTTTGCCGTTCCAGTCAATCTGGCTAAAGACATCCTTAAAGATCTCAAGGAAAAGGGCCACGTAACCCGGGGCTGGCTGGGTCTGTCCATTCAGGACATTAACCCCGACATGGCGGAAAATCTGAAGCTCGAAGACCATCGTGGGGCTATCGTCGGCCAGGTATTTCCGGGCGATCCCGCCGATAAGGCCGGAATCAAAACCGGCGACATCATCAAGTCCATCGACGGCCGGAAAATAGAAAACACCCAGGAACTGCTGAGGATTGTCGCCTCCCTGCCGGTAGGCAAGAAGGTGGAGATCCTCGTTCTCCGCAACGGTCAGGAGTTGCGGAAGTCCCTCGTGGTCGCGGAAAGAAAGGATGCGCGGGAAATCGCCTCCGGCAGCAAGACCAACGGCCGGTTGGGCCTGACTGTGCAAGAAGTCACCCCGGAGATGGCCCGGATCCTGAAGCTGACGGAAAAGGGCGGTGTGTTTATCACCCGCATCGATCCGGATTCTCCTGCCGATGATGCGGGCCTGAAGGTAAACGACGTCATCCTGCAGATCAACCGGGTGCGGATCCAATCCTTGCAGGATTACACCGGTGAACTTGTCCGGAGCGAAAAAGAGGAAACGGTCATGTTCCTGGTTAAGAGAGGGGACGGGGCGATGTTCGTCACCCTGCGCCGGGATCAGAAGAAGTAGCCGGAGGTGACTTTCCGCCGGCCGGAGCGAGATCAGGGGGAATCATATCCCCGTCAATCATCAATTTTGATCGTCGTTCTCGCGTCGTAATATTTAAAACGTAAAAGAAAGGAGAACATCTATGGCCATCAATTTACCAGATCTTCCCTACGGAAAGGATGCCTTGGCACCCTACATCGGCGCCGCCACCCTGGAGTTCCATCATGGCAAGCATCATCGGGCCTACGTGGACAACGCCAACAAACTCCTCGCCGGTACGGCGCTGGAAAATGCCACCCCGGAAGAGATCATCAGAAAAACCGCGGCTGATCCGGCCCAGACCGCCGTCTTCAACAACGTCGCCCAGGCATGGAACCATGCATTCTACTGGCTGGGGATCAAGCCTAAAGGCGGCGGACAGCCGACGGGAGTCATAGCCGGCAAGATCGTCGCCGCGTGGGGAAGCTACGAAAAGTTCATCGAGGAGTTTAAAAACGCCGGTGTAACCCAGTTCGGCAGCGGCTGGGCCTGGCTTGTCCTCGATGGCGAGGCATTGAAGATCCTCAAGACCGCCAATGCCGACAATCCCCTGACCAAGGGGATGAAGCCCCTCCTCACCGTCGATGTCTGGGAACACGCCTACTATCTGGATTACCAGAACCGGCGGCCAGACTACCTGGCAACCTTCATCGACAACCTGATCAACTGGGATTTCGTGAACGCAAATATGGAACGATGAGGGATCAAGAGTCAGCTCCCCACTATCTGGGGCACCGGCAGCGCCTCAAGGAAAAATACCTGACCCACGGTCTGGAGGGGTTTCATGATTATGAAATCATGGAACTCCTCCTCACCTACGGGATCCCCCGGAAGGACGTCAAGGAACCGGCCAAGGAACTCCTCAAGCGCTTCGGCGGGTTGAAGGGAGTCCTGGACGCCGGCATTGACGAGCTTCGGGAGGTGCGTGGGCTCAACGCCCACACCGCCGTCCTGGTCAAACTCGTCAAGGACATCGGCGCAGTCTATCTCCTCCAGAAGGCCCAGGAACGGCCGCAGATCTCCTGCACCGCCGAACTCATCGATTTCTGCAAAACCGCCATGGGAGCGCTGAAAGATGAGGAGTTCCGAGTATGCTATCTCGATGCCCAGAACCGCATCATCGCCATGGAAACCGTTCAGGAGGGCATCGTCAACCAGGCCGTCGTATATCCCCGCAAGGTCCTGGAAAGGGCGCTTCAGTGGAAGGCATCGGCGATCATTCTGGTCCACAACCATCCTTCCGGTCATGTTCGGCCCTCCGACGCGGACATACGTCTCACCCGGACCATCCAGGAAACCGCCCGGACCCTTGATATACTTGTCCACGACCATCTCATCATCGGGGAAAACCGCTTCTTCAGCTTTCGTGAAGAAGGCCTGATGACCTAAAAGGGGGCAGGAGTGAAGGTAAGGAAGAAAATCGCCATGGATGCCCAGCCGATAACCCGCCGCCGCTTGTCCAGGGGCACCCATTCATAGATCACCGGGGGATGGTCCAGTCCCATGATATAGAGGATCGCCGCCCATATCAGCCATCCCAACCAGCTTGTAATCCCCAGGATAATCAACATTGCGAAGATCATTCGCGCCAGAAGCCGCTGCCGCCGACCCAGCACGGCATACGCCACGTGACCACCATCGAGTTGGCCGACGGGCAGGAGATTGAGGCAGGTGACCAGCAGTCCTATCCAGCCGGAAAAGGCGATGGGATGGAGTACGATGTCCATGTCCCCGGGCAGGCTGCCGTGGACAATCCAGCCAAGGAGGGAAAAGAGGAGGGAGCTGCCCAAACTCATGCCGGATTCCGCCGCCACCGGGCGAACCTCCGAGAGGGTAAATCCCACCACGATCACCGGCAGGGCCACCGCCAGGCCGGCCACGGGTCCGGAGGCGCCGATATCAAGGAGCATGCGCCGGTCGAGAAGGGGGGACCTCATCTTGATAAAGGCCCCGAAGGTGCCGATGAACGACGGGGCCGGAATGAAATAGGGCAGCGTCACATCCACTTCGTGATGCCGGGCCATAAAATAATGGCCGAATTCGTGAGCGGCAAGAATTACCAGCAGCGTAAAGGAAAAAGGTATTCCGTGCCAGATGCCGCCGGGGGTTTCCAGGAGGTTGACCCCCTGCTGGATGGCCCCGGCAATAAGCGTCGTGAGCAGGGTCAGGACAAAGAGGATGGAATGGATCATGGAAAGATCACAACCAATCAATGCAAAAAGGGATCGTCCTGAAAAACGGCAGGTTGAAGGCCGCTTCGGGATGATCCCTCCATTTTAAAAACGGCGGGCAGGACCTTTTGCCGGTCCCGGCTGCCGTTAATTATCGACCTTTTCTTTCAACTCCTTGCCGACTTTGAAAAATGGCAGCTTCTTGGGAGACACCTTGATATTCTTGCCGGTCTTGGGGTTCCGTCCGGTATAGGCCTCGTAATCGCGCACCACGAAGCTGCCCAGACCCCGGATCTCTATCCTTCCCCCCTTCTTCAATTCTTCTGTAAACCCCTTGAAGATAAGATTAACCACTTCGACCGCCTTTTTCTCGGTGACATTCTCTTTCCTGCTCAATGCTTCGATCAACCCGGATTTGTTCATATACCCCTCCCTAAGAATTGCATGTGACTCTCGTCATTTCGAATAACATGATAATATGGCTTGTTTTTTCGGCGACTATTATTTATTTTGTTTTGAATGTCAAGTAATTTTTGAATATTTTTTAATACTTCTCCGAACTTGGTGAAGCAGACACGCCGCCTCCTGGGGGTCAAGAGACCTGCTCTGCCCTTCCTTTAGTCCCGCCAGGTTCAGCGGACCCACGGCAGTACGGATGAGTCGGACCACGGGCAGTCCCAATTGTTCAAATGCCCGTCTCAGAATACGGTTGCGCCCCTCGCTGATAGTGATGTCTATCCAGCAGCTCTTGTCGTTCACCTTACCCACCTCGAAACGCAACGGGTGGAAAGGTCCGTCGTCAAGTTGCAGCCCCTTTTTTAGTCTTTGCACCGCAGCCCCGGAAATATTTCCTTTGATCTTGATATGGTAGGTCTTCTCCAAACGAAATCGGGGGTGCTGCAGACGATAAGCCCAGTCTCCGTCATTGGTGAGCAACAGGAGCCCCTCGGAATCGTAATCGAGCCTTCCCACGGGAAACACCCTCCCGGCGCGTTCGGGGATCAGGTCGGTAACAATCGGTCGTTCCTGGGGATCATTGAGCGTGGTTACGTATCCCCGTGGTTTGTACAGCATGAGATAGATGTGTTCCGGAGGGGGTCCGACCAGCCTTCCGTCCACCCGAATCTCGTCATCCCGATGTACCCGGAAGCCCATTTCGCTTACCGGCTGATCATTGACCGTCACACGACCCTGGCGGATCATCGTTTCAGCGGCGCGGCGGGAAGCTATCCCCGCCCCGGCCAGTACCTTTTGGAGCCGCTCCCCCGACATGGAGGGCGTTACGGAACTTTCAGCGTTCTTGACCATATCTTAATTGCCTTTCAGCGACGATTTATCCGGGACAACCATAAAACCCGGATGCATCTCCCGATTCCTTATTCAGTCAAATCCTTCAGCTCTCCCAGGGTGGGCAGTTCCGAAAGGTCCTTCAGACCGAAAACCTCCAGAAACTTCTTGGTGGTGCCGTAGATCATGGGTTTTCCCGGCACGTCCTTCCTTCCTAAAATCCTGATCAATTTTCTTTCCAGCAAGGTCCTTAACGGTCGGCCCACATCGACACCACGCAACCGGTCCACCTCGGCCTTCACTACCGGCTGGCGGTAGGCGACTACCGCCAGGGTCTCCAGGGCGGCAGCCGTAAGCGCCGATGGACGGCCGGCCTTCATCTTTGCAATCCAAACCGCCAGATCCGGACGGGTCCGGAACTGGTATCCGCCCGCAATCTCCCGGAGCAAGAAACCTCCCTGCCGCTCTTCATGTGCCGCCGCCAGCTCCCGCAGGTGCGCTGCCACTTCCTGTCGGGTAATTTCCCGTTCCTGAAGGATCTCGACAATCCGCTCGATGCCCAATGGCGCCTCGGCGGCAAAAATCAATCCTTCAATAATAGCCATGATTTTATTCATGTTCTTCTTCGACGGCAGGAAACACGCGTATCACGCCGAATGGTCCCGCCTGAAATATTCTGATCAGCCGCTGTCGGACCAACTCGAGCAGCGCGATAAAGGTATTAATGATCAGGCGCCGGTCCGGCCGGTCCTCCAGAAGTTCCGGAAAGGTGAGGGACCGATGGCGCTGCAGTAGCTCCATGATCGCGTTGATCCGGTCTGCCAGTGAAGTGCGGTCCAGGTCTATTTCCATCCTTTCCGGAGCGGAAAGCTTGCCGAGGACCTGGCGAAAGGCATCCACCAGTTCGAACAGGCCTATCTCCACCCATTGCGGCTCCACTTGTGGCAGCGCTTCGGCAACGGCCGCACACCCCCGGGCGAATACATCCCTGTCCAGCAACTCCCGGGCCTGGAGGGACTGTGAGGCATCCTTGAAGGCCTGGTATTTTAGAAGTTGCTCCACCAACTCCCGGCGCGGATCGGGCTCTTCCTCCCCCTCCTCCGTCGTCTCCGGGAGGAGCATTTTCGACTTGATATGAATCAGCGTCGACGCCAGGACCAGGTATTCGCCTGCCAAATCGAGATTCAGCGCCTTCAGCGCATCGATGTACTCGAGGTACTGCCGGGTGATAAGAGCGATGGGGATGTCGTAGATATCAAGTTCGTTTTTCCTGATTAGATGGAGGAGAAGGTCCAGAGGACCCTCGAAGATATCGAGCTTGACTTCATAATCCATAGCTGATCTTCATCGCCGCCCGGACCTCTTTTAGGGTCCGCTCCGCCACGGACCGGGCGCGGAGATCACCGGCGGCGACAATATCCCGGACCTCCTGGAGGTGATCCCGATAGTATGCCTGGCGTTCGTGCAGGGGGAGCATGACCGCGCCGATGTTTTTCCCGAGGATTTTCTTGCAGTCCGTGCAACCGATACCGGCGTGCCGGCATTCCGTCTCGATCTCCCGGGCCTTTTCCCAATCGGTGTAAAGCTGGTGGAAGGTGAAGACGTTGCACAACTCGGGCCGGCCCGGATCGCGCCGGCGCTGGCGCTGGGGATCGGTGAACATCGAGGCGACCTTATTTTGCAGCGGCTCGCCCGTATCGCTCATATAAATCGAGTTTTCATAGGACTTGCTCATCTTACGACCGTCGATCCCCAGAAGCTTGGGAACCTGGGTCAAGAGCGGCTCCGGAATCGGGAATACATCCCGGTACAGAAAATTGAACCGCCGGGCGATCTCCCGGGTCAGCTCGATGTGGGGCAACTGATCCACCCCCACGGGGACACCATAGGCCTTGTACATGATGATATCCGCCGCCTGGAGAACCGGATAGCCAAGAAAGCCGAAGGTGGACAGATCTTTGCTGGTCAGTTCCTCCTTCATCTCCTTGTAGGTGGGGTTTCGCTCCAGCCAGGGCAGCGGCGTAATCATGGACAGGAGCAGCCACAGCTCGGCATGCTCCTTGATCTGGGACTGGACGAAGAGGGTGCTCCGGGCCGGGTCGAGACCGGCACTCAGCCAGTCGATGACCATATCCAAGATATTTTCGCCTATTTCGCTCGTATCCGCATAGTCGCTCGTCAGGGCGTGCCAGTCGGCAACGAAATAGAAACACTCATAAGCTCCGTCGTTCTGCAGATCCACCCAGTTCTTCAGGGCGCCGTGATAATTTCCCAGGTGTAGTTTGCCCGTGGACCTCATGCCGCTCAAAATTCTCTTTTTCGTCACTTAACCTCCGCGAATTCGCCACCCGTGATGCCCATAAGCCTGGAAAAGCCACGGCACCGCGGCGGCGTTGTCCTTTTATGTTTCTCGCCACCGGTAGAGGTGGCCGTATAACAGAAAGACCCCGGACTGTCAAACCCGGCGGGGATGTTACCGTTATCGATTTCAGCGTTTCAGGATGAAAAACATCCTCCCCTTTTCCTTCATCGCCCCGGCGGTTCTTTCCGCCGCCGGGCCGGTGCCGCAAAAGAGGTCCACCCGCCCCGGACCCTTGATGGCCGCCCCGGTGTCATGATTCAGGACCAAGCGGGAAAATGGTTGCCAGGATAGGATCCTGCCTTCATCGTCAAATACCGGTTTGCGGGTCTCGATCATGGCCAGGGCCCCCTTGGGATATAGATCGAGATCCGTGGCAATGGATCTTCCGGGGACGAGGGTCAGCCCCAGGGCCCCCAACGGACCTTCCGGAACAATGCGAAAAAATATATAGCGTTCATTGTAGTTCATCAGTTCCTGCCGTTCACCGGGACGATCAAGGAGAACCCGTTTCATCTGTTCATAAGATCTCTCTCCCTCCGCCAAAAGTCCCCTGGCCGCCATCATTCCCGTCAAGCCCCGAAACGGCCGGCCATTGGATTGGGCGTAATTCACCGCTACCTGGCGGCCATCAGCCAGGCGGATCTTGCCTGAACCCTGGATGTGGAGCGAAAACAAATCCACCGGATTGTCAACCCAGGCTATTTCCAGACCCCGTCCCGCCAGGACGCCTTCGGAATCGATCTGCCGGCGACTGAAATGGGGAAGCACTTCTCCCTTTTCCAGTCTCCCGATCAACCGGCCCTGGCTATATGTTCCCTGGAAGCGGTCGAGACGGACCACTACGGTTTCTTCCGGGGTTCTATAGAGGGGATAGCGGCAATGCTCCGTTCTTTTGAGGCTGCCCTTCAGAATCGGCTCATAATAACCTGTAAATACAATATCTTCATCAGCCGCAACGATCTCGAATTCCTCCCGAATTGCCTTTTGCTTGGCCGCCGCCGGCAAATCGCTTATCATGATCCGCAGAAAACTCTCCAGGCTGGCGATCATTTCCGCCGACGAGTAACAGCGGTTCCGGAGGCAGTACGTTTCCTCGGCGCCCCGGCTCCGGTAGTATTGGATGCTCACCCCGATGGCCTTTTTCAGGGAGGAGAGATCGAGATCGTCGAGCATAGCTTCCTCCTCCCGGACCTGATAAGAAGGAGGAACACGGGGCGAATCTTCCCGGGACAGATCGGAGACCGGCCGACAGGAAGCAACTAACAGTATCAGCGGCAGGAAGAGCAAAATCAGGAAAAGACAGGTACGACGAAATAATTTCATAATTCGATGATCATCGCCACTTCATCACAGTAGTCGGGATATTTCGGGCAGCGGAAACAGTCCGTCCAGATTTTCTCCGAAAGAGAGGAGCGGTCCACGGCGTGAAAACCGACCCGTTGAAAAAACTCCTTCTTGTAAGTAAGGGTGAAGATGCGGAATAGTTCCAAGGTGATAGCCTCGGATATGCAGGCCTCCACCAGGATCCTGCCGATGCCCCGCCGTCGGAAGGCCTCATCCACATACAGGGAGCGCACTTCGGCCAGGTTTTCCCAGATGATGTTCATGGCGCAGATGCCGGTGATGATCCGTTCGTCTTCATCATAATAGACAAAGAAGTCCCGAAGGCTGCCGTAAATGTCCATCAGGGACCGGGGCAGGATCTCCTCCTTGCTTGCCGAGACATTTATCATCTTGTGAATAGTCTTGACATCGCCGATCCGCGCTTTCCTCAACATTTCTCTCTCCTTCCGGCCCTGGCCAGCATTTCCCGTGCATGTTGTTTCGTCGTCTCGGTTATTTCCAGACCGCTGAGCATGCGAGAGACCTCCTCGATCCGCGCCTCTTCCCCCAGTTCCCGGACTTGCGTCTCAGTCCGCTCCTCGCCCACATGCTTGGTTACCAGGTAGTGCCGGTCTCCGTAACAGGCGATCTGTGGCAAATGGGTAATGCAAAGCACCTGGTGACGCTCCGCCACCGCCCGGATCTTTTTACCGACGATTTCCGCCGTGGCCCCGCCGATACCGCTGTCCACCTCGTCGAAGACCATCGTCCCTACGGAACCTGTTCGGGCCAGGACATTTTTCATGGCGAGGACCAACCGCGACAGTTCGCCTCCCGAGGCCACCCGAGAAAGGGGTTTTGGCGCTTCGCCAGGATTTGCCGACAGATAGAATTCGAGGCGGTCGGCCCCCCGGGAGGTATAGACATCCTCCCCGTTGCCGTTCTCCTCGAAGACCACCGTGAATACGGCCGCCTCCATTCTCAGGGCGTGGATCTCCCGTTCGATGTCCTCCCGCAATTGTCCGGCCGCGACCCGCCGGGCCGCCGACAACTCACCGGCCTTTATTTCCAGATCCCTTCGGGCGGCCAGGAGGGACGAATCTGTCTCATCGAGTTCCCTGCCCAGGGAAGCAATCCCGTCCAGTTCCCGCTTCAAAGCGTCTTTCTTCTCCAATACCGCCGTCAGGGTGGCCCCGTGCTTTCTCTTTAGTTTGTTGATCAGTTCGATCCTTTCCTCGATCTGTTCCAACCGCTGGTCATCACCGGCCAGGCCCTGGGCATAATCCCGAAGCGTATAGGCCGCATCCTCCAAATTATAGTAAATGTCATCCAGTTGCGCTTCCGCTACCGTAAGGCGCGGATCGATCTTTTTGATCTCCCCGACGGCATTTCTGACGATTCTAAGTTCCTTTAGCAGGGAATGTTCCCGGCCGTAGAGAATCTCGTGAGCCGTCACCGCATGATCCGTAAGTTTCCGGATATTGGTGAGGATCTGCTTCTCTTCCGCCAGACGGACATCCTCCCCGTTTTCGAGGGCCGCTGATTCGATCTCGGCATGCCGAAAACGGATAAACTCTTCCCGCTCTTCCCGCTGCCGCTGCCGGATCTCCAAGGTTCGCCGCCGCTCTTTCAGGGCCTGAAATCGGTTATAGAGGCCTTCGTATTCGCCCCGCAATCCCTGGAGACCGCCGAAGGCATCGAGGATGTCAAGATGATTGTCATCCTTGAGCAGGAGCTGGTGCTCATGCTGGCCGCAAATATTGAGCAGTGATTCCCCCAGTTCGGCTAGCATGGCCAGGCTGGCGACATTTCCGTTGATGTAAACCCGGTTTTTCCCCCCCCGGGAAATAACCCGCCGCACCACCATTTCGTCTCCGGCCTCCAGACCCCAGTCCGCCAGCCGTGCCCGGATTCCGTCCTGATCCGAAACGAGGAAGCGGGCTTCAACGGTTGCCGTATCTGCGGTGGAGCGGATCATATCCACGGAAGCCCGGTCTCCCAGCAGTAGGCTCACCGCTCCCATAATGATTGATTTACCGGCCCCGGTTTCTCCGGTAAGTATGTTCATGCCGTTGCTGAACGTTATGTCCAGGGCCTCAATAATTGCGAAATTTCTGATGCTCAGTTCGGCTAACATCTTCCTCGTTAAGCAGCCCCCGTTAATAAAGATCAGCGTCGCTTTACCCCGGAGGGCTCATCCCCGCCGTCAAGCCGCGCCAACCAAGTTTGGAGCGAAGGATTTCCATATAATCGCGATGGGGCGAGGCGACAAGAAGCGTTACATGCTCGGATTTGCGTACCGTCATGACATCTCCCGATTTCAGGGTATGAAAGATCTGACCATCCAGCGTCACCGTAGCCCCCTGCTCCTTGGACCAGAGCACCACCCGGATGGTGACGTCTCCAGGAAGAATGACCGGGCGATTCGTCAGGGTGTGGGGGCAGATGGGATTGATAATTATGGAATCATGCTGAGGAAATACTATGGGTCCACCGGCGGAAAGGGAATAGGCCGTGGATCCCGTTGGGGTGGAAACGATCAATCCGTCTGCCTTGAAGGTGTTCAGGTAACAGCCGTCCACTGCCGTTTCCATTTCCACGATCCGGGACAGATTGCCCCTATTGATTACTACATCGTTGAGGACCGTACGTTTCTTGACCACTTCGCCGCCGCTTTCCATGGTGATATCGAGCATCATCCTTTTTTCCGTCCTAAACCCCTGGCAGCGGAAGATTTCGAAGGCATCGATCATTTCGTTGAGATTGACTTCCGTCAGATAGCCGAAGCCGCCCAGATTGATCCCCACAATGGGGACGGCAAATTCACGCACCGCCCTGGCTGTCCTCAACATGGTGCCGTCGCCGCCGAATACGGCAATTATATCCGCCCGGACGGCGAGTTGCCGCCGGTCGTATCCGGGACCGGCACCGATGGACGCGGCGATGCCCTTGTCCATATAGACCTCGATTCCGTGATCGAGACACCAGTCTCTCAATTTTTGCGTGACTTCTCCGGCCTTTTCCTTCGCCGTATTGGCAACGATCCCTACTTTACGCACCTGCTTGGCTACCTCATACTGGAGAGTTCATAACTATCGGCTCCCCGTTCATCCCACCGGACGCACCGGCCATGCCAATGCACCGCTTGTCATTAAAAACGGCATCTCATTGATTACGCAACAGCCTCCCCGGCATTTCGGCAATTATCCGTTCACAATCCCTGGCGATAGCACCGACGAGGTCTCCGGCGGCGGGAAGGTCCCTGATCGCCCCTGCGGCCTGACCGATCTGAAGCTCTCCTTCCACCAAGTCACCATCGTACATACCTATTTTTGTTCGTTTTTCTCCAATTATCCGGATCAGTTCCTCCTCTCCGGCCCCCCTCTTTTCCGCTTCCACAACCCTCTCATACCAGGCGTTTTTAATTACCCGGGCCGGAATCAATTTGCGGAGAACGAGAAAGGTATCCGTAGGAGAGGCCTCCAGCATCATCCGCTTGAAATTGTCATGGGCGCTGGACTCCCGGGTCGCCGCAAAGCGGGTACCGATCTGGACCCCCGACGCCCCCATGGCGAGCGCGGCGGCCATCCCCCGGCCGTCGAATATCCCCCCGGCGGCAATCACGGGGATCTTCACCGCATCGACGGTCTGGGGTACAAGGACCATAGTCGTCAATTCATCCCGGCCGTTATGGCCTCCAGCCTCGAATCCCTCTACCACCACGGCATCCGCACCGGCCTCTTCACATTTGACAGCCAGTTCCGGGGTCGCCGTCACATGCGCCACCTTGATCCCATGTTCCTTGAAGCGGGAGGTGTATTTACGGGGGCTGCCGCCGGATGTGAAGACCACCCGGACTTTCTCTTCCAGGATGATCTGCGTCATCTCTTCGGCATACTGAAAAAATATGGGGAGATTCACCCCCCAGACCCCCTCGATGTCTTCCTTTTTAATCTTGCGGATATGCTCGCGGAGCAGTTCCGGGGTCATGGAGCCGGCGCCGATGAGACCCAGGGCGCCGGATTTCGCCACGGCCGCGGCCAGACGCCAGCCGCTGACCCAGATCATGCCGCCCTGGACGATAGGATAGCGGAGCCCGAAGATTTCCGTAACTCTTGTAGTGATCATTAGCTCTTTTCCTCTAAATTTGTCGAGTTCATGTCTTTAGAAAGGACATCAAAAAACGATTCCTGCCGGCCACGAGAATTGCCATATCAATAACTACCCGCCGCCTCGCTACATAATGTCATGATACGACCTGCCACCACCGGCAACCGGCAAAGACCCGATTTTGCCAGCCCTTATATGCATGACGATCATATTCCAATTTGTTATGGTGGCATTATCCGAGCGCTTGGCGGTATTCTTCCCGGACATAGTCCGGCAGGGAATTCCTCATGGCTTCCGAGAGGATATCCGCCGCCCCACCCATGGCGGCCAGGGCCCGCACCATAAGTACTTCCTTGAAGGTGCGAGGGGGATAGACCCTGCGCACGGTTTTTCTTTCCCAGTCAAAGAACTGGAGGTAACCCCGTCGCACCGTCCGGCCATAGACATTGATCGTTACCGCAATATCTCCGGACGCGTTCTCCATTTGATGAATACCGCCGTCAAGAGGAAAGACGGTGGTTATCTCTCCGGGTTTCAACACCTTTTCCTCCGTCGCTTCGAGCTCCGCGTGACCCGCCAAGGTGCCGTCATCGAGCCGGCGATATTTAACTTCCCTGATATCATTGATGTAACTTCCCACTATCCCCCAGGAACCGTGATCGTGGATCGTATCTATGGAATAGGGTTCCCAGATATAGGCCAGGATCAGGAAAGACTGGTCGGGACTACGATAGAGGGTGATTTCGTTCGGCCAGAGGGTAGGCGGTTGCTGTTTGAACCAGTTCCTTTCCACGAGGGCCTCCCGGATGAAGTCGCGCCACCAGAGATCCGAGGAAAGGAGTTCCTGTACCAGCGGGATTCCCGCAGCGACGGCGGTTTCGGCATCCTCTTTTCCTGCGGCCGTCGCATTGAACCGCCGGCAAAAACTTTCAAAATCCTTATGCATTTTTTTGACTCTCCTTATCAAAGGTGCATCATTCTCCCCCCGCTCGTTGATGTCATGGGGAAGAGGAAATCTCAACGCGTATTTTATAACAAAACCTCAAATTCCCCCTCGCCCTCTTGTGACCCTGCTACAGATTATGGTCAACGCGGATTTGGCAGCCTTGGTTAATGTATGCCCTGCCCCACCATTCATGGTTCCTTGGCGCCGTAACGCCGGATATGCTGCCAGGAATGATAATCGGAATGATCGGGATCGGCCGCCAATGCTTCCCGTTCCCGGAGATATTTCTTCACTATACCCTTTTGTTGGTACAGCTTCCGGTCGGCACCGATGGGACAGACCTTGATGCATATCCCGCAGGGATATGACCGCCTGCCGGTGAGTTCTTCCGCCATTTCCAGGCACGCCGCTTTGTCGTAGTCCCCCGGAATACGGTCATCACGAACCCGCAGGGCCTCTTTGGGGCAACATTTCACACAGGCCTCGCATTTGATGCACAGGTCTTTCTCTACCACGGGGTCGGAAGGCAGTGCGGCGGTGGTGAAAACAGAGACGAGACGAACCCGGGGTCCGAACTCCGGCGTCAGGAGGCAGTGGCTCCGGCCGATGGTTCCCAGCCCCGCGTATTTGGCTGCCAGGACATGACCGAAGGCGGCGCCGGGCCAGCGGCGCAAGGCCTTCAGAGTGCCGTAGCCGTCACGGCTGAAGAAAGTGGCGGCCTGCCCCAGGCTGTTGAGATGGCGCACCGTATCGTAGGCCAGGGTGTCAAGCCGGCGATTGACGGTATTGTACAGTTCCATGTGCTGGACCGACGGGGTGGTCTCCACAATGGGAAGGGGCATGCCCATTCCCATGACGATAACTGTCCGGGCGGGCTCCCAGATCCGGCGGGGCCGAAAATCCGCGGGCACAACCCCGTCCGCATCCCATCTATCCACAGGGGCAAAGCCCACCAGATCGGCTCCGGCTTCCCGGCAGTATTTCTTAATGTTTTTTAATAGTTCGGTGTCTTCCATAACCATAGGGCAGTCAACGGCAGTCATCTTAACCCATTTCTCCCCTCATGTAAACACGAGAAATAAACTAAGCATCCTACCACCGCCATATATTAACATAGATAATTTGCGGTTTTCTGAGACCTCAGTTTAAGACAATCGCGCCGTCGCCAACTTTGATCGCATCCTTGTCGCCGTAGATGATTATGGAGAATTATATTTGAAAAGTATTGTCAACCAGGCGGAATGGAGGCACATTCATGCCCGTAAACGCACCGCGGTCACGGCAATCCTTTTCCAAATGACGAGGCAATGTGATGGCTTAACGACAAAATCCCCGTGTCTCCAAAAGAGAGCGGGGTTTTGTATTTTCCGGACTGGATACATTGATGGACAACAACACGCTCAACTGGATCGCCAATTTCACCTGGGGCATTGCCGACGACGTCCTGCGAGACCTCTACGTCCGCGGCAAATACCGGGACATCATCCTGCCGATGACGGTCCTGCGCCGCTTCGACGCCATGCTGGAGTCCACCAAGCAGGCGGTCCTCACCGCCAGAGAGATGCTCGACAAGGCCGGGATAGTCCATCAGGATCAGGCGCTCCGGCAGGCGGCGGGGTAGGCCTTCTACAACACCTTGAAATTCACCCTCCGCGACCTCAAGGCCCGCGCCGGCCAGCATCGGCTCAAGGCCGACTTCGGGTCCTATCTGGACGGATTCTCGCTCAATGTCCAGGAGATCCTGGAAAATTTGGAGTTCCGCAATCAGATCCCGCGGTTGTCGAAGGTCGACGCCCTGGGCATCCTGATCGATAAATTCCTCTCCCCGGACATCAACCTCAGCCACTGCCCGGTCATGAACGGTGTCGGATCGGTGCGGCATCCCGGACTGGACAACCACGTGATGGGGACGATCTTCGAGGAGCTGGTCAGGCGCTTCAACAAAGAGAACAACGAGAAGGCAGGCGAGCACTGGACGCCCCGCGACGCCGTCAAGCCAATGGCAAATCTGATCTTCCTCCCCAACGCCGACCGGATCAAGTCGGGCACCTACCTGCTCTATGACGGCGCCCTCGGTACCGGGGGCATGCTGACCGTCGCCGAGAAAACACTCCGCCAGCTCGCCGCAGAAAGAGGAAAAGAGGTCGCCACGCACCTCTACGGCCAGGAGATCAACGCCGAAACCTACGCCACCTGCAAGGCCGACCTGCTGCTGAAGGGCGAGGGCGACGCCGCGGACAACATCGGCGGCGGCCCGGAGTACTACACCCTATCCAACGACGCCTTCCCATCCCGCCATTTCTACAACCCCCAGCCGCTCCGCACCCTGGAGGAGATCCGCGCCGACATCCTGGCCCTGGAAAAGGACACGGAGGGGCTCCTGGAGGAGATCCTAAAACTATGAACCAGTCTTATGGTATAAGAAAAGGATTGACTGCGTATTGGTTGTTTGTTCCGGAAAAGTCCGCTTTAAACAGGTTCAAAAAAGAAGCGCACTTCAGGCAGGTATTGTCCCTATCTATATATCTGATATTACATCTCCCAAACTTTTGAACTGCGGAAGATAGGCTAACACGTCCTCGAACAAAAAGCAATAAAAAACCCGCTATTTCTAACGGGTTTTAACCTTCTTTAAACTTCCTTAAATTGGGTCGGGCGGCGGGAGTCGAATTATCAGCCAAACTTACTGTTTATACATCGCAATTAGCTATTCGATTTTTCTGAATACCCCCAAAAATGCCCCCAAATATTGAACTCTTATTTTTCATTCTATACCTTTCGTTCAGGCGTAGTCAACAAGTTTAGGTTAATTGCGTTAAGAATAAAATCCTATACTTTCATCCTGTAGCCGAACATTCCAGCTTTTAGGTTCCATACTCAATGGCAAATACTAATCTTTACCGTAACCATTCCGGCAAGGCATTGAATGCAATTTGAAAGAGCATGCACGCAAAACACTGATTCCTTTAGCAGAGCCGATCGGCCGCTTCCTGTATAATCAAAAATTGACACGGCTTGCACGAAGGGATAGATTTCATCACGTAATATTTTTGGTCACAAAACTGTTTGTGGACTCAGAATATAGGATTTTCTTTATCGGAGGAAGGATATTCATGGATATCAATGACATTCGGACAAGTATTTCCAATAAGCTTTATTCCGTTGAGACACATGAACTTTGGGATGATATCCTGCAAGAGACCAGTCCTGCGAACTACGGATTCGAGGTTGACGTTGTCTCAGTAGATAAGCAAGACGTATGGGTAGATGTGCCGAATCGAACTTTTACTTTTAAGAATCTTGACCTCAGCTTTTCTGTGCGACTGGGTGCCTCTAATGATAGGGATGGATATGATGAGGATTTCCAATTCAAACTATCAGGATCGGGAACATTCAGTTTCGATAAAGCGGGCTGAGATATTAGAATTGAAAAAATAAATATTGATGGAAATGAAGATTTAGAACTTTATGGAGAATCGTCATCTCGTATAACAAAACGGAAAAATTATTAATTCCAATCAGTAATGTCCGGTTAAGGTTTCACGACCACGTGGTAACATAGCAAAAAGATGACATAAAAGAGCACATTTCATTTTTTTCGATTTGAATTTACACCGAACGACCTGATCTGTAGTCTGCCCGGAACCAACGGGGAGGATACAGATGAATTCAGGCAGAACGGTCTTTGCTCAACTCCTTCAGCATTTGCCGCGTTATGAGTTCGACAAATGCGTGCAGCGATATGAAGGCAATTACAGGGTCCGTCTGTTTCCTTGCTATGACCAGTTCCTCTGCCTCGCCTTTGCGCAGTTGACGTATCGTGAGAGCTTACGGGATATCGAAACATGTTTGAACTCGCATCGCGAAAAATTGTACCATGTCGGGTTCCGGGGCGCCGTGTCGCGGTCAACTCTTGCCGATGCCAACGAGATTCGGGATTATCGAATCTACCAGGACTTCGGGTACCATCTCATCGACACGGCCCGCAGCTTCTATCAGGGCGAAGAACTAGAGCTCGATCTGAAGCAATCGGTCTATGCCTTGGACTCAACAACAATCGACCTCTGTCTATCGCTTTTTCCTTGGGCGACATTTCGCAAGACCAAAGGGGCCATCAAGCTCCACACCCTTCTGGATCTAAGGACTTCCATTCCAACGTTCATTGCCCTGACGCCGGCCAGTGTGCACGACGTCAATCTCCTGGACACCGTTCCCTTCGAGAAGGAATCCATCGTAACTCTGGACCGGGGCTATACGGACTTCCGGCGGTTGTATGCCATCCATCGACAGCCTGCGTTCTTCGTCATCCGGGCAAAGAGCAATTTGCGATTCAGGCGTCTCACCGCGCACAAGGTGGACAAGACGACGGGCGTTCGCGCCGATCAAACCATCGCGTTGACCGGAGTCCGATCCAAAGGCGCTTATCCGGAGTCCTTGCGTCGTGTTTCCTACGTGGAACCAGAAACACGCAAACGCTTTGTATTTCTGACCAACATCTTTACCATCCCTGCCAAGACCGTAGCGGATATCTTCAAGCTGCGTTGGCAGGTGGAGCTCTTCTTCCGTTGGATCAAGCAACATCTGAGAATCAAATCCTTCTACGGAACATCGGCCAATGCCGTCAAAACACAAATATGGATCGCTGTCTGCGTCTACCTGTTAGTGGCTATCATGAAAAAGAGGCTCAATCTGCCCGGCAGTCTCCACACCCTGCTGCAGATCCTGGAAATCAATGTCTTCGAGAAAAAACCCATACAGCAACTCGTCAAATACGCGATGAAACAAAATGCGGAATCAAAAATC
>Ga0302249_1000695_pt1 | contig 27555 bp, 49 predicted proteins | sample AAG_UR_Val_MG_FD_193531 | JGI IMG/M metagenome (GOLD analysis project Ga0302249, IMG submission 193531) | Enriched activated sludge microbial communities from anaerobic digester in WTTP, New Holstein, Wisconsin, United States - AAG_UR_Val | ecosystem: Engineered > Bioreactor > Anaerobic >... | reverse complement strand
GTCGCTGCGGTGACGTCTCCCGAGAGAGTGGTCGCTGCGGTGACGTCTCCCGAGAGAGTGGTCGCTGCGGTGACGTCTCCCGAGAGAGTGGTCGCTGCGGTGACGTCACCGGTGATGGCCACTGTCGGCTGGGCCGCGTCGGACTGGACTGGGGTAGAGTCGACCGGGATGCTGCCTGCGAGGGCGGTAGCGTCGACGGTGGTGGCGGCTGTCAGGCCCGTGGCGTCGACGGTGGTGGCGGCTGTCAGGCCCGTGGCGTCGACGGTGGTGGCTGCTGTCAGGCCCGTGGCGTCGACGGTGGTGGCGGCTGCAAGCTCGCTCGCGTCCACGGTGAGCGTGGCAGCGAGGTCCGCCATCGCCTTGACGGCCTGCTTGGAAGTGGTGCCCTGGCAGACCCGGGTGCCGGCAGTGAGGTCGCCTTCGGCGGTCATCCGGAGGACCCGGCGGTAGCCGAACGGCAGGACGGTGACCCGGGTGCGGCCGTCGAGGCCGTTCGGGTTGGTCTTGACGGTGATGCTGTCATCGAGGATCCCGATGGCGGCCCCGGCGGTTGAGGCGACCTTGATGGTCTCGTCGGCGACGATCTCCACGAGCTGCCCGGCCTTGTAGTAGAAGCCATCTGCATCCGGGGTGATGTCGGTGCTGTAGACTTTCGCCGGCAGCCCGGCGACCGTGAGGTCGTAGGCGACCGGCGAGGTAACTGCTCCAGCCATGGTTGCTTACCCCTCCAGGAACTTGGCGGCCTTCTGCTCGAGCGAGAGCTCGGTGGAGGCTGCACCGCCGGCCTGGCCCTTCCCGTCGGCAGGCGGGGCGGCCGCGGCCTTACGGCGTTCGAGGTCGGCCTTGTAGGTCTTGAGCTGGTCCTTGTTGAGGGTCTTGAGGAACGGCCTGGGTGCCTCGGGGTCGAGCGCGAAGATCGCGGCGAGGGTATCAGCCCGCTCCATGAGATCTTCCTGAGCGGCGGCCTGCTCCTTCGCAGCCTGGTCGGCGATCTGCTTCTCCTGGTAGGAGACGATCTTGCCGACGGACTGTTCGAGAGAGGTGAGCCGCTTTTCGAAGTCTGCGGGTTCCATGCCTGTGAGATTTTCGGGTGCGACATAAAAAGGAGAGTCGGATCTCTTCTTCGCGAGCTCTTCTACGATGCCGGTGTTCGCGCAGGCTGGGCTGGTGACGACGGAGTTGTGGTCGACCCAGAGGTCCGTCCAGTAGTATTCGCTGGTCACGCCGTCGTACTTGAGGTCCCCGCCGGCACGGATGGAGAAGAGGATCTCGTCGGGCTTCGCCTTGACCAGGGCGACGACGTCCTTCTGGACGGACGTGGTCTGCTGGAACTCGTGGTCCAGGATGAGGGCCTTGATCTGTTTTCCATCCTTCTCGACGGTCCCGGTGGTCATGGCTAACGTCGTGCCGATGCGCTTGAGGAGGTCGTCGGAGTGGTCGATGACCAGGGGGACGTTCAGGTTCTTCCGGGCATCCCGCCCTTTCCTCCGCTCGGTGTTCTCCGGGACTTTGTCCAGTTCGTCGGGGCGGAAGACGGTGTCGTTCCACTTGCCTTCGGTGATGGCCACCACCCGGCGCTTGACGGCGCCCCCTTCTTTTTCCTTGGCGAGGTCTGCCGAGTCGGGCGGGACGATGCAGTCCACGGCCCGGAACGTCAGATCGAAGATTCGGGGTCCTGTGCTCATAGTAAGGCGTGGCCGAATTGAGGATATAAAAAAAGGTCAGGCGGGGGCGGCGATGACGCCGTCCAGGAACTTCTGCCAGGGGGATCCGGCCGGGAAGTCTTCCTGGGCGGCCCTCGCCCACCTCTGCCGTTCTTCGAGATACTTCGCCGGGTCGCGGTCGAGGGCGGGGTCGTCGAACCAGGCTCTCGGCCGGCAGCGGCAGTTCGGCTCTTCCATGATGGCCATGGCCATCGCCTCTTCCTCGGTGCCGAAGATGAAGACCCTGCCGTGGAGGGCGAGGTGGTGCGGCCGGGTCCGCTCGTCGGCGACGGCCATGAAGACCCAGCCCTTCCGGCCGGACTGCCGATACCGTTCCCGGTGGCCTTCCGCCCAGGCGGCCTTGAGGTTCGTGCGGGAGAGGGTGTCGGCATAGGTCTCGGTGGGGATGGTGACGTTCCGGGTGATGGTCCGGGTCCGCCATGACAGAGTGCCGTCCGGGGCGACGTACACGTAGCGGCGGGTCTCGCCGGCCCGGGTGAAGGTGACGGACTTGCCCCATCCGCCGTTCAGTTTCTCGACGAGCTGGTTTCTGACCTCGGCGTAGGTGCTGTTCTTGCGGATCCCCTGATCGATGATGCCGGTGAGTTCTCCGGAGAGGTTGTCGAAGGTCTCGTCGAGCACGGGTGCAAGCCGGTTGAGCACGGGGTCAAGACCGTCGAGCCCGATGGGGACGATGGTGCCGACTTCCTTGCCTGCCTGCTGACCGCCGATCTCGTAGGCGACGGTGAGGTAACGGGCGAGGACCTCGACGGTCCGCCGCTTCGCGCCGTCGGACCTCCGGACGATGAGGGCGGCGAGGGCCTCCAGGAGCTCTTCTTCTGACGGGAGCATGTCAGTACCCCAGGACGTCGCGGACCTCCTCCGCGATGTCCTCGATCTCCTGGCGGAGCTGGTCCCGCACAGGCCGGGTGCCCCGGCTGACGGGTTGCGGGACCCCTTTCAAGCTGTAGTAGGGAGTCTGTTCGGGCGCCGCTGCGGGGGTTCCGCCGGCACCGTCGATCGGGTAGCCCATATCCTCCAGGAACTTCTCAGCAACACTGGCCGGGAGGTAGGGGAGGAGGGGGGCGATGATTGCGGCCTTCTGCAGCCGGTCTTCGGGGGTGAGGTCCTCGAACTCGAACCAGGCGTCGTCGGGGGCGTAGCCGTTCGCCTGCAGCCAGGGGGCGAGGAGCTGGTCTTCGAGGATCTCGGCGAAGAACCGGCGCTCCGGGGTGATCTCGCGCTCGAAGAAGGCAAGCTGGATGTAGCCGACCGAGCGGTTGGAGGAGCCGGACTCGTTGAAGGAGTCGGCCCAGCACATCGCGGCATTGAACTGGTTTTCGAGGTGGTCGATGGCCTTGGAGACGGCGGCGGGGTTGCCTTTCGGCTCGACGAGGTCGACGTCCATCTTGTCCTGATTGGTCTCTCCGGACCGGAAGAAGAAGTCAAGCCCGGCACGGATCCCTTTCTTGAACCCTTTCTTCAGCATGTCCCGCTCGGCCGGGTCGTCCCAGGTGTCGGCCGGAATGAAGAACTTGTGCTTGGGGTCGCCGTGACGCTTGACCATGATCGCCTGGTCCTTCTCCATGCCGAGCTTGTTCATGATGAGGATATAGTTCTGCGCCGGCAGGCTGATGCCGTTCGGGTGCCGGGCGCTGGGGTACCGGGGGATGAAGATGAGTTCGTCGGGGCGGAAGAAGACCATGCTTTCGTTCTTCGCGTTGTGAGGGACGTAGTTCTGAAGATACCCGATGACAGTGTCCCCGTTCCCGGCCTTGAGGCTGGCGGCATACGGTTCGTATACCGTGTCCTTGAGTGCGGCCTTGAGATTCTGGATGTCGGCCTCGGAGTTGCGATAGACCATGACGCTCGGGGGATAGAGGTTCCGGATCTTCGCCAGGGCGGTCTTCGAGGTGGTCGCCCAGACCGGCTCGATGAAGACCCTGCCGTAGATGTGCCAGTACCTGGCGCTGGTGAGGAGGGCGGTGTGCAGGTGAGTGCTCCGGGTCATCGCGTTGCAGAGGTCCTGGCAGTCTTTGTCCTGGCTTTTGAGCGTGAACGACATCGTCGATTTCGCGAGGGTGTTGATGATGCGGGCGATCTTCCCCTGCTCGGCGGCCCACTCGGACCAGGCGTCCCAGCCCTCCGGAGGGATGAAGTGCGGGTCGTAGACGCTACGCTTCGAGACGACGTCCTCGTCACCGTCGGCAGGGAAGGCGCTGAGATCCATCATCATGGCCGGGGGGGACGCTCTGGAGAAGGAGCGGGAGAGCGCTTTGAGGAGTTTCATGCCTGCAGGGTCGGGCAGGGGCCTAAAAAAGGAAAGTCGGCTAGAGGATGTCGTCCGGGGAGGAGATCTTCGCCCGGGTGGGCATCTTGAAGAACATGATGCCGGCGTAAGCCGCGGTGTCAACCTGGTCGTCGTGGGCGCCGGTGGGGAACGCGGCGAGCTCTTCCTCCCACACGTCGAGCCAGGGTGCGTCCCGGGGATGCCAGACTGTCCCGTGCTCGTAGTATGCGGCGACGGTGAGGGCCCGGGTGTACTTGTCAGCGTCCGGCTTGAGCTCGACGACCGGCAGGCCGCTCCGGACCGCGGCCTGATAGGTGGTCTTCCCGAGGTTTGCAGGCTCGACGCCGATCTTTACCGGCCGCCACTTCGCGGCCTGGCTCGTGAGGTTCGCCAGGTGGTCGGGCCCCTCGACCCGGGTCCTGAAGACATCCAGGAGGAGGAGGTCTCCGGCCTGAGACTTACCCCAGGTCGAGATGACGAACCAGTCTGCAGAAGACTTGAGGCTGCCAGCGGGATCACAGGTCTGAAAGATGGTGAGGGATTCCCGGGCGAGGTGGCGGTCGCCCTCGGGGGTATGGAGGGTGTAGACGCCTCCCTCTGCGGTGGAGTAGTAACGGAAGTATTCGCGCTTGAAGAGCCCGCCTTCGGGGTCGCTGGGGTGCTGCTGGTAGAGGGCGTTCCACTCGTAGAGGGTGATTGAGCCCATGGTGGCCTCCAGGTCCTCGAGCGAGAACCGCTCCGGCCAGAGGGGTTCGCCGGGGGCCCGGCCGAGGGGGTCGTCGTCCTCGGCGATCGCGGGGAGGTTGAAGACTTCCCACTGCTCCCCGGTGCCGGCCTCCATCTCGTGGAGGAGGTAGCCGGCCAGGTCGTCCTGGTGCCACCGGGTCTGGACCAGGATGATGGCCCCGCCCGGCGCGAGACGGGTCCGGAGAGTGGTTCGATACCACTCCTTGACGGTCTCCCGGACGGTGGGGGACCGGGCCTCCTTCATGTTCTTGATGGGGTCGTCGATGATAGCGATGTGAGCGCCCTTGCCGGTCAGGGCCCCGTCGACGCCGGCTGCAACGACGGTGCCCCGGTGGCCTTCGACGCTCCACTCTTTGACGGAGGAGGAACTTTTGGAGAGGCTGACTCCGAAGATCTCGGGGGCGAACTCCTCGAACCGGTCACGGCACACTTCGGAGTGGGCTTCGGCGAGGGCTGCACCGTAGGAGGTGATCATGATGTCCCAGTCGGGGTGCTTGCCGAGGCACCAGGAGGGGAAGGATTTGGAGATGACTTCGCTCTTGCCATACCGGGGAGGCATGGTCACGATGAGGCGTTTGATCTCTCCGCGCTCGACGGCCTCGAGCTTGCGGCAGAGGAAGTCCAGGTGCTTTGCGGGCTTCCAGAGGCCGTGCGAGGTGTGCTCGGTGTAGTAGGAGAGGTCGGTGCGGAGCAGGAGGTTATGGGCGAGCGACCTCACGGAGGCGGGCTCGGAGGCGGTCGCGACAGGCAGGGCACATCACCTCCTCGACGAGGGTCTGGTACTGGACGAAGAGGGGGTTCTGCAGGATGTTGATGATGACGGCGCCGTCAGGGGGCAGGTCGCCGAGGAGCTTGGCCTGCAGGGCGAGTTGCTCCCGGATCTCGCGAAGGGCGAGGATGGCGGTCCGCGGATCGTCATCCAGGGTGGCCTTGAGGATGTCGGTGGCCCTGTCATTGATCTCCCGGAGCTGGGCGACGGTGTCGAGGCGCTCGTTGACTGCCCGGGTGACGATCTCTTCTCGGGCCTTGACAGCCTTCTGGACCGGATCGCTGTTGGCCTGGAGGTAGCGGAGGACCGAACCCCGGGAGATCTTCTGCCCGGAGATGCGGGAGAGCTCTGTGGCGATCTTTCCCGGGTTCATGGTGGGGTCGGCAGCGAGCTGGCCGGCCTGCTCCTCGAGGCCGAGCTTGATGATGAGGTTAGTGGCCATCGGATCCGATCACTTGATCGGATTTGAGGGGGGGCGTTAAAAAGGAGGGTCGGGGGTTCGGCCGCGTTTCGGGGCGATTCTTGGGGCGTGGCGAGGCACAAAGGTGATCGGATGTGATCGGATGTGCCTTATTCGCGGTCCCACGGCTCCGGCGGGTCGGGGGGGCAGAGTGGGGCGGTCAGCTCCGCCAGGTCCTCTGCATAGTGCTCTGCGATCGTCATCTCCCGCCAGCCGCCGATCGTCCACGAGCGGCGCGGCTTCGGGGTATCGTAAATGTCTATCACGATCGCCGGCTCCCGGCGGGTGCCGTCCGGGCGCATGCCGGCGAGCCCGAGCGAGACTTCTTTCCGGTCCTGCCGGCGGAGGATCAGTTCTTCGATCTCGATCCGACCGTGCTCATCCACATTGACCGTGGCGCTCGTCACGACCGCGCCGTTGAGGTCCTCCTGGATGAACCGCTCCAGTTGCCGCTGGATGTCCTCGGGGATTGGGTCCATCTCAGAACCCTCCTCGGATGAGTCCGGCATCTATCGGTCGGGCCTGCACCGCGTCCGCGTCGATCACCGGACAGGAGACGGGCCGGGAGAGCAGGGCACTCGCCCGGGTGCCGGCTGCAACCTGCCGCACCTGTGCGATCGGGCTGGTGTAGGTCTGTCCTTCGATCCGGAGGGTGACTGCCCGCCCGGACCGGGAGAGCCAGGCCTCGCCGGAGTACCCGATGAATACCCGGTCAGGGGTCCGGCACTGCACGAAGTTGATCTCTACCCGCCGGCCGCTCAAGAGCTCCGGAACCGCTGCCGCACCGATCACCAGGTCGCCCAGTCCGTTCCTGCCGTCCAGCTCCACCTTGAGGGCGTGCCGGTCCTTGACGATTCTTCCTGCCTTAACAAACTGCTGCATGTTTACCACCTTTGTTTTAGTATATCACTTATTACAATACTAAGTATACCTATAAGCATATATACTTTACTAACCAATATACTTATCATGTCAAACGAAGGAAAGGGCAAGATCATCAGGTTATCGGACCGGGCGCGTACCCGGTATGTGTCGATCCCGGCCGACGTGGCAGGAGATGACCGCTTCCCCTTCGCCGATGGCGAAGAGGTCACGGTGACGATCGACAAGGGCCGCCTTGTCATCGAGAAGAGTGAGGGGTCAGGGGTTTAGACCAGCCCCTCCGGATCCAGGGGGATCGCGTGGAGCGTAAACCTTTTTTGACCGTTTGGAATCTCTAAATATGCCGGATATTCGAGATTCTCGTCTTCAGTGACTGGGATACCAAAGACTGTTGCCTTCTCTCCGAGAGGTGGTGGGGAACAGAGCATGTCATCGAGTTCCAACATCAGGGCCCTACAGGTCTTGGGGTGTAGTCGGATGCCGGTTGGTTTGATCCACCCCTGGGACTTATTCCCGACCTCGATCAGTTCCTTGCGGATCGCATTCAAGATTTTCTTATCTTGGGGTATTTGACTCACCATAGCCGGCGGCCTCCGCTGGGCATGTGGTCGATGACGAAGATCTCCGGGTCGCCTTTCGGGACTTCCTCCGTTTCGGCCAGGTGGTAGCGCCACGGCTCCATCCCTGCGACGAGGGCCCGGGCGGCCTCGGTATCGTCCGGGTGGTGGCGGATGACGAGCCGGTCCGGGGGGGGAGGGTTTCCGATCTCCGCGAGCTCCTTGACCGCCCGGCGGATGTCTTCGAGGGGCGAGGGCACGGACTTGACCGGGAGATCGGAGCAGCGGAAGTACTGAGGGAGGGTCATCCCGGCTCTCTCGTAGAGTAACTCCAAGAAGTCCTGGGGAGTCACCATATCCTGAACATTTTGGCTCAGGCTGTCTATCATACCCATCGTTGCTTTGTTTTCGCTCATTCCCTCGTCCTCTTGCCTTCTCTGAGAACCTGCCTGAATCTTGAGATCTTGTTCTCAAAGTATGCTGAACCACATTTGGCGAATACTTCATCAGTCTTGAGCATCACGGGTTCTTCTAGATCTGGAGATCTCAAGATTACAACTGCTCTCTGGCTGTCCTCATCGGCGAGGTTATTCTCATGCGCCAACATTCTATGTTGAGCCATGATGGCTTCGACCTTGTTCTCCGGCGCGACAATAAACGACAGCGGCCAATCTTCCATCGGTGTATCGCGCATGAATTTCAAAATTGGTTCAAGTTCTGCTTTAGAAATAGTTGTCATACTCACTCCTCCCGCACACCTATTCTTTTCTTGCTCTTGTTGGTTTTAATCTTGACCATCAGACCGACCTCCAGACATGCCACCGGCGCCGGCCCTGCTCGACCCGGACAGCGGACCCTTCCCGCCAAGCCTCCTTCGCTGCAGCGACCGCCTGCGCTTCCGTGCGGTAGCCGAGGAGGGTCCGGCGGAAGAGGAGGTCGTCTTCCCGTCGGTAGATCATGCCTTCGCCTCCTCTTTTGAGACCTCCCCGAGGCAATATGCTACGATGACGATAACTGCCAGGTATGCATAGTAAGACCATTCGGCCTCTTTCACGTACAGAAAGGCAACAAGGAAGAGCAGGCACCAGGCTATGAGTCCGCCGAAGAGTGCCCCCCAGAGCGCATAGTGGTTCTTGGGCTTGTCAACGGTGTCGATCATGCTTTCCCTCCGCACCGGAGCGGCACTTTGTCGTTGAACTTCGGCTCGTTGGGGTCCGTGATGTGGCGCCATCTGGACGAGTCAACGACACGGCCTTCGTGCCACCGCATGGCGATGATTCGAGGGTCGAGTTTCCCGCTCGGCCGGCCTCGTCCCATGATGTCGCAATGCTCGATCCCCCACCCGTCGGCGATGAGATCGGCGGTGATCGCGTAGAGTGCCACCATAATGTCGGGGTAGCGGATCTCGTCGTCGTCCCGGCTCCAGCCGTCGTCGTCGCCTATCCGGTCGACCTGGCAATAGAAGAACGCCAGCAGGTGATCGGCGCCGGGCGGGTGGAAATTCTCGTTCGAGATCTCGACCCTGGGGGATTTGATGGCGTGCGGGATCCTCGCGGCGGCGATGCGGTCCCTCCACTCCCGAGAGGTCATCTGGTAGAGGGGATGGGCGTCCGGGCCGGCGGTGGGGAGGATGTACTGGAAGAGGGAGGATTGAGTCATAGGCAGCACCTCGCGAACCCGATCCAAATACCCACTAACACCCCGGCTCCCCCAAGAGTGATCACAGCCATCCCAAGCCAGAATAGCACCCGATCTCGGACCGTGTCGTTGAGGCGAGTGGTGCCGGGAGCCGTGCCGCATGGTCGGATCTGGAGTGGTTGGAGAGGTGGTTTCACGGCCGCTCACCCTCTGATATAGAGTATTCGGCGTCTTTCGCGGCACTCTCCGGCATGGTGGATCCGATGGATGCCTCAAACCCAGTTGCTCGAACTTCGAACCCTACTCGGCAATCCTGACACCAACAGGTGAACCATGCCCCCTTGACTGCCGGGCCGCGGTCCTCTCGGCCAGGGATTGGGATCGTATAACCATAGTCTGCCCAGAAGTTCTCGACCGATACCCGGTGACTGCCACACCCTGGGCAGGTGATCGGATAGGTCATGGCCGTGCGCCCCCGATCCGCCGGGGCACCTCGCCTCGCAGGATCTGCCCGGTCTTGCTGTCCTCTACAAACCAGGCAACGACCTCTTTTGCAGAGTGGTTCGAGCAGAAGTAGTGCCGCGGGCCCCGGCCTTCCTGCAGGGCACACCAGCCGAGGTCAGTCAGGCCATCTATGTTCAGTCCGACGGGTAGAGGGGTCCCGCAGATGACGCACTGCCGGGTCATGGGTTCCTCCGTTCAAGGACCTTGTACATGGACATTAAGGGCCGTATTGTGGAGTGCCCGGCTTTTTTGGACTCTACCGCGATGTAGGCGCACGTTTCTTCGACGCCATGCTTAGGGCAGACAATCCGTATTCCCTCAGGAAAATCAAGAAGGTAGTAGCTCTGATCCTCAAGTTCTGCATCGGTGACGGGAGGGATATCTACGCCGCAGATGGCACACTGCCAGGTCACGGCCGCTCGCCCCCGCACAGGTCCTGGGCAAGGTTCCGGTATCGGCAGTCCTCCTTCGGCTCGATGCCTGCCTGGTCGAGCAGCCAGTTCTTGATGGCCGTCGGGCTCCGGGTGTCGATGCCTTCCCCCTCGAGGACCGGCCGGAGGCGCTTCCGCTCCGTCGGCGTCAGGACGATGATGAGGGGCTTTTCCGTGCGGGTCATAGGAGATCGCCCCGCTGCAGCAGCTCGCCAGCCTTGACATCCCGCGTGCACGTCTCCACTACGGTCCGACGAGGGCACCAGAGGTTGGCTCGCATCGCCGTGACGAGGACCTCGGTGACCCTGAGGAGGGCGGCTTCCCCTTCGACGATATCGTCGGATCCCAGGACGTCGATCTCCGGGGCATCTTCCTCCCGCTGTGCCAGCGTCTCCCGGACCCGCTCGACCTGGTCCTCGCGGATCATCAGCAGGTACTCGGGCCAGGCTTCGGTCTCTTCCAGGTAGCGGACGGCCTTCCGGTAGAACGGTGAGGAGAGGGGCGACCGGTTCACCCGGAGGATGCCGTCGAGCCCGACGAGGCTGGCCGCCACCCGGAGAGGATCAGCAACTCCGGGGATCATGCGGCAGCCCTCCGGAGCGTGTTGCTCAGGCCCAGGCAGGCCGTCAGCCAGTAGAATCCAAACATGATAGCGACGTAGAGGTTGCCGGTCCAGAGGCCCCAGCTCACCCAGAGGGCGTTGCCGAGGATCCAGATGATGAACCCGATCCGCCGGGACTTGAGCGAGTAGCCGGAGACGAAGAGAGCTCCGACGATACCGAGGATGACGGCCGGGGCCTGTAGGAGGTCTAGCATGGTGCACCCTCCCCGGGTTTCCGGCCGGGCTTCTTCTTGGCCGGCAGCGGCACCATGGGGATCTCCAGCAGGCCGCTCGCGGTGACGGTATACCGGTGCCAGGTGCCGGTCACGCTGCCGGGCTGCCGGTCGACGTAGACCCAGAGCTCGACCCGGGTCGTTTCCGGGTGGGGAACGGCCTGCATCCGCGTGATGTCTTTCTTGTTCACCCTGTAGACGGCCGCGATCGATGTGATGGGCGTCTTCGTCCTCTTCACCTGGATGAAGAGCGTCTCGTCTGCGCTGCTGGCGACGATGTCGAACGTGCCCTTCGAGGCGTGGTTGCGCTCCGTCCAGTAGGATAGCGCCTGCAGGATCCGGACGGCCTTGAGTTCGGCACGGTAGCCACGTTCGTAGAGTTTATTCGGCATGGGCCTTCTCCTCCAGGGGCACGAAAGCGCCGTACTCTTTCAGGGCTGTGGATGCCCGGTCGACGTCCTCCTGGGCGACCTGGACGATGTAGTGGGTGGACCGGTCGACGTCGGGGGTGAACGTGGGTGTGATGTCGGCGGCCTTGAGGGCTCGCTCGATGACCAGGACGTAGTCCCGGTCAACGGCACAGATGGAGGCGAGGCCGGGCATCAGACCGCCTCCAGCTGCTTCCACCACGGGCGGAACTGTAGCAGGGCGTCGGGGTCCGGGAAGGTGCCGGTGAAGCAGAGCGCCCGGTCGTCCAGGGTGACGTGTGCCGGCGGTTTTTCGGCAGCGATTTCGAGGAAGGGGAACCCGTTCTCCTTGAGCCAGGCCTGCATGGCCCGCCGGCCGAACCTGGTCTTTGCCCGGGCGGAGTGGATGACGACGTCGAAGTTCTCCTGGGCTGCCTGGACGAACTCGACGGCGCCGGGGACCGGACCCCCGTCGATGATGGTGTCGCCGCGGAACCCTGTGTACTGGTGCAGGACGCCGTCGAAGTCGAGGGCGAGGGTCGGCTTCATGAAGAGGCCTCCCGCACGGCCTTCGTCAACTCGCGCATCTCTCCCTGGATGCCTACCAGGGCAGCGGCACAGGTCCGGATCGCGTCCGGAAGGTAGATGAGGAGTTCGACCGGGTTGACGCCGTCATCGAGCGGGGCGAGCTCGACCAGGATCCTGGATGGTGAGCCGGCCGGCCGAGGGGCGGCGAGGTCCTGCAGGGCCATGCTGGCAGGGATGGCACCGGTCCGCTGCAGCTCGGCCCAGAGGTCTTCCGGGGCTCTGGGCGGCGCCGGGGGGAGGAGGTGCCGGGAGATCTCCTCGGGGGTGAGGTCGGATCGCTGCAGGAGCGATATCGCTTGCATGGCTCGTTCCCGGGTCACGGGGCCGGGAGGCCGGCCGCCTCGCTTCTTCTGCTGCGGGGGCTCGGAGGGTGTGTTCATGCGTCACCTCTGTTGCGCTGGGGAAGGGTTCGCTCGATGGTGTCGAGCAGCCCGGCCAGGTCGTCGGCCTGCGAGGTGTGGGGGCCGTCCGGGTCGTCCTGGATGTTCCGGACGATCTGCCGCATCTTCTTCAGGGCGTCGGTGACGGGCTGAGCAGGGTTGTCCTGCGCTGCCTGCAGCCGCTGCACCTCGGCCTGGAGGGCGGTGAGGGTGGCATCGACGGCACAGGTCCGGCAGTCGCCGCGGGGGGTGTTCTTGCCGATGGTGATGCTCTCGATCGCGTCGGTCACCCGGGGGCCTTTCTCCGTCGGCCGCTGCACTGAGTAGGCTTTCAGGTTGACGGAGATCTTCTCTCCTTTCATCGGCCCGGACCGGGGCGAGAAGGTTATCCAGTGGTGCTCGAAGGGGTCGAATTTCGCGTTTTTGTGTGTTTCCTGGTTTCCATTTGTGAGGTTCAGTGTGATATCCATAATCAGTCCTCCTTTGTTGAGATGGTCATCTTGCGGTGCTGCAGCCGGCCGGCTGCGTCTGCTCCCCAGACGAGCAGGGTGCCTGCCGGCTCGAGGGGTTTGGCCACGTGGGTGACCTGGAGCCCGGCAAGGTTGCCGGCGTCGATCAGGTCCGCGACCAGGCGGCGATATCGGTCATCCATGTCCGTCCCATAGACGCGGCCGTACTCGTGGCGGTCCCTGGAGCCCTTACCGGCCGGTTTTCGCCAGTCGAGGCACCAGATCCCCCATCCGTTCAGCCAGATCTGCAGGACCTCCAGGCCTTCCGCACGCTCCCAGGCGAGGAGGTCGTGAGCGATCTGCTCGAGGAACGAGGGGGCTGAGGGGGCCGCTGCGGCCGGGGCCTGCTCGGCGATCATGCGGCCTCACCGTCCTGGAAGAGGCGGGCCTGCACGGACTCTTTCGGGGCAGGCAGGGGTGCCGGCTTTGCAGGCTGCTCCGCCGGGGGCTTGAGAGACTGGATGATGAGGTCCCGGGCGACCTCCGGCCGGAGGCGCTCCCAGAGGGCGAACTGGCCGATCGGGAGCGTGGCGAAGGCGTCCCAGACTTCCACCCGGAGGGTGTCGCCGTGGATGTGGATCCCGGGGATGCCGTTGAGGACGGCATTCATCGTGCAGAACGTGAAGGCCCGGCGGTCGATGTCGACGTTGGTGAAGAGGAAGTTGAGCGCCCCGTGGTTGTTGCCGGCGAAGTAGCGGGCGGTCCGGAGCATGAACCGCCCGGTGCCGCAGGCGGGGTCGTTGATGGTCCACGGGGCCTTCCGGCTGAGGTCGGTGCCCTGGAACGTCATCTCCACGATCATGTCGACGATGTCGATCGGGGTGAAGAACTGGCCGTTCCGCTCGCTGGTCTGCCCGTTGCATTCGAGCCACTCGCCGAACATGTCGCCGAAGGGGCCGGCTTCGTCGCTGTAGGCCTGGTGGATGTCCATGAGGGTGCCGAGGAGTTTGACACCCGGGCACTCTTCGGCCTGGTCCCGGCGGAAGTCGAGCCCGGCGACGAGGATGTCGTTGTAGATCCGGTCGTGCAGCCGGGGGCCGTTGAGCGGCTCGAGGTCGTCGAGGCGCTTGGTGGCCCGGTGCGGGTAGCGAACCTGGCTCACGAGGTCGCCTCCTGCTGATCCCGGCGTGCCTTGAGGGCCTTCCTGAGCAGCGGCGGGATCGTGGCGATCTCATGTCTCCGGAGTGCAAGGGTGATCGTGGATCTAGAGCACCCGAGGCTGTCTGCGATCTCTTTCGCGGACTTGAGATCCTTCAGGTAGTGCTGCTCTAGCCAGGCCCGGTCCTGGAGTTCCGGAAACCTCACATTCACGGGACGAGCCTCCGCTGGCAGAGGTCATGGGCCGCCCGCCAGTCCCTGTCCGCAAGCTGGTGGCGGACCTGGCACCCTTCGCAGTGCGTCTCGCCGTCGGCGATGACCCGGCCGCAGCTCCGGCACTCGGTGACGAGCGGGATCCTGGGTCGGTTGCGGCGCTCCTCGATGGTATCCCAGTTGAGGCCCTCGCGGGTGGCGAGCCGCATCATGAGCGCCTCCACTTCGCAACGAGCTTGCGGCCGAGCCGGCTGCCGAAGGAGGAGAAGCAGATCTCCAGGTCGGGGTGGTCCTTGAGGAGGCCGGCTTTCTTGAGGTCGTCGACAGCGTCCGCTATCTCGGCCGCAGAAAGCGGCGTCCTCGCCCCCTCGAGCGTGGGGATCAGGTCCTCGATGATGACGGATCCCCGGAAGTTCTTCCTCGCCCAGGCGGCGAAGGCGGCGAGGTAGACGAGGGTGACGCGCTCCTCGAGCTTCATGGTGGTCTTGAAGGTCCGGAGGATCTCCTCGAGCTCGTAGGTGTCCATCGCGGTGAGGGCCTCCATCATCGACCGCATGATCCCGATGGTCTCGACGATGGCCGTCTCTTCCTCCTCGGAGGGGAAGATCTCCGCGTCGTCGAGGGTCGGGGCGGGGGCGGCCGGTGCCGGGGAGGAGGCCGCGGGCCGGATGTCCCGGATGGCGTCGGCCATGGCGTCGGCGAACGTCCTGGTGAGGGACTGGGCGAGGGCGCTGAACTGCTGGACGATGGACTCGACGCCGGTGTCGATGACGATCGGGTGTTCGTAGGGGTTGTAGTAGTCCGTCAGATACTCCCAGATGAGCCCTTCGGCCTTGCGGACCTCGGGCAGGATCGTGAGCAGCCGCTGCCGCATGCCCAGGGCGGAGATGCTCTGGAACTGGTTCCGGCAGTCGAACTCGCAGCGCAGGGTGCCGCCGCTGAGGTAGGCTTTGAAGCCCGGGGTGTGGGAGTTCGGCGCTTTGAGGTAGAAGGTCTTGTTCGGCCCCATGTGCATGCCGATGCTGGCCATGACGGCGTCGATGGTGGGCTGATGCGTGACGACGACGGTGAGTTCGTCTCGCGTCAGGCGTTCGGGGGAGCGGATCCGGGCGAGGAGGCTCTCGATGTCGGGGTAGCTGGCCTCGAAGTAGCGGCGGACCCAGGCCTCGATCCATTTCAGGTCGCCGGGCTCGTCGCTGTAAATGACGACGCTGTCGGCCCCGACCTGTAGGGTGAGGTGGTCGCCCGGGTAGACCCAGGTGATGCCCCGGATCTCTTTGTGCGCCCACCTCCTGGCCGCGACCCAGCGGAGGACCTGGTCCCGGAAGACCTGGTCGACCAGGACGAACTGGATGGTGTCCCGCTCCATCGTGGCGATCGATAGCGGACATGACCGGCAGGTGCGATCGGTGCAATCCGGTGGGCAATCCGCGCCGGGGGCCGGCACCGGGGCCGAAAGGGGGCTTTCCCTATGCCTTTTGCCCTGTCGTTCCGCGATCGGAGGCTGCTGCGGCGATGCCCGGTGTTCATGTCCGGTGTCGATGTCCGAAATGTCCGGTGTCGGATACCGGACATGTCCGGTGTTAGACGGGTTTTTAGGGGCCTGTTTCTTCTTCTGGGCTTTCTTTTTCGGTATGTCCGGTGTCATGTCCGGTGTCGGATACCGGACATCAGAATGTCCGGTATTGTCCGGGGTTATCGGACGGCGGAGGCTGGCTAGATCGGACAGGCGACCGCAGGAACCGGGTATGTCCGGTGTTTTCCCAGTGGGCTCCGGGATGTCCGGTATAGTAGTAATACTGTAGGTAGTGGTCCTGCCGGTACGGGTGGCCACTACCCCGGGGAGGGTCTTCAGAACCCTCCGGACGTGCCGGTCCGTATAGCCAGTCACCTCGCAGAGCTCCCGCTGCGTCAGGGGCCTGGCTCTCAGAGCATGCATGATGGCGTCCTCAGCGGGCATCGTCGAACACGATCGCGCAGTTCCGGAGCGGGGCATACCGGCTCTGCATGTTCTGGATGGTCAGGGCGTCGATCCTCTTGTAGAGCTCCCGGGTGACGTCGAGTTTTGAGGCGTCTTCCGGGAGGTCCAGAACCGGGATGAGTTCCCGCCAGTTGGTCCAGCGATTAAACGGCTGGAGGTACCGGTTGACCAGGTAGGCCAGGTCGACGTGATAGGCTCGCCGTAGTCGACTGACCAGGGAGGGGGGGAGATCGAGAGCGACCGCCCGCATGCTCATGAACGGCAGGTCGAAGATCGCGCTGTTGTACCCGACGATCACGATGTCTTCTTCAGCAGTCAGGAGGGAGATCGTCTGGATAAGGAGGTCTTCCTCGTCCCTGTCCCGGCGGTCGAACCGGCGCACCCAGGTCTGGCCCGCGATCGTGATCCGCTCGACGGGGTGATGGAGAGGGGAGGGGTGGTCGGTGTAGACGTCTAGGTACCGGGGGGAGAGGTGCACAGTTCGGGCGATCAAGCGGGCACCTCCTGGACCCTGCGGAGGTACTCCTCCAGAGCCTCTTCCCCCCGGCCGATGACCTGTCCTCCGGAGAGGAGGAGGGTGTGCCGGGAGCAGATATGCTTATAATCTAGGATGTCGCATGGGGTCTCGGCTGACGTGGTCACCTGGCAGGCCCCCGGCGGACGTATTCGACCTTGACGGTCTCGGTCACGGTCGTCTGGATGCAGTCGGCGAGGCGGGCTTTGCCCACAGCGGCTTCGGCCTTAGTGACTGGAATGGAAGCCAGTTTGTAGAATTCGTCCGGGAAGAGCTCGTAGAAGCGGTGCGGGATGACGGCCCGCGCCTCCCGGGTCGAGGTCTTCAGCCGGAAGTTGCCCTGTTCTGTGATGCACTGTTCCCGGGCCTGCCCGAGGAGTTCGCGGTGGAACGCCTCCGCCCGCTTGATCTCTTTCTTGAGGTGGGCGATGTGCTCCTGGACCAGGTAGGCCTGCTCGAGGAGGGTCTCCTCGAGGATGATGTCCGGGACCTCGAAGGCGATATCGGTTTTCATCGGGCATCCGCCTCCTGTTCAACCCGGGCGAACCAGTGGACGTAGCAGACCTGCTCCACGGGGAATTCACCGCGGTAATGGGTCCGCCAGAAGGCCTCGAACGCCTCCGGGCTGTCGAATCCTTCCTGGAGGAAGAGAGAGTCCCTGATCTCGCCGAGCCAGTTTTTCTGGACGTCAATGATCCCGTAGTTCCTGGAACCTATCACGAACATGTCTCCGGCCCTGCCCCGTGCCTCTGTTCGCGTCGTGCAGCACTTTCGGCCCTCGTAGATGGCCTGCCGCATCTCCTGGCAGAACTTGAGGGTGATGTGGGGCATCAGCACCGCTCCCCGGCGTTGAGCTCCTCGACCCGCCTCTCGATCCCGTCGCGGTTATCCGAATACATGCCGCAGTACTCGACGTTTCCGCCGTGCAGGGGCTCCGATAAGTCCTTCTGCCTGCCGGCAATGTACATCCGCCGACCGTTGATGTCCTGGCTTAGGATGCGCCACTGACCCGGCATCAGGCATCCCCCCCGCTTGTCTTCGGTCCCATCCGCTTCAGGGTCTGCTGCAGGTCGTAGAAGCCGCAGTAACTGGTCCCATCACGCTCGTAGACGACGAGTGGGCACGTATCGCACTTTGGGTCAGGGAAGTTGGAGCCGGGACAGGGATAGGCCAGGCCGGCCTCGACGGCCGCAACGATCGCGGCGTGCAGGTTTCGGGCGACAGGAGGGATCTCGGTCATTCGGCACCACATCCCTTTGTGGCAGCCCGTCGCTCCTGCCGAGCCTGGTAGGCTTCCATCTCTGCCAGGCAGCGCTCGGCGTCCTCCTGGAGGCGCTTTGCGAGGCTGGGGAGAGCAAGCAAAAAGGGGGCCATCAGACCAGCACCCCCGCGTCTTTGAAGGCAACTTCTACCCGGGCTCCGCAGGCTCGGCAGGTGAACCTGACGAGCCGTTGCCGCCGGTAGAATGTCTCCCGGGAGAGGTAGCCGCCGCAGTGCGAGCAGGGGTGGCTGAAGGCCCAGCGGCGGGCTGCCATGAGCTGCTTGCGCGGAACCCGGACAGAGGGTTTCGTGGAGGCCGTGAGGGCCCCCATTCAGACCACCACCAGGCCGGCCTGGACCTGCTCCACGTCGATGATGCCCGGGGTGGCAGCGAGGCGCCGGCGGAGCGGGACTTCTTCGACGACCTGGACCGTGTAGGAGTTAGGGGCGGTCAGGGTCGCCGTCAGTTCGATCGGTCGCGAGCCAGGCCGTGAGAGGGCCGCCGCAATCGTGTTCGTCAGTTCGGTACGGGGTACATCCGTTATGATGTAGTCTGTCGTGTTCGATTTCGTGCTCATTTGCTTCACCTGTGTTGTGGGCCTGTGAAGCGAGGGAAAACCCTCCTGAGAGCACCTGGGTCAGAGAGGAGCCGGTGATCAGCCAGACGCCGTTGTGGCACTTGGCGAACTGCCACCCGGAGTCGTAGACTGCTCCGTACCCCGGATCCCCGCCGGCGACGACCACCGGGACGGCCAGATCGCCGTAGGCTTCGTGGACGTCCATGTAGTACTCAGCCAGGAATCCTTTCGTGACCCGAAAATTATATTTGAATTCGAATACAAGTTTAATGGAGCCGTGAAACCACTTCAGTGGTTTCTGGTGACCGCCGCTATCCATAAGCACGGGTGCCGCATACGCGACCATGTCGAAGATCCGCAGCCGCCCGCCAGCGAGCTGCTTGCGCACCTGCTTTTTGTGGTCGAAGACACTGAATTGCAGGCTTTGTGCGGCAAACATGGTTCCAAATGCCGCATATAAACTGTTTTCGAACTCTTTACCCTTGTCAATCGCTGCTTTCCGCTTGAGGATCGAGGAGTCGAGTTTCTCCTGGATGGCCTGGTCGACGGCCTCGGGGGCCATGCCGACCGGGAACCAGAACGTCGCGTCGATGTAGGTGTTGTTGTGCCGCTTGACGTAGCGTTCGCCCAGGATGCCGTTCCTGATGTAGTTCTGCAGCTGGATCAGGTCAATCGCGCCGAACTCCGCGCGGATGTCGTAGTTGGAGAGGATCTCTCCCCTATACTTGACCCGGTGGAAGATCTCGACGATGCGCGGATCGGGGGAGTTGGCCTCAAGGTAGTCCTCGATGAGCTGGTCCTTGACGCAGTAACTGAGCAGGCTGTAATACAGGTAGAACCGCTCGTTCCCGCGGACCGAGAGGATCCCCGGGCTGCGGGCGAGCGCTCCTCGTTTCACCAGGGCTCGCAACGCACCGCTCACCTGCACGGGGTCGCCCTTCAGCTCCATCGACGTTAGGTACGGACGGCCCAGGTTTTTGATCTGCTTGAGAACTGATTCGAGCACCGACCCGATCGTTGTCTGCACCTCGACGCCGTCGAGGCGATAGACCCGCATCCGCGCGGTGTCCCGAACATGATCTACCTCCATATAGGGGAGGTTTGCGGCGGCGCGGCTTAGGCTGGGGTCAGACGCTCCGCTTGACCAGGAGGTTGTCGGAGAAAATTGTGGAGACGCCCCGGCCGGGATTCGAACCCGGGTCGTCACCCTTGCACCCTGGGCAACTGCTCGATCCATGACGATTCACTCAACTCTCGATCTCAGCGGGAACGTGCGCTTTGACAGGATAAGTCTGCCAGAACTGCGTGCCGCAGTTGGGACATCTCTTCGGGAGAAGGTCCGACCGCGGGATCCAGCAGTGATTGCACCGCTTGCAGTGGAGTCGTGGCAGCTCGATTTTCACAGGTCCCACGGTATGGGGTATGCTGCAAGGTATATATATATGTATTGAATAGGGAAAGGGCCCTTCAAAGGAACCGTTCCAGGTAATCCTGCAGGGTGCCCAGCGACTGCTTCAATGCAGTGAGGGCGGCGAGGACTGCATCTAGACGCTCGGTGACGTCGTCGAGGGCAAAGAGCGCGTTGTGCAGGTCGTGTTCACGCGGAGGCATGCTCAGCACCTCCCGTAGAACTTCTCGGTCCCGAGGACGAGGAAGGGGTGCTTTCGCTGGATGCTCTGGTTGAGGCCGTGCGCGTCGGCGTGGATGGAGTATCCCATCCAGGACATGATCGAGCCCCGCGGGTCCCGGGGATACGTGCCGGCCTCGATCCGCTTCATCCGGTCGTAGACCCGGTGGATGTTGCGGTTCCGCACCCGGACGTGGTCTGGGTAGATGACGTAGCCGAGGAAGTCGATGCCGCAGCGGGCAGGCGCGACGACCTGCTTGCGCGGGTGGAGGCGGAGTCGCAGCCGGGCGATGAACTCTTCGATGGCCGCCTTCCATTCCCAGAGTTGGGCTTTTGTTTCGCTCAGTAATATAATATCGTCCATATACCGAATGTAGTGCCGGCATCTCAAAACGTGCTTGACGTAGTGGTCGAGTTCGTTGAGGTAGATGTTGGCGAAGAGCTGGCTGGTCAGATTGCCTAAGGGGATGCCCGTGCCCGGGCTGTCGTGGTAACTGTCGAGGATCTTCCTGATCAGGGCGAGGACGTCCGAGTCGGCGATCTTTCTCCGGATGATGGCCATGAGGGTGTCGTGATGGATGCTGGCGAAGTACGATTTGATGTCGATCTGGAGGTAGTATGGTGGCGTCGAGTACTGACGGAGATACTGACGGAGGCAGGCGACGCCGGCATGCGCGCCCTTCCCGCGCCGGCAGGCGTAACTGTGGGGGTAGAACCCCCTCTCAAAAGGCGGCATGATGACATCGTAGAGTGCCCGATGGACGATGCGGTCTTCGAATGCCGGAGCATTGATCAGGCGACGCTTGGGGTCGTTCACGTAGAACCGGCTGTAACCCTTCGGCGTCCACGTCCTGGACTGCAGGGCTTCTGCCAGGGTGTCGAGGTTCTCCTGAAGATGCTTTTCAAACTCGGTGACGTAGGATTTGTCGCCTTTTCCCCGGCGGCACTGGGTGTATGCGCTGAAAAGATTCGTTGGGGAGCAGACCGTCGGGTAGAGGTTCGTGTAGGTTTTCGTGGTATCAACTCCTGGTAAAAGTAAAATGAGGCGGAGGGGTCGGCGATCCTCGCCTACTGGCTCCCCCTCACGGGCTGGATTTTTCGCCGATGTGGCGGCGGGATCCGGGTCCTGTACCATCAATCGGCGACGGCGCAACCGTGGTCGCAACCGTCTGTGCCGTTGAGGGTATTGCGCGCCGCGGAACCCGATGTTGTTGTTCGTGTTCGTGGGGACGTTGTTCAGATTCACGGCCCACACCCCGTTGTTGAGGCCGTTGTTCCAATTCCCGCCCCGTAGGGCAGCAAGGGGTTCCGGACCCGGCCCGCAGTGTCGGACGGCCTATGCGGCCGTCTTCATCCACCCTCCGTTCATGCGTCCGATCTCGTCGATCCGGATCCGCAGCGCGTCGCGCTGGTCCGGCGTCATGTACTTGAGGTCTGTGGCCAGGTCGAGCATCAGGCCGATCTGCCGCAGGTCGGCGTCGATAGCTTCGTGCAGCAGCCGGCTGTGAGACTCGTTGACCGCGGCGATCGTCTTGAGCAGGTCCAGCGTTGCCTGCCGCAGCTCGGAGGCCAGGCCTCCGTACTGCTGCGGCTTGGGGTAGCGGTCCGTCACCGGGAAGATGAGGACCGCCAGGTCCCGAGCCTTCTGGTAGATTTTCAGATTTTTAAGGTCAGATGTCAGAGTGTCAGGCCTCCAGATGCTCAGAATGCGCCGCGGAACCCGACGTTGTAGTCCGTATGCGTGGGGAAGTAGTACAGAAACACGGCCCACACCCCGATGCCGAGGCCGCCGTACCAATACCCGCCCCGTAGGGCAGCATAGGTGGCCGCATCCAGTTTCCACCAGCATCCGTCGTTCCCGAACTCTGCGGATCCGCCACTGGTTACCCCCGTCGGCAGGCAGATGTCCGGGTTCAGGGAGAGGCCGTCGACGGGGGTGTCGGCGTCGTACATCGCTGTGATCCGCTGCCCGGTGGTGCCAGGCGGAGTGACGATAGTTCCGGCACCGGGGTATCCCGGGGCAATCGAGAGGTTGACCCCATCGGAGACGATCTGCTGGAAGTTCCACTCCCAGACGTTACCATTGAGGTCCCAGACCCCATCGGCACGGCCGTTCAAGGACCAACTGAGCGGTCCGGACCCGGTCAGGCACCGGCGCTTCTCGTGGGTCGCGTCGCCGGCGAGCACCGGGTCAGTTAGCCCCTCATACTCGATCGCGCGCGTGTCCCCGATGTCCTTGCCGTAGTCGTTGTTGCCCTTGGGGTACTGCAATCCATGCCGGTAGCGGAACGTCATCGCCCAGGCGGCCAGGGCGAATTGCTCGTCGGGGGTGATCATGTGGTGGCCGACAATGGTGTAGGTGTCGTCGGTGGTGATGGTCGCCGGGAGCTCCGGGAAGACCCGGACATACTTGGCCTCGCCGAACTTGCCGGCCTTGATAATCCGGCGGAAGTAGGTCGTGCCGCCCTGAACTATCTCGACACGCCGGCCGACCAGGTGCTCAATATTGTCGACGAGGAACTCGGCCTTCGGGTGGTCGCCGGTCGCGTACATCGTGCAGGGGGTCGGGGTGCCGGAGGCGGACTTGTTCGCGGCGCCGCCACGGTTCTCGAGGGCGGCCCGGGCGGTGTTCCACGAGACGTCCGTCCAGGGGACGACGTGGGGTTTGCTCGCGGCGCCGACGCCGGCACCGGGGCTGTTGGGGGTCAGGCCGCCGCGGGAGGTCGCCGTTGCCAGCGGCTGGCAGGCCTGGAACTTGTCGACCCAGAACCCACCGAGGATCAGGTCATTGAGGTTCGGCTGTGTGAAGCCAGCGCTGCGGAAGAACGGGATCCAGACCTGGTGGATCTCCAGGTCGTTCGGGGTGTCGCCGCCGTCCTTGATGCGGAGCACGCGGTTCGGGAGCGCAGGCGAGCGCAGGTTGAGATCGTAGGTCGGGTCGCCGATCTGCGAGCCCATGACGTTGATGAGCGCAGCGTCGATGCGGTCAAAATTCTGGTTGTGGGGGATGTGCCAGTCCAGATCGCCGAACCCGGGTTTTTCGAGGTTGAATTTGGGTGTAGCCATGCAAGATCACGTCCTGGAGTAGATGGTGACGATGCCCTTCGTCTGGTCGCCGTCCTCGTCGTATTCTTCGACGATGTCCTCGATCGGCACGGTGCGGACGACCGTGTTGCCGCTGAGGAAGACGTACGTCTCCTCGACGATGGCGTAGCGATCCGCGTCGAGGACCTCCCGGCCGGCGGCGGTGTCAATCTGGATCTGCTGTTTGACCTGCATCAGGCAGCCCCCCGTGCGAATGAGGCCTTCACCTTGAACGCTGCGCCGACCGAAGCGTCGAAGCTGAGCGGGTTCCGGACCTCACGGTAGTAGAGGACGCCGCCAGACGCTGCAGAGAGCAGCCCGAGCTCAGTGATGACGGCACTGCCCAGCTCACCGGGAGCGAAGACGGCCTCGAAGACCACCTGGCCGCCACTGACCGAGTAGGTGGCGGCCTTGCGGGCGACCTCACCCTTCATCGCGGTGTCGCCGACGGCCGGGTTGACGGTGCTGGTCCCGACGGCGATCCAGCCCATCTTGCTGCCGGACCCTGCCAGGAGTTTGGGCAGTTCATTGATGCCGGCGTTAGTGACGATCTTCCCGACCATCGAGCGGCACCTCCTTGCCTTCTGCGTCGACGCGGAACTGGATTACCTCCGATTCCACGGAAACACATACATTCGCGTTGTTAGACATGCAGAGAGGGTCGGGATGGCCCGTTTAAAAAGGAAAGTCGGGGTTAGTAGCCGAACTCGTACTGGCCATAGCGCCAGGCGCCGTAGCCGAGGTAACTGGCCGCCTGCGCCGTGACCGCGGCGGTCGGTTCGACGACCAGGTCGACGGCGCTCCCTGCCAGGGCATCAACGGACCCCGCACGCGATCCGTACGGCTCAGTGCCGAGCCGGCCGGCACCGTAGCCGAGCACCGTCTCTACGAGGATCTGGTGGTCAGTCGAGACAGTTACCTCGACGGGAGCCTCGCCCTGGACGTCATACTCGATTGTAGCGGTGTCAATCCGGCCTCCATACCCTTCCCAGCCGTATGGGAACTGCCCGAAACCGAGCCCATGACGAATGCCGGCCACTACTGCGGCCTCGGCGTTCACCTGCAGGTCAACCGCTCCCTCTGCCGTCGATCGGATCGTATACACGCCACCGTAGCCACAGGTGCCGTAGCCACAGGTGCCGTAGCCCGAGCGCAGGGGAGCGGGGACGTCCCAGAGGGTCGAGCCTTCCGCGCCGACGAGGACTTCCTGCAGGGTGCTGTAGACGACCAGGTCCTGGACGTAGACGCCGGCGGCCCGGACGAGCGCGCTGGCGGCCACGAGACCGGGGAGCATGATGGCGGTGTGGTCGTCGCCGAGGAGCTCGATGCGGAACATGGCGGGCGGGGTGCCCCAGGGCAGAGACCCATATCGTCCTTCTCCGTATCCCCATCCCTCGTGGACGTCGGGAGGTTCCCGGATCCGGACCCGGTCTCCGGTCAGGCCGGTGAAGTACTCGATGACGTCCCGGATGTCCGTGAGGGTCCCGCAACTGTAGTATCGCTTGATCTGGGTCATGATGCGGGACCGGAGGCTGTCGTCCGACTCGCCGGAGGTGCGGGCGACGTTGAACATCTGCGCAACGTAGTCAAGAGTCCGCCCGGTCGTGAGGTCGGGGTTCCGCACGGTGTCGATCGCAGCGGCCGTCGAGCGGGCGACGTCGAGTTCTCCGGCAAGGGTTTCGGCGACCCGGGCATTGTTGCCCCCGGGTTTCAGGGCGCTGGAGAGGCAGGAGAGGATCCGGTCAGCGGGGTCCATGGTTCACACCACCGTGATCGAGATGAGTCCGGGAGAGGCTTTCTGCCCGGCGGGGATGACCAGGGTCTGCCCGAACTGCTGGATGGTCGTGGACCCGGCGGTCGCGGACATTGCGAGGATATCGTTGACGCCGTCGACACCGAGGACCGTCCGGACCAGGTCGGAGTAGATGACGTCGTCCCCGATCGGGAGACCGCCCAGGTATGCCGTGACGGCGGCCTCCACGCCGGCCTGGACGGTGGGGGCGTCTGCCGAGGGGGTTCGGGATACGGTCGCGGTGACGGCGACGCTGACCGGGGTGGGCCGCTGCCAGGTGGCCAGGATTCCTGCCGGCCGGGTATCTTCGAGGGTGGCGGCGATCTCGGCGTCGTCGCCGCCGACGACGGTGAGGGTGATCGTGCAGGCGGTGAAGTTCTCGTCGAGGGCAACGTCCTGGACTCCCTCCAGGGCGGTGAGCGCGGCCACGATGCTGTACCGCGTTCCCCTCGCGGAGGGGGAGTAGGTGATCGCACGGAGGTGGAGCTCGGGGTCGGTCTCCGCATCCGCGCCGCCGGAGGTAGCTGCCGGGTTGGCGACGGCCGTGATCCCGGAGAGGGGGTCGACGAGCCGGGTGATGGTGGCCGGGGCGACGTTGCCGGCGGCGCCATGGTCGACGGCGATCACGGGGACCGAGATGGAGAGGTCGGTCAGGTCGGCGGTCTGGGTGGTCTGGTAGACGAGGGTCAGGTCCTGGGTGGCCACCCGGGTGCCGGCGGGGATGGTGAGGGTGGAGCCGGGGGCCGGGCGCGAGAAGAGGACGGCCCCTCTTGCCGGGGTGGCGGCCTTGCGGCGGATGCCTAGCAGCGCGACGAGGTGGTCCAGGCTGTCCCCGGTGGCGAAGTCGACGTAGCCGCTGTAGTAGAGGTCCTCGAGGAGGTCCCAGATCAGGGCGGTCTCGTAGGCGACGGACTCGAGCAACTGATAGAACGGGGAGTGCGGCTGCAGGTCGATATCGTCGCCGAGAGCAGCCCGGGCCCGGGCCTCGTAGTCGGCCAGGATAGCTGTGAACGGTTTTCGTACGAATCCCGTAGGGGTGACGCCGTAATCAGTCATACATCAGCCTCCAGGGCGATTGTGTCGCCGTCGTAGAGGGTGACGGTGGCCGTGATCGTCGCGTGCCGGGCGGGGGTGTCCCGGCTGATCTCCAGGGAGTCGACGGTCTTGACCGCCGGGTGGGAGAGGAGGGCGGTCCGGATCTCGGCGTTGATGAGCGTGCGGTTGTAGCCGCTATGGGCGATGGCCACCCAGTCCACGCCGAACGCGGTGTTGAAGGGGTATGACCCCTTGACGGTCCGGAGGATGACCGTCAGGTCCTGGGCGACCTTGGCGGTGCCGGTGATCTCCTCGAACCGGTTGAGCGAGCTTTTGAGCAGGTCCCCGTCGGGGGTGAGCTGCAGCGTCCTGCCGTACATACTATGCGGTCAGAGGAGCGGAATAAAAAGGGAGGTCAGGAGTGGTCGGTGACGAAGGCCTGCCCGGTGACGAGGATCCCCTGGCCGTCGTGGTCGCCGTCCTCCCCGACGTCGCCTGCCCGGCAGACCGGGACGCCGTTGATCCGGACGAGCTGGCTTGCCCCGGTGGTGCCGGCGGTGCAGGTGGCGTCGCAGATCGGGCAGTCGGTCGGGAACTCCTGGCCCTGCAGGATGACGGGCTTGCCGGCGATCCGGACGAAGGTCTGCAGGGTGCCGGGGATGGTCTTGTCCCCGCCGCCGGTCGGGGGGACGTGGGCGTCGGAGTAAGGCTCATAGTCTCCGTCGACGGCGATGAGGGGCATGGTGCCTCAGAGCTCCATGAAGTCGACGGACGTTGCGGTGATGGTGACGGCGCCTTCGCCGGTGATCGTGATGCCGGCCCCGGTATGGTGGGTGATCTCGATATCGCCGGTCTGCCGGATCCGGTATTCGGTGCCGGAGACGTGGTGGAGGAGGACCTCGTCTTCGCCGACGGCGGGCGGGGTGTCGGCGAGGGTGTAGAGGCCGGCGATGACGACGGCGTTGTTGATGCTGTACTGGTGGCGCTCGTTGACCGGGACGACGTCACGGGTCTTGAGTTGCTCCTCGAGGTCCTGCTTGGTGAACGCGACGAGGACGATATCGCCCACCTTCGGCGCGACGATGAGGGCCGAGCCGTGGTAGGCCTGGACGGCGATCGGGACCTCGAAGAGCTCGACCTGCTGGCCCTGCAGGAGTCCTTTGAGGAGGACGTTGCACCGCAGCCGGGGGAGGTCGACCTGGGTGAGGACCCCTACCCGGCAGGTGTTGACGCGGTCGACGGCCCGGGTGGCGGCGGTGAGGATGGCCTGGCCAAGGTTCATATGGGGACCACCTCGCACTCGGTACTGTAGTCGTCGCCGGCGAGCCGGTGCGTGAAGGTCTTGGCCTTGAAGTCACCCTGGACGACGCGGGAGTCGAGCCGGACGAGGGAGTCGGCCTTGATCTTCCAGTTGAGGATGCACTTCACGGTGTAAGCCTCGCCTTCCTGGTCGTCATCCTGCGGGACGACTTCGAGGAGCCCGGTCTCGGAGGAGAGATAGACTGCGTCGGTCTCGCTGTGAGCCTGCCGGACGAAGTAGCCGGCGCCGGCACTGACGAAGTAGGTCCAGCCCTGCGTGGCGATCTGCCGCTTGATGAGGCCGGTGAGGTTCTCCCCGCCGGCGGCGGCGACCGCTGCGGCATCTCCTCCGTTGACGATGTCCAGGCAGTCGTC
>Ga0302249_1000661_pt1 | contig 28335 bp, 4 predicted proteins | sample AAG_UR_Val_MG_FD_193531 | JGI IMG/M metagenome (GOLD analysis project Ga0302249, IMG submission 193531) | Enriched activated sludge microbial communities from anaerobic digester in WTTP, New Holstein, Wisconsin, United States - AAG_UR_Val | ecosystem: Engineered > Bioreactor > Anaerobic >... | reverse complement strand
TTACAACGCCGGTTACAGTCTCATAACCTGATTTGCTAACTGTCCAGTTATAAATACCAGGAACAATATTCGGGAATACGTAATTACCGGCAGGATTAGTTATGGCTCCCAAGGTGACAGTGGCACCGGCTATTGGTTGCTGGTTTTGATCTTTTACATCAAAAGTAACGGTGTATAATGCACCTGTAACCAGAGTAACTGTACCGCTAATAGTGCCATCAAGGATATTTTGTCCCTGAATATTACCAAGAATTGCTTCTTCAATATTCAAGGTATAAACTCCGGGTACAGTTGGTGTTGTGAACGTAAAGAATGTTAATACGCCATCGTTACCAAGGAAATTGGCATTGGTCATTGAGAATGCCACTGCTCTGAAAATATTGGTGTTGGGCAACACATTTGCCATAGCCTGATGGTTGGTTATACGTGCAGGATTCAAACCTATTGATTCCTGAACATAGCCAAAACCTTCCGGCAATGGGATATCAAACTGGAAAGCACAGAAATTATCTTCGTTGATTACTTCAACGTTGATAAGAACATCATCACCGGCAATTGCAGTAACATCTAAAATCTTCATAATATTACCCGTAATCTGGATCGGAGTCATTGTCACGGGAACAGTTACGTTACCATCAACAACATTTACAACGCCGGTTACAGTCTCATAACCTGATTTGCTAACTGTCCAGTTATAAATACCAGGAACAATATTCGGGAATACGTAATTACCGGCAGGATTAGTTATGGCTCCCAAGGTGACAGTGGCACCTGATATTGGCACCTGATTCTGATCCTGAATTACAAAAGTAACTGTATATCCTTGTACTTGTGTAAGGGTTACGGTACCGTTAACAACGTCGGTTATGATATTCTGTGCATTAATATCACCAATAATAGCGTCTTCGAGATTCATATTATAAACACCAGCTGTAGTTGGTGTAGTGAATGTATATGTTGCAATAATTCCTGAGTTGCCAATATATGCAGCATTGGAGAGAGAGAATGAAATTGCTCTAAAAATATTGGTATTAGGCAATACATTAGCCTGTATCTGATGATTGGTAATACGTGCAGGATTCAATACTGCTGAACCGGCCACATAACCAAAACCAGCTGGTAATGGAATATCATGCTGGAAGCCAACAAATTCATCCTGATTAATAATTTCAAGATCCATTTCTACATTTTCACCAGCAACGGCAGTAGCGTCATGCAATTTCATAACGTTGCCTTCAGGAATTTCACCTTCAAGAGTAACAGTACCACTGATGGTTTCATCAAGTATATTCTGTCCCTGAATATTACCAAGAATTGCATTTTCAATGTTCAAGGTATAAGTTCCGGGTACCATTGGGGTAGTGAATGTGAAGAAAGTTAATACTCCGGAGTTACCCAAGAAATTAGCATTGGTCATTGAGAATGCAACTGCCCTGAAGATATTGGTGTTAGGCAGTACATTTGCCATGGCCTGATGATTAGTAATACGTGCAGGGTTCAATCCTATTGATTCCTGAACATAACCAAAGCCTGCCGGCAATGGGATATCAAACTGGAAAGCACAGAAATCATCTTCGTTTATAACTTCCACTTCGACAACTACGTTCTCACCAATTTCAGCTGTTACATCAAGAACTTTCATAATATTACCTTCAAGAGGTTCAGTAAGAGTTACTGTGCCACTGATAGTTTCATCAAGTATGTTCTGTCCCTGAATATTTCCAAGAATTGCATCTTCAATGTTCAAGGTATATACTCCTGGAACTTCAGGTGTAGTGAAGGTAAAGAACGTTAAGACACCGTCGTTACCAAGGAAATTGGCATTAGTCATTGAGAATGCAACTGCCCTGAATATATTAGTATTGGGCAATACATTTGCCATAGCCTGATGGTTGGTAATACGTGCAGGATTCAAACCTATTGATTCCGAAACATAACCAAAGCCTGAAGGCAATGGGATATCAAACTGGAAGGCACAGAAATTATCCTCATTGATAACCTCAATATTAATAACTACATCATCACCTGCAACAGCTGTGGTATTAAGAACCTTCATTATATTACCCGAAACCTGAGTAGGAATCATTGTTACATGAACGATAACATTACCATCAACAACGCTAACTGCACCAGTTACTGTTTCATATCCTGATTTAGTAACAGTCCAGTTATAAGTGCCTGGAGCAATATTCGGGAATACATAATTACCAGCTGGATTTGTAACAGCTCCTAAAGTAACTGTTGCTCCTGCTATTGGCTGCTGATTAGGATCTTTTATATCAAATGTAACAGTGTATAATTCTCCTGTAATCAGGGTAACTGTACCACTAAAAGTTTCATCCAATATATTTTGTCCTTGAATATTTCCAAGAATTGCATCTTCGATATTTAAGGTATATGTTCCTGGCGCAGTTGGAGTAGTATAGGTAAAGTATGTTAATACTCCGGAATTACCGAGGAAATTGGCATTGGTCATTGAGAATGCTACTGCCCTGAATATATTAGTATTGGGCAATACATTTGCCATAGCCTGATGGTTGGTAATACGTGCAGGATTCAATCCTATTGATTCCGGAACATAACCAAAACCTGTTGGTAATGGAATATCAAACTGGAAGGCACAGAAATTATCTTCGTTGATAACTTCAACTTCAACTACTACATCGTCGCCTGCTACAGCAGTTACATCAAGAACCTTCATTATATTACCTGATACCTGGATCGGTGTCATTGTTACAGTAACACCAACGTTGCTACCAATAACTGTAACAACTCCAGTTTCTGTTTCATAGCCTGACTTAACAACCACCCAATTATATGTACCGGGTAATGTATTCGGGAACACATAGTTGCCTGTGGGATTTGTAATAGCTCCCAGAGTAACGGTTGCACCAGGTATTGGTACCTGATTCTGATCCTGAATTACAAACGTAACTGTATACCCTGGTATAGAGGTAAGAGTTACTGTGCCACTGATAGTTTCATCAAGTATGTTCTGTCCCTGAATATTTCCAAGAATTGCATCTTCAATGTTCAAGGTATATACTCCTGGAACTTCAGGTGTAGTGAAGGTAAAGAACGTTAAGACACCGTCGTTACCAAGGAAATTGGCATTAGTCATTGAGAATGCAACTGCCCTGAATATATTAGTATTGGGCAATACATTTGCCATAGCCTGATGGTTGGTAATACGTGCAGGATTCAAACCTATTGATTCCGAAACATAACCAAAGCCTGAAGGCAATGGGATATCAAACTGGAAGGCACAGAAATTATCCTCATTGATAACCTCAATATTAATAACTACATCATCACCTGCAACAGCTGTGGTATTAAGAACCTTCATTATATTACCCGAAACCTGAGTAGGAATCATTGTTACATGAACGATAACATTACCATCAACAACGCTAACTGCACCAGTTACTGTTTCATATCCTGATTTAGTAACAGTCCAGTTATAAGTGCCTGGAGCAATATTCGGGAATACATAATTACCAGCTGGATTTGTAACAGCTCCTAAAGTAACTGTTGCTCCTGCTATTGGCTGCTGATTAGGATCTTTTATATCAAATGTAACAGTGTATAATTCTCCTGTAATCAGGGTAACTGTACCACTAAAAGTTTCATCCAATATATTTTGTCCTTGAATATTTCCAAGAATTGCATCTTCGATATTTAAGGTATATGTTCCTGGCGCAGTTGGAGTAGTATAGGTAAAGTATGTTAATACTCCGGAATTACCGAGGAAATTGGCATTGGTCATTGAGAATGCTACTGCCCTGAATATATTAGTATTGGGCAATACATTTGCCATAGCCTGATGGTTGGTAATACGTGCAGGATTCAATCCTATTGATTCCGGAACATAACCAAAACCTGTTGGTAATGGAATATCAAACTGGAAGGCACAGAAATTATCTTCGTTGATAACTTCAACTTCAACTACTACATCGTCGCCTGCTACAGCAGTTACATCAAGAACCTTCATTATATTACCTGATACCTGGATCGGTGTCATTGTTACAGTAACACCAACGTTGCTACCAATAACTGTAACAACTCCAGTTTCTGTTTCATAGCCTGACTTAACAACCACCCAATTATATGTACCGGGTAATGTATTCGGGAACACATAGTTGCCTGTGGGATTTGTAATAGCTCCCAGAGTAACGGTTGCACCAGGTATTGGTACCTGATTCTGATCCTGAATTACAAACGTAACTGTATACCCTGGTATAGAGGTAAGAGTTACTGTGCCATTAATTACTCCAGTAATAATATTTTGTGCATTTATATCACCAATTATAGCGTCTTCGAGGTTCATGTTATATACGCCAGCTGTAATTGGTGTAGTAAATGTATATGTTGCAATAATTCCAGAATTACCAAGATATGCAGCATTGGTAAGCGAGAATGAAATTGATCTGAAAATATTGGTATTAGGTAATATGTTTGCCTGAATCTGATGATTGGTAATACGTGCAGGATTCAATACTGCTGAACCTTCCACATAACCAAAGCCTTCAGGTAAAGGAATATCATGCTGGAAACCAACAAATGCATCCTGATTAGTAATTTCAAGATCCATTTCCACATTCTCACCTGCAACAGCAGTTGCATCATGCAATATCATAACGTTACCTTCAGGCACTTCTCCTTCAAGAGTAACTGTACCATTGATGGTCTCGTCAAGTATATTCTGTCCCTGGATGTTTCCAAGAATTGCATTTTCAATACTCAGTGTATAAGTTCCAGGTGCCATAGGAGTAGTGAATGTGAAATAAGTTAACACTCCAGAGTTACCAAGGAAATTAGTATTGGTCATTGAGAATGCTACTGCCCTGAAAATATTGGTGTTAGGCAATACATTTGCCATAGCCTGATGATTAGTAATACGCGCAGGGTTCAAACCTATTGATTCCTGAACATAACCAAAACCTGTTGGTAAAGGAATATCAAACTGAAAAGCACAGAAATCATCTTCGTTAATAACTTCAACTTCAACAACCACATCATCACCAATTTCCGCAGTTACATCAAGAACCTTCATTATATTACCTGATACCTGAACAGGAACCATTGTTACTGGAACGGTAATGTTACCATCAACTACATTAACAACACCGGCTACGGTTTCATAGCCTGACTCGGTAACAGTCCAGTTATAAGTTCCAGGAGCAACGTTCGGGAATACATAAATACCTGCAGGATTTGTAACAGCTCCCAAAGTTACTGTTGCACCGGATATTGGCTGCTGGTTTGGATCTTTTACATCAAATGTGATGGTATATAATGCATCTGAAATCAGAGTAACTGTACCACTAATAGTCTCGTCAAGTATATTTTGTCCTTGAATGTTTCCAAGAATTGCATTTTCAATGTTCAAAGTATATACTCCCGGTACTTCTGGTGTAGTGAATGTAAAGAATGTCAAAACTCCATCGTAACCAAGGAAGTTGGCATTGGTCATTGAGAAGGCTACTGCCCTAAAAATATTAGTGTTGGGCAATACATTTGCCATAGCCTGATGGTTGGTAATACGTGCAGGATTCAAACCTATTGATTCCGGAACATAACCAAAGCCTTCTGGTAATGGAATATCGAATTGGAAAGCGCAGAAATCATCTTCGTTGATAACTTCAATTTCAATAACGACATCATCTCCTGCTTCTGCAGTTACATCAAAAACCTTCATTATATTTCCGGTTAACTGAATTGCAGTCATTGTTACTGGAACTGTCACATTACCATCAACAACATCAACAACGCCGGTTACGGTTTCAAATCCTGATCTGGTAACTGTCCAGTTATAGGTATCAGGTGCAATATTCGGGAATATATAGTTACCTGCTGGATTGGTAACATCTCCCAAAGTTACTGTTGCACCAGCTATTGGCTGCTGATTCTGATCCTTAATATCAAATGCAACTGTATATCCGGGTAAAGCGGTAAGAGTAACTGTACCGTTAATAACATCTGTAATAATATTTTGTGCATTTATATCGCCAATGATAGCATCTTCGAGATCCATATTATATACACCTGCCATAGTTGGTGTGATAAAGGTGTACGTTGCAATAATACCCGAATTACCAAGGAATGCACTATTTGTTATAGAGAATGAAAGAGCTCTGAATATATTGGTATTTGGTAAAACATTAGCCATTATCTGATGATCTACTACACGAGCAGTATTCAATGTGGCTGTTTCTGCAACATAATCAAAACCTGTAGGCAATGGAATATCGTGCTGGAAGCCAACAAAAGCATCATCATTCAGGATTTCGAGTTCCAATTCAATATTATCTCCTGCGGTTGCTGTAACATTATGCAATTTCATTACATTTCCGGTAGGAATAATTACTTCTTCCAAAGTAACCATACCATCAATGGTACCGGTAAGAATATTATCTCCCTGTGCATTTCCAATAATTGCATTTTCAATAGTTAAAGGATAAACTCCTGCAATATCAGGTGTTGAAAAAGCAAATGATGCAATTATTCCTGAATTACCAATATAAGGTGCATTTGTTATTGAATATGACAATACACGGAAAATATTGGTGTTTGATAATACATTTGCCAGAATCAGATGATTGGTAATACGAGCCGGGTTTAAAGCTACTGAACCTGTCACATAGTCAAATCCCTCAGGCATAGGAACATCCAACTGGAATCCTACAAAATCATCATCATTAAGTATTTCCAGATCAATATTAACGTCACTTCCTGCATCAGTTGTAACATCAAGAATCTTCATTATATTCTCACCCGGAGCAGTTCCTTCTAAGGTCACAGTTCCACCTATAACTCCAGTTAAAATATTTACTCCGCTAATATTGCCCAAAATGGCATTTTCAATACTTAAAGTATAATTTCCGGGAACAGTTGGAGTAGTGAAAGTAAAGAAAGTTAGTACGCCATCGCTGCCAAGAAAATTGGTATTGGTCATTGAGAATGCTACTGACCTGAAAACATTGGTATTAGGCAAAATATTTGCCATAGCCTGATGGTTAGTTATACGAGCTGGGTTCAAACCTATTGATTCCTGAACATATCCAAAACCTGCAGGTAATGGAATATCAAACTGAAAAGCACAGAAATCATCTTCGTTTATAACTTCCACTTCAACAACCACATTAGTACCGGAGGTAGCAGTAACATCCAGAACTTTCATAATATTTTCATGAGGTATTTCAGTCAATGTTACATTAACATTAACATTCTGATCAACAACTGCAACACTTCCATTAGCTGTAACATAACCTTCTTTTACTACTTCCCATTCATAAGTACCAATATCAGTGTTCGGAAATACGTAATTGCCAGCAGGATTAGTAATAGCTCCTAATGTTACTGTTGCATCAGGAATATTAACCTGATTTTCATCTTCTATAACAAATGTAACAGTAAAATTTGTTGGAGCTGTTAAAGTAAGTGTACCATCAACTGTGCCGGTAATTATATTCTCAAAATCCTCATCAGCAATAATACATTCTTCAAGGATTAATGGAAAAACTCCAGGTGTAGCAGGAGTTGAAAAAGTATAGGTTGCAATAACACCTGAGTTTCCAAGGAAAAACTCATTATTGGGTGAATATGCCAATGATCTGAAAATATTTGTATTAATAACATACCCTGCATCTATAACATGATCAGTAATACGGGCAGAAGTCAATACTCCTGTCAAGAAGCCAAAACCGGCTGGCATAGAAATATCGTGCATAAAGCCAACAAACTCATCATCATTAATGATTTCCAGTTCAATTGTAACATCTTCGCCTATTTCTGCTATTGCATCAAAAACTATCATGATGTTTTCAGCAGGTGCGCTTCCTTCTTCAAGAGTTAATGTACCATTAACGATTCCTGTAAGAATATTTTCTCCCTGAATATTGCCTATAACGGTATTTTCAAGAATCAAAGAATAAGTTCCGGCTACATCAGGTGTTGTAAATGTAAATGATGCAATAACTCCGGAATTACCGATATATGCAGAATTTGTCAGTGAAAATGATAATACGCGGAAAATGTTGGTGTTTGGCAAAATATTAGCATCAATCAAATGATCAGTTTTACGGGCAGGATTTAACTCTACTGAACCAGCCACATAACCAAAACCCACTGGCAATGGTATATCAAACTGAAAACCCACAAAACTCTCATCGTTAACAATTTCCAGGTCAATAATAACATCATCACCAGCTTCACCAGTAGCATCAAGCACCATCATAATATTATTGGTTACCACTGGTGTCATGGTCACATTAACCTCAACATCTTGATCAACAACTGTAACGCTTCCATTAGCTGAAACATATCCGTCTTTTACTACTTCCCATTCATAAGTACCAATATCAGTGTTCGGAAATACGTAATTGCCAGCAGGATTAGCAATAGTTCCTAAAGTTACTGTTGCATCGGGAATGACTACCTGATTTTCATCTTTTACAACAAATGTTACAGTAAAACTTGTTGGACCTGTTAAAGTAAGTGTACCATCAATAGTACCGGTAAGAATATTTTCTCCCTGAATATTGCCTATAACGGTATTTTCAAGAATCAAAGAATAAGTTCCGGCTACATCAGGTGTTGTAAATGTAAATGATGCAATAACTCCGGAATTACCGATATATGCAGAATTTGTCAGTGAAAATGATAATACGCGGAAAATGTTGGTGTTTGGCAAAATATTAGCATCAATCAAATGATCAGTTTTACGGGCAGGATTTAACTCTACTGAACCAGCCACATAACCAAAACCCACTGGCAATGGTATATCAAACTGAAAACCCACAAAACTCTCATCGTTAACAATTTCCAGGTCAATAATAACATCATCACCAGCTTCACCAGTAGCATCAAGCACCATCATAATATTATTGGTTACCACTGGTGTCATGGTCACATTAACCTCAACATCTTGATCAACAACTGTAACGCTTCCATTAGCTGAAGCATATCCGTCTTTTACTACTTCCCAGTCATAAGTACCCGGATCTATGTCGGTGAATGTATAGTTACCTTGTGGATTTGTAATAGAACCAAGTGTTACTGTAGCTCCTGCAACAGGATTCTGGTCCGGATCCTTTATAATGAAATTAACATTATAGGAAGTTCCTATTAAAGTAACAGAACCATCGTTTGTACCTGTAAGGATATTAACTCCCTGAATATTTCCCAGAATAGCTCCCTGAAGTATCAGATCAAAAGTACCTGAGGTTTGGGGTGTTGTAAAATCAAAGAATACAATAGCTCCCGAGTTACCAAGATACGCTGCATTAGTCATAGAAAAACCAATCGCCCTGAAAATATTTGTATTGGGCAATACATTTGCCTGAGTCATGTGCCCATTTGATCGTGCCGGATTAGGAATAATAGAACCAGCCACATAACCAAAGCCTTCAGGTAATGGAACATCCACCTGAAATGCAACAAACTGATCATCGTTAAAAACTTCAAGACCAAGAGTGATGTTTTCGCCCGCCTGAGCTGTAACATCATTAAGCTGCATAATGTTGTTGCCAGCATAAACAGCAAACATCCCCTGCATTGAAAGGAGGGTAATCAAAAGTACTAATTTTCTAATCATGGTGTTTTTTTTTTGATTTAACCTTTGTAAATAGTTGTAATATGAATATTTATAATTTAAATAAATGCTTAAAACGCTGAAAATCAAACAAACTCAAATTTTTTTTGAACTTGCTTTTTAAAAAACCTGTCTTTAGTATACAAAACCTGCATTATAGAGCGACCAAAAATAATACTTTTTTAACTACTGACGATAAAAAAACACAAAAATTTTATTACTAAAACATAATTTTTCAAACTTTTTCACAGATTAATGAACAATAATAACTTTGGCTGCCTTACTAAAAGGTGCATATGAGCCCTTGGGAACAACCAAAAAATTAATGAAATAAATCCCTGAAGGCAAATTATTATCTTCATTGATCTTAACAATATGGCTACCTGCGGGCCATGTTTTTATATTAAAAGCTTTTAATTCCTTACCTGTTTTATCTGTCAGTTTAATCTGAACCTCGGCTTCATGCTCCAGCTTTACTTCAATATCAATATTACCTGATGAAGGATTGGGGAATATATTTGCTTTAAAAAAATCAGAAAGTTTACTTGTATGGTTGTTTTGCTGTCTGATAACTTTAACCTCATTTGCATTGAGATTCGCTGCAACAGCTTCTCCCCAGACTACATTATCAATTTTTCGTTTGAAGGTAAACAGATCAATGTTACCTGAAGGCAAGGGGGTGTTAGTAAAACTAAAAATAATAGCTGTTAACTTTCCGTTATTTTCAGCCATTTCACATTCATAACCTTCCTGAACAAAGGTGATGTCTTCTTTTTTTACTCCTTCCAGTTCAAATTGTAATCCTGCAAGAGTTCCATCACTTAATAAACTGATTTTATCATTATTAAAGTTTAAAAATGCAGGATCCGATTTTATTGGAATATTAGCTGATTTACTTCCGGCAATTATGATATTCACAGTGGCAACAACATCAACCACATTTATAACTCCATCAGCATCTAAATCTGCATTTCCAAAGCAGAAAGGCTCAGGAGCAGCGCCAAGAATATAGTTGACAGTGTTTACCACATCGAGTACATTAACTAAATCATCGCAGTTTGAATCACCAGGCAGACCAAAGCTTGAAACCTGCTCAGAATATGCTGACTGAAAAACTGATTTATTTGCATTATTCTGAACAAAAACAACTACAGCTAAATCGTCCATTTCTTCAACATGTGTACTGGCCATATTATGGCTATATTGTAATGTGTATGGTTCTCCAGCAATTAAATTTGCAACAGTTCCGGTAGCATTAGGCAGCATTTTCATCATAACATGCTTAAATGATGTCTCGCCATTGCCGCCAATGTTATTTACTGTAGTTTTCTCAACTACAACCATATGAACAATGGCATTGTTTATATTAATATGAGCTGTTATTGTTGCCTTGACAGTTATATTATAACCTTCTATTAAATGCTGGGAATTTATTTCTACGAATGCAGGTGAACTAATGGCATTATTGTAGGCTGCTGTAATAGCACCCATACCAGTCTGTACATTTGCTCCTTCAATAAACAACATAGGAACAGCATTTACTCCATAGAATGTCCTGCGAATTCCGGCCTCGGCAGTATAATAAGGATCTCCGGATCCGGGCCAGTTCATCTGATATTTTATCAATGTGAAATTCTGCGCGTATTGATTGTAAAACGGGTTCATCACAGAATTATTAAATGAAGCACAAGGTCCACAGGTTGAACTAGTAAACTCTTCAAATAATGGCATTTTAATACTTGCCTGATCAACTACTGTAATTGCTTTTACAATAGTATCATTTTCAGGCACATCATCACCAACAAAACCATTAACATCCGAAATCCATACTTTTAACTGATAAGTCCCGGTATCTACATCAATTTGCTGATCGCAGGTAAAATTAAATGACCCAGCTGTTGGTAAATTTAAGCCTGCAAACGCAGTTGAGTTAATAGTGCCTCCGTTAATCTGCCAGTTAATATTCATAGATGTGATGCTGGCAGACCCAAGATTATTTACTTTGCCCCATACGGTTTGAACACCGGCAAAGACTTCAGGTACACTGATTGATCCCATGGCTGCATCAAGTTCATTAACAAGGTTGATCTCAACATTATCAATGTACCAGTAATTTATATTATAGCTATTACCGTTAAAAAACAAACAAATCTGAAAATCAGAAGTATTAACATCAGAATTCTCAACAACAAATATTTTCTGTTCTGCCATAACAGAAGTGTTTACTGTTTGTGTCCAGATATTATTCCAGATACCAAGAGCACCGCCCGAGCGTGTTGCTAATCCAATTTGAAAATTAGCAGAATAATGATCAACATTGTGCCGGAACTTTACAATCACCTGAGTTTTTCCAACAAGGTTTAATTCCGGAGAAACAAGACGGGTTACACCATTAAATTGAGGTGACCAGCTCATACGGGCTTCCGGAGCAGTTCCTCCGGCATTATTTGATTGTGAACGTGCCCAATTCGAAGATTGATTAATTATTGACCATCCTGTAGGAGGCCAGACAGTACCAGAAAACTCTTCATTCAAAACAGTTTGACCAGTAACTGTTTGAAATACAAACAGAATGAAAATAAAGGTTAGAATTCGTTTCATATAATAACGTAAATGATAACACTAATAAATGGAAATAGAAAAGCTTATAGCCAATGTCAAAAAAAACTGTCCTTGCCGGAGAGATTACCGACAAGGACAGTAAAATTTTTATTTTGTAACGACCAGTTTAAGATTATGCATTACTGTAGATTCGCCTGAATCAACCGGGGTAGATTTTACCTGTAGGAAATATACCCCTGCCTTGATATCTTCCTGCAAAGAAGCATCAAAACGGCGATTTCCTTCCGGCAATATACCGTTATACAGTTCTTTTACTTCTTTACCTGTATAATCATACAATTTTACTGTTGTTAATGAAGCAACGGGTATAAACATGTCAACTGAAAATTCTCTCTGGGCAGGATTAGGGAAAAGATTAACTGTATAATTTTCAGAGAGTAAAACATTGTTGCCTTCCTGATGCTTTACAACTTTTATTTCATTTGCATTAACATTTGCAGCAACCAATTCGCCTACTTTAACTTCTTTCAGTTCCTGTACAAACCGGAATAATTCAATTCTACCTGAAGGAATCGGAGTATTATCAAAACTATAAACAACACCTGTTAGTTTACCATTATTTTCTGCTGCTGAAAACTCATAACCCTCTAACATAAATTGAATATCATCAAGGCGAATACCTTCAAGTTCAAATTGTAAACCGGCCATAGTTCCATCGCTCTGCAGTTCAACTCCCTTATTATTAATATAGAAATGAGCCGGCATTGATTTTATAGGAATATTAGAAGATTTGGTTCCGCCAATAATAATATTGATAGTTCCCACCGCATCTATAATATTAATAATTCCATCGCCATTTATATCAGCGTTATCAAAGCAGAAAGGCTGAGGATTATTACCAAGCAAATAATTTATTGTAGTAACAACATCAATAATATTAACAATTCCATCGCAATTAGAATCACCAAGGGTTACAAAACTGCTAACTCCTTCAGAATAGGCTGATTGGAAAATAGATTTATCACTTTTTTGCACAAACACCACTACTGCCAGATCGTCCATTTCTTCAACGTTAGTACTTGCCATATTATGGCTATAATTAAGTGTAAATGGCACACCTGAAACCAGGTCAACCAATGCACCATTTGCATCTGGTAACATTTTCATCATTACATGTTTAAATGATGTTTCACCATTACTGCCAACATTGCCAGTTGTAAGCTTCTCAATAACAATAACATGCGCTCTGACGTTTTCGGCAGAAACATATGGAGTTATCTCAGCCTGAATAGTAATATCATACCCGTTTATAATATGCTGAGAACTGATTTCCATAAAAGCAAGATCGTTCATTGCAGTTGTGTATGCATTCATGACAGCGCCCTGGCTTGTACTAACATTTGCACCTTCAACATACAGCATTGGAACTGCATTAACTCCATAATAGGTCCTTCTAACTCCACCTTCTGCAGTATAATAAGGGTCTCCTGATCCAGGCCAGTTCATCTGATATTTTATCAAAGCTATATTGTCTCCATATTGATTTACAAATGGATTGAATACAGTATTATTAAATGTTGCACACGGGCCACAAGTAGAACTTGTAAATTCTTCAAATAAAGGTCTCCTCTGAATTAATGCCACAAGAACACTAATGTTCTTCTGAAGCATATCATTATTTATATTATCATCGCCTATCTGTCCGTTTACTTTCGAAATCCATACTTTAAGCAGATAGCTGCCCGGATCAACGTTAATATTCTGATCACAGGTAAAATTATATAAACCACCAGTTGCAAGATTCAAACCGGTGAAATTGGTTGTATTAATTACACCTTCATTAAGTTGCCATTTAACTTCTAGAGTATTTATAGTAGTGCTTCCAAGATTAAATATTTTACCAATTACCGGCTGTTCGCCAACTATCATATCAGGCACATCAATAGCGATTAATGCCGCATCAAGATTAACAGGATTGAAAAACGAAACAGAGATATTATCAAGATACCAAAAATTAATATTGGCACTGTTTCCATCAAAGAAAAATCCTACCTGAAAGTTAGTGGTTCCAACATCACTATTATTTATAACCACTAATACTTCCTGAGCAGGAATGCCTGAAGTAGCTTCCTGAGACCAAACAGTATTCCACGTACCACCGGCTCCTCCTGATCTGGTTGCCAGCCCAACAGTAAAAGGACCACTGTTGTGATCAACCATTAATCTGAATTTAGCAAGAACATGAGTAACACCAGTAAGATTAACTGTAGGGGAAACAAGAGTTGACGTGCCTGTAAAAACCGGTGCGCTTTTAAATCTTGCTTCAGGAGCAACACCACCGGCATTAGCTGTTTGGGATCTTGACCAGTTACCGGTTTGATTGATAACCGACCAGCCAATCGGAGGTCACATGGCGCTAGTAAACTCCTGTGAAATGTAAACCTGTGCATCCATTATCTGAAACACAAGTAACATGGCTAAAAGGGTAACAAATTTTTTCATCTTTTCTGTTTTTGGTTTAACAATTAGGATAAATGATTGTGAAAATAATTTCGTGCAAAGATAGAATAATTAATTAAAAAAAAGCCTGCCGGATTTTAACCAGCAGGCTTTTTTTTATTCAGTAACTATTAATTTTATTCGTTTTGTAAATAGCCCTTCAGTACTGTTATCTGGTATTACATTCATCTGGAGAAAATAAATTCCTGATGAAAGTTTTTTATCAGTAGTCAGGTCAAACCTGTGTAAACCTTGTTCAAGTAAACCTTCATGCAATTGGCTGACCTCACGACCTGTTATATCAAGAACTGTTACTTGAGTTTCAGAGGTAAAGGCAAGGCTAACTTCAACGGTCATTTGTCCTTTTGAAGGATTAGGAAAAGCTGACAAACTAAAATCAGTATCGTTTACCTGTAAACTACCATACTGGTGTTTTATAACTTTAACTTCTTCGGCATTCAGATTGCCTGCAACAACTTCAGCAAAGGCATATTTATTGTTTTCATTGCTGAATCTGAACAGATTGATCTTTCCGGCAGGTATAGGAGTATTATCAAAACTGAAAATAACGCCTATCAACTTATTGTTTACAACGTTTGAAGCAAATTCAAATCCACTTAAAAGGAAATCCAAATCATTAATATTGGCTCCCTCAAGTTCTATCTGAATTCCTGCTAAAGTGCCATCACTTTCCAGTTCAATTCCATAACGGTTCAAATAAAGATTAGCAGCAGAAGAATTTATTTCTAATCCTGATGTTTTTTTACCATTCATAATAATATTAACGGTAGCAATAAAATCAAGCAAATTCACTACTCCATCTTCATTAACATCAGCATTGTCAAAACAGAACGGCTGAGGATCTTCACCGGTTACAAAATTTACAATAGTTATTCCATCAAGCATATTAACAACTCCGTCACAGTTGGCATCGCCTGGCAATACAGATGGCAGCTCTTCTCCATGAACATGAATATCATCTAATCCCCATCCATTAATATTATAGCTATTTGCACCATAAGCACGGAAACGTACCTGGAATTCCTGCCCTGCCATACCATTAAGAAGCTGATTAGTGCGAACAAACTGAACTGTGCCACCGGAATTAGTAAAATTCTCAAGCAAAATCCATTCGTTGCTACCTATTGTCTTATACTCAACCGCCATTTGTTCTAAAGTGGAAGTGCTGTAATTATTGATATATAATTTAAAATCGAGTTTTATTTCGCTGAAACCAACCCCATTGAACAATGGGCTTGTAAATGAATGTGAATAGTTGGTTATTGAAGGGCTCCAACCAAAATATGCATTGGGTGCGGTACCTGATGGTGGTGTATATGATGAGCCAAAATCCCAGTTACCCTGACCTTCAGGAAATGACCAGCAAGTTACTGATGGAGTTCCGAATGGCTCAAGATAAGGTATTGAGAATATATCACACAAGGTGGTAAAGCTTGACGGACCATTCCATGCACTTATCTCCGACCCACTACAATGAGCTCTCACATAAAAATCATATACGGTAACAGGGGTTAAACCTGTAAGAGCATAAGGAGATGAAGTAAGATCAGTAATTAAAGTTCCGGCATTTTCAGGATTAAAACCAGTAGGTCCCCAGATGATGTCCCATGTGGATTCAGTGCCACCGGGAATCCAGTTTAACATTGCACTTGAAGCTGTAATTGAAGTAGCATGAATGTTTTTAGGACTCGGACATGAAGCCAAAGCAGGGAAAACAACATAATCAATCCATGCACGGTCTTCGCCACCAGCTACTGAAACATCTTTAACATATTGCCATTTAAATATTTTCAAACCTCCTGTGACAGGGAATACAGCTCTTGTCCAGGGGACATTACCAGCCCACTGCCCAACCACTTGATTATTAATATAAAATTTCAAAAAATCATAATTGGCTTCTGAAGAGACTTTATAATAAAATGATATAGAGTCGTTTACACCAACATCATATTCAAGAATCAATTCTGATGACTGGCTATTTGAAATTGCACCCGACCTTGCTGAAAATGTTCCTTCATAAGGAGAATCATTTGAAATAGTCCATGGCTGATTACCACCAAAAGACCAGGGGAAAGCAGTAAAATCACCGGTTTCAAAATCTTCGAAAATAATTCCAATTTTCTGATAATAAATTTTTACTATTGTATATGCTCCTCCTGTTATTGTATAAATAAAGGCAGCACTATGTCCAATTGGAGCATCCTCAGTAACAATAACATCAAACTCAGCAATCGCTGATCCACCCGCCGGGATTACTCCAAGGCTTGCAGATCCATTAAGTATAGTAACATATTCACTTTCAGTTGATAGTGTAACATTTACAGGATCTGAATCAATCTGCCCAACGTTTAGTGTAGGTATCTTCAAAGTAGCACTTTCGCCCGGATCAAGATTTCCGTTTGAATTACCCTGCGGATCATAAACTGTCATATTACCTGATGTAAGGTTAGGAGCATGAGCCGAAACATTAAAATAGCTTTGCCATGATTCGTCACCATCAGTAGTTTCAACATAAAATCTTATATCATGGCCGCCGGGTATATCATTAGCAACCTGAAATGAAAATGCACCTGCAACTTCAATAGTATCGCCGGGGTTGAATGTACCATAGTATTGCTGACCATCTACCATAGTAATATAGGGTGAATCTGTTGTAAAAATTGCACTAACATTGTTATAGACATTCTCGGTATTATTCTGAAGTGCAATATTTGCCTCAATAAATTCTGATGGATTTATCAAACCATTGTTATTTCCCGCAATATCATTTAATGAATGAGAGGCATAAACAGGACCCGGGAAGGAAGTAGCCTGAATAGCTGCCAGAGCGTTCACACGTCCTGAACCTGTAGTATTATTTTTGATAGGAGAAAGCTTCAATGCTGTCTCTTCAAGAATTTGTGAAATAACGTCAGGGGTAAGGTTATCATTTTTTGAAATCATCAAAGCCATGATGCCAGCCACACAAGGAGTAGCCATTGATGTACCACTCATAGTTGTATAACCTGTATTGCTTGAATATGACAAAGATTTAACATCAACACCCGGAGCAACAATATCAGGACGAATAAGGCCAATGCCGGGATTGTAAGGATAGTCATTAAATGGTGCAATTGACTGCCATGTTACCGGTCCGCGACCTGAAAAACTAGCTATTGCATCGCTGCTGTTTGTAGCTCCAACACAAACCACAGCAGAAATTCCTCCTTGAAGAGTCTGGTCAGGATGTAACCACGGTGGAGGACAATCGCCCGGAGTACGAATGTTATCAGGGATTGGATATGAATATTGATCATCACCTTCATTGCCCGCTGCTACTGAAGCAACAACTCCGGCAGCCAAAGTATTGGACATTGTAGTGCGCCATGCCTGCCTGTCAGGACCCCATGCATGAAGCCACCCAATAGACATGCTTAACACGTTAGCACCATGTTCAACAGCAAACTGAATACCAGCCCATACCCCTGATTCTGTACCACTTCCACTGTTGTTCAAAATTTTCAGAGCCATGATCTTGGCATTGGGAGCTATTCCGGTTTGTGATCCCGAAGCTCCATTTCCGGCTATGGTTCCGGCACAGTGAGTTCCATGTCCATGATCATCATTAGGGTTATTGGTATTATTGATAAAATTCCAGCCATGATAAGGATAATTCGGATGTGTCCACATATTTCCATTCAAATCATTATGTGTATAACGAACTCCTGTGTCAAGCACACCAACAACAATGTCTTGCCCGGTAAATCCAAGATCCCAAACTGCAGGTGCATTAACCTTCAAAACATTATAGGTTATTTCCTTTGATCCATCGCTACCGTCTTGAGTAATGCCGTATTCAGGATTAATCAATACTCTTTCTTCATCAATATCAATCCGGACAACATCCGGTCGGGTGGCAAGCTGTTCAATTACTTCAGAAGTAGCATAACAGTTTATAACGTTAACAATCCACAATGAGCGTATTTCATTTACTTCTCCGCTGCGTGAATAATAATTAAGTTCAGCCAGAATTCCCTGCTGACTCTGCGCTGTAAAACTTTGAAGTTCATTTACAACGTACTCACGTAGTTCATTGGGTTTAAGTGAATGACGCAGATTTAACAATGATTCTACATCATATTGATCTTTCATCCGGATGTTGATCCTGAAAAGATCATTCTCAGCAGCCTGCTGTATTTCATATTGCAGCTCCTTGGTTATTGGGTTTATTGACTGGGGTTCCTGTGCTGTAATGTATAAAGTACAAAAGAGCAAAAAGACGAGTGAAAATACTTTTTTCATGCTAAAATTAAATTATTTAAAAAATTGATTTAAGAAAAGCCATGCCGGGTATAAAAACCCGGCATGACAAGAATTAATTAATGATTAAACGCTGATATTTATTTATAACTGATCCTGGTGAATCAACAGGAGTTGCGTTGTATTGGAGAAAATAAACTCCCGGGCTTAATTTATTGCTTTCATTAATCACAAATCTGTGAGACCCATTCTGCATAAAGCCATTATACAATACCATTGTTTCAGCTCCCATCATGTTCAGGATTCTGATCTGAACATTTGATACTAATGGCAATTCAGTTTCAACAACAAACTCTCCATGTGAGGGATTTGGAAACGCACGTAATCCAAAATCAGCGTTAGTTATATTAATATGTCCGTTATTATGCCTGATGACTTTTACTTCGTCTGCATTCAGGTTTCCGGCAACAACATCACCCCAGTTCAGATTGTCATACTCCTTATTAATATATAGCAATGTAATTTCTCCTGCCGGTATGGGTTTATTATCCATACTGAAAATCATTCCTATGAGCTTATTATCCTCAATATTGGTAAACAGCTCAAATCCTTCCAGTGCAAGGTCCAGTGCCGGCTGATCCATACCCAGAATTTCAAACTGAATACCTGCAAGGGTTCCGTCGCTTTGAATTGTAATATTATTGCTGTTCATGAACAAATGAGCTGTTTCAGAATTCAACTCAAGTCCTGCTGATTTAGTTCCTCTAAGCAGGATATTAACAGTTCCAATAACATCAAGAACATTGACAACACCATCACCGGTTACATCAGCATTTTCAAAACAGAAAGGTTCAGGATTCAAACCTGCTGCATAATTAACAGAAACGATTACGTCAAGAACACTAACTACACCATCGCAATTTGAATCACCGGGTAATATATCCGGTAGTTCTTCTCCATGAACTTTGATTTCATCCAATCCCCATCCGTTGATATTATAGCTGTTTGCTCCATAAGCACGGAAACGAACCTGAAATTCCTGTCCAGCCATTCCGGTAAGCACCTTATTAACACGAACAAATTCAGCGGTTCCTCCACTATTATTGAAATTCTCCAGCAAAGTCCATTGGGTTTGGTCAAGAGTTTTATATTCAACAGCTATTTGTTCTAAGGTAGATGTACTGTAATTATTAATGTATAATTTGAAATCGAGTTTTATTTCGCTAAAATTAACACCATTGAATAATGGGCTTGTAAACGGGTGTGAGTAATTTGTAATTGAAGGAGACCAGCCAAAATATGCATTGGGTGCAGAGGCTGATGGTGGTGTATATGATGAACCAAAGTTCCAGTTGCCCTGCCCCTCAGGGAATGACCAGCAACTAACGGTAGGAGTTCCAAATGGCTCAAAATAAGGAAGGCTGAAAATATCACATAAGGTTGTGAAGTTTGCAGGACCATTCCAGGCGCTATGCATATCTCTTACACATTTTGATCTTACATAGAAATCATAAGATGTAACTGCATTGAGTCCAGTAAGGTTATAAATTGGAGTAGTAAGGTTTTCAACCAGAGTTCCTCCATTATTTGGATCAAATCCTGCAGCGCCCCATTTCAGATCCCAGGAACTTTCGCTTCCACCAGGTAACCAATTCAAAATAGCTGAATTTGCGGTAACAGAAGTTGCATGCAAATTAACAGGAGATGGACATGGTGAAGGTGGAGGGAAAATTATATAGTCAATCCATGCACAGTCGCTTCCTGAAGAAACTGATCCATCTTTCATATATTCCCATTTGAAGGTTTTAACACCGGCTGTAACCGGAAATACTACTCTACCCCATGGAACATTACCTGACCACTGAGCTATTACCTGATTATTGATATAGAATTTAAGGTGATCATAATTACTTTCAGACGATACTTTACGATAAAAAGAGATTGAGTCGTTTGTACCAATATCATAATCAAGTATAAGTTGTGATGATTGGCTATGACTTATAGCTCCAGATTTTGCAGAATAAGTACCTTGATAAGGATCAGTGCTTGTAATGGTCCATGGCAAATTACCACCATTTGCCCATGGGAACATTGAAAAGTTTCCGCTTTCAAAATCTTCAAATATTAAACCCACCTGAGTTATAAAAGTCTTATAACCTGAATAAGCTCCGGAGTTAATTTCAAATTCCAGGCTAATTGGTGTTCCAATAGGAGTGTTTTCGTCAACTGAGATTGTAAAAACAGCATCTAATGTTTGTCCAGGCTCAAGAGAAGCTATGGTAGCATTACCAACATCTACTGTTACATAAGGGCTAATGCAGGCGAGAACAGCCTCAAGGTCAGTTGCGAGACTATTTCCTGAATTGGTGGTTGGAATCTTAACGTTAACAGTCTCGCCCGGGTCTACCTGACCATTACTGTTTCCTGTTGGATCCCAAATAACCATATTGCCAATTGTAAACTCAGGGGCATAAGCTGTTTTGTTGAATGCCGAAGTCCATGTTTCCTGACCATCAGTGATCTGAAGTTCAAACTGTAATGCCGTATTATTTGGAACATTGTCGGCAACGGTAAATGCAAAAGCATCTTCAATCATTAGCAATTGTTCAGGCGAAATATTGCCATAATTTTCAACGCCATCAGTAATAGTAATATAGGTTGAAGTTGTGTTAAGGTTAACTACAAGATTTGTAGCTTCTTCAATACCAATATTTTTAAGCTCAACGCCCATAACAACAGATTCGCCAAAATCAATCTGACCATCCCCATTTCCACCAATGGCATCGTCTATAATGCTTGAATTGTAAACCAAATAAGGACCTGAAGCAGGAATAACTTCAACATCCTGTAAATAAACAACCCTGTTAAAACCAAAAACAGCTACTGTCATCATACCCGGATTTGTAACCGTGGGGAACTGTACAGTTGCTGAACCATTGTTAATGTATGATGTACCAAGTATTTCGCCATCAATTGTTAGTGAAACAATTGCATCTTCAGCATCTGCATTCACAGTAAACTCAGTTGAGCCAAGAAATAATGTAGGCATATGAGTAACATTGATTGCAGTAGGATTAGCAGTACGAAGTGTAAGACTCGGATCTCCAAAAAGAATCCATGTGTCATGTGTTGACTGACCTGAAGAACCATGAGCTTCTATCATTTTTGCACTGCCATTAATGGAAACACCTCCCATAGTGCGTTTAATATGATTTCTCTTTTCAACCAAGATAGTAACCATTTCATCCTGGCCGGTCATAGGTGGTTGCCATGGCTGCGAAATCCACGACATCATTGTTGCTATAGCACCCACAGGTTCTCCTGTAGCACTATGACGTGAACGCATCCATACTTCAGCAAAACAGGTACCTGATGTGAACTGCCCATTATCGCAGGCTACAGCCCAAACATAAGGAAGCTTTCCAAAGTTGGTCAACTGGCTTACATGAGTTGTATTATAGTTGGCAACACTCCAGCTTGTCATTGATCCATGATTACAATAATTAATAATGCTGGCACCTTCGTTAATCCTTTGAGATATCTGCGCAGCAGTAGTATTGGGAACACCGGGAACACTACCGTCATACTCACGATGAACTGTGGTATAAGTATAGTTTAAAAGGCTGTCCCGTATGAAATCCATATGTACATAATCTGCTTCACCATAATGACCACTTCCTGCACCTTCATTTCTAGCAACGCCTATACCGGTACTGAGCCAGGTATCCGATTCGTCAATATCTCTTTCATAATAAATCGTTCTTTGAACCTGAGTTTGAACATCCAATAATGATTCAGCCGAAAATCTTCCTATAAATACTTCACTATATGAGTCGTTACCAAGAATATAGCCATAAAAACTATCAGAATATCCTCCTGACATTGACTGGCTTGGCACATGCTGATGGTCGCCCACAAGTAATATATGGGTCAACCCATTAGTATTATAATAATTAGTAACAAAAGATTTGATAGCCGAAGATGTTGTACCAATAGTGGACACATTCACTATTTCTGTCGGTCTTCCAATAGTCTTTTTCCATTCTACCAAAGGTTGAACAGCATCCACCCATGGTCCATGGCATATAATAAGTAAGTTTCCTTCTTCTTCAAGTATAGGATATCTGGTTTGTGAAGCATTTATAAAATGAGAATTATAAATTTCCTTAAATTCACGTACCATTCTGTCAGCAACACCATCACGTACATACTGGTTTGCTCCCCCGATACCATCATTATAGATTTCAACAGTAATATCATGATATACTCTCAGGATTCTTTGAACCGGGTTGTAGCTTATTGGGTAAACTACAAGGGTCTGGCCACGATAGTCTCTGAAAATATAGGGTTCGCGAAGCTCTGACAAAACATTCGGATAAAATTCATCCTGTGTATATGCGTAACCATAGGTGAATGGAATTTTTTCAGGATCTTCACTTCTGGTATAATGACCTTTTGAAGGAGCTATATCCATATCAGTAAAATCAGTATAGTCCGAACTTAATATCCTTACATTCATAAAGGCAAGGTCGGGGATAATAGCTGAAACTCCATGCATGGGTAACTCAGGCATTGATTTGTCGTTAATGAATACCATATCGGGTACTGAAATCTGATACTCAGTCCCACGAGGAGTCTCAACCGAAGTCATAAAAAAACCTTCGAGGTTAAATTTGATAACAATACGTTGATCAGATGATTCAATTAATTCTTTTTGAATCGGAGTTGGGTTATCTGAACTGATCTTTGTCCAGTTCTGGCTAAAAACACCAACAGACAACAGCATTAGGAACACAAAAAAAGTAAACTGTTTTTTCATTTTTAATTTAATTAGTGTAACATGACAAAACATCGTAACTGTTATAACAAACAAATGTGTGTTTTGTCGGATTTCATTTTAATTATTTAGTTTTATTGAATAGCCAACTTTTTAACTAATGAACAAAGCTATAATTCTGAAAACAGACCTGGAATATCCAGGTCTGTTTTCAGAATCCTTAGCACTCTTTATTAATTAATAACAAGTTTCAGGTTTTTACGGTATACTTCACCTGGCATATCTACCGGGTTTGCAATCAACTGAATATTATATATACCCGATTTCAACACTCTGCCTTCATTGGTAACAAAATGATGAATACCTCTTTCATAAGCATTCTCAGTAATTACCGAAACTTCTTTACCATGCATATCAAAAATTCTTATTGATACCCATGAAGAGACAGGAGTCGAAGCTGAAATAGTTGTAGCCCCGTTTGATGGATTTGGATAGGCATTGAGTTGGAATTCTCCGGCAAAAACATCTTTGCTACCTGACAGATACTTAATTACTCTTACTTCTTCAGCATTAAGATTACCGGCTATAACCGAACCCCATTCAGCTTTTGCCGATTCATTATTTATACTGAGAAGATTTATTCTGCCTGCAGGTATAGGAGTATTATCAAAACTAAAAATCATACCCATAAGTTTTCCATTCTTCATTGTGGTAACAAACTCATATCCTTTCATCAAGAAGTTTAAATCTTCTGTGTTCAGACCACTAATTTCAAATTGCAATCCGGCAAGTGTTCCATCGCTTTCAAGTTCTATTGTTGTATTGCTCATATATATATTAGCCGGTGCAGAATTAACTTCAAACCCTGAGGATTTTTTACCATTAGTGATAATATTTACAGTACCAATAACATCAAGTATGTTGATTATTCCATCTTCAGTAACGTCGGCATTTTCAAAACAGAAAGGTTGTGGGTCCAGACCTGCTGCATAATTCACTATAGCTATGGCATCCAGTATATTCACAATTCCATCACAATTGGCATCACCGGGTAATACTAATGGTGCTTCCGTACCATGAACAACCACATCATCAAGTCCCCATCCATTTATATTATAGCTATTTGCGCCATGAGCATGGAAACGCACCTGAAACAATTGACCAGCCATTCCATCAAGAGGCATATTTGTGCGATTAAACGAAACTGTACCACCACTATTAGTGAAATTCTCCAGCAATGTCCATTCAGTATTTTCAAAAGTTTTGTATTCAACTGTCATCTGTTCAAGTGTTGAAGTACTGTAATTATTAACATACAATTTAAAGTCTATTTTTATATCAGTGAAACCAAAAGCACTAAAAAGAGGGCTGACCAATGAATGCGAATAATTGGTTATTGACGGGCTCCAGCCAAAAAATGCATTGGGTGCGCTGCCTGAGGGTGGTGTATATGAAGAACCGAAGCCCCAGTTACCCTGACCTTCAGGGAAAGTCCAGCAACTTACTGACGGACCTCCGAAAGCTTCGGTAAACGGCAATGTAAACGTGTCGCATTGAGTTTGGAGGGTAACAGGACCGTTCCATGCACTTAAGGTTGTAGCATCACAATAACCTCTTACATAAAAATCATACTCTGTGACAGCCTGCAATCCTTCAAGAAGATATGGAACTTCAGTAATATTGGTTATCAATGTACCGGATGTAGATGGATTAAATCCTTTAAGTCCCCAGATAAGATCCCATTCAGTTTCGCTTCCTCCGGCAGTCCAGTTTAGCAGTGCTGAGTTCGAAGAAGTTGATACAACCTGAATATTCCTTGGAGAAGGACAAACTGCAGGAGTCGGGAATATAATGTAGTCAATCCATGCACAATCATTGCCTGATGAAACAGATCCATCTTTCATATATTCCCATTTAAAAGTTTTAAAACCCTGAGTTACCGGAAAAGCAACTCTGCTCCACTCCTGATTACCTGACCATTGAGCAACTACAGTGTTATTAATATAGAATTTAAGAAAATCATAATTGTTTTCTGAAGACACTTTACGATAAAACGAAATACTATCGTTAGCTCCAACGTCGTATTCAAGAATAAGCAGAGATGACTGGCTATGAGAAATTGCTCCGGATTTAGCTGCATAAGTGCCTTCAAAAGCACCGGTATTGGTAATAGTCCAGGGTTGAACACCACCAGACATCCAAGTAAACGATGAGAAATCCCCTGTTTCAAAATCTTCAATGATCAAGCCTACCTTAACAATAAATTCCTTACTTGCAATATAATCACCGGTACTAACAACATAGTTAAATAAAACCGGAGTACCTATGGGTGCATCTTCTGATATGGTTACTGAAAATACAGCATTTGATGTTTGATCCGGATCGAGGGTTGCAAAACTAATCTGCCCGACATTAATGGTAACATAGGGGCTTGTTGATGTAATAACACCTGTAAGATTTACTGCCTGACTATGACCAACATTAGTAGTGGCAATAATAAGATTTACTGTTTCTCCGGGATCTGCCTGTCCGTTACCGTTTCCACCCTGGGTATCATTAATGGAAAGATTATTGGCTATTGACAACTCAGGAGCCTGAACAGTAATATATAAATTTGAAGTCCAATTGTCAGTACCATCAGTAATTTCAAGAACGTAAGTAGCTTTGTGCTGATCGGGAACATAATCTGCAATTGAAAAACTATAAGCATCATTAACAGTTGCTGTTGCATCATTGGCAATAACACCAAAACTTGTTGAAGCAGCACTGGTAAGTGTAAAATACGGATCTGACCCGGTGATTGTTGCCACAACTTCTGCAGAAGGATCTGCACCAACGTTTTTCAATGTAACATTGAGACCAATATTTTCACCATAATCGGCTAAACCGTTATTATTTCCACTTGCATCATTAATAGTGTATGAATCAAGAACCACATACGGACCAACCAGAGCTGCAGCAGGAATCTGAACCATGTATGGTATATGCTGAGGTTTGGTAACAACAATATCAACCATCCCTGATGAAAGTACAGGATCAATAGAAACCATTACCGTACCTGTAGCATCAACTAATGCTGAACCATGTAATACACCATCTTTTGAAATACCAATATAAGAACCGGGAAGAGCTGTAACTTCATAAGTATTCAATCCTATAGGTAAAATAGGCATATGACTTACTGTGTTAGTACTACCTTCAGTATTATAGGCTACCAATGATGGATCGCCCAAAACATTGTATGCCTGCCAATAATAAAGTGGACTTGAGTGGCTTGGATAGCCCTGAATATGAACTTCAGTAACAGCAAGGTTTCCAACAAACACAATACCTCCGGTTGTAACATAGTCGCTCATCCATGGCGCATCATAACCTCCCCAGGTAGTTTCTTCATAGCTGGGAACATAACCATTGTTAGTTCCCTGAAGTGGGAAAGCACCAACAGCCCAATAGAAATCTTCAAACCAGTATGAACTTGGTGATGAACCTATATAGGCTACCGAACCCTTATTAACACCCCTTTGCCATGTTTCGCCTATACATTCAGCGTAACCAAAATCAGCAGCAAGGCAACAGTTACCAATAGCTAAAGGATATTTGTTTACATTAGTGAATGCATTAACTGCTGACTGAGAAAGTGCAGGATCACCCCATGATGTCTCGCCACAGTGAGCTGAATAATTAATAAAACTTACAGCTATCTTCTCAGGAGAGTAACAACCTGTGTAAGGAGAAGTAAGATATGAAAAAACATCTGTGTAACCATGCGCAACATTCCAGTAATTGTTAATTGCATATTGAACTGTTGGCTGACCAATACGAGGATTCCATGTACCATCAGCTCCTGCAATTATGGTTGCTTTATTCAGATAACTGGGATCTTCAAATTCATATCTTTCGTGATAAAGTGTCTTATTGATCTGTGTAACCAATTGAGCCGAGTTAGTAGCCGAAAATCTTCCGTAATACATCTCAGGGAAGTAGTCACCATCAACACTGGCATAATATAAGTCAGTCATTTTACCCGATGAAGACCCGGTTGCAGAAGGCAACTGAGGAGTATCTCCAACAAGCAATACAAAGCTTGGAGCAGGATCGGCAGGAGTTCCTGCATTATATTGTCCATGAATATATGATTGTATTGCAGAATATGTTGTTCCAATCACGTCAGTGTATGCAACTATAACCTTAAATCCTTTTTTGGTTTTCCATTCAATGAAAGGCTGCAAATCGTTTTCAAACATACGGTGTGAAACAATTAAATATTTCACCGGATATTTTGTAAGATTGGGATGTAAGGGATAATCGCGACCCGGACTATTTAAAAGGCTCTTGTAAATAACATCAAAATAAGGAGAGTAAGTAGCTTCTTTAATATATTGGGTTTGGGCGATATCGGAATTTACAAAATTTATTTCAACATCAATATCATTGTAAACCCTTATTATACCCTGAACAGGATTATAGCTTACCGGAGCTACTGTGAGACGTGCAATACGTGCACCACGAAGTACGCCCAAAACTTCAACACTTGCCAATTCATGTCCTATAAATGCATCCTGCTGGTAAACTTCTCTTCTGTATTCAAAAGGAACCTCATCAACATTCTGATCTTTGCGTATCGAAGGTTGAGCAGGAATTACCA
>Ga0302249_1000646_pt1 | contig 28858 bp, 12 predicted proteins | sample AAG_UR_Val_MG_FD_193531 | JGI IMG/M metagenome (GOLD analysis project Ga0302249, IMG submission 193531) | Enriched activated sludge microbial communities from anaerobic digester in WTTP, New Holstein, Wisconsin, United States - AAG_UR_Val | ecosystem: Engineered > Bioreactor > Anaerobic >... | reverse complement strand
ACAATACGTAGAAGATAATAGATCCTGCGCAACACGTGAGGAACCGCTGACACTTCTGTTGCAGTACGCTGACAGCTGGAGCGGATTCGTGATAGAGAGACAATAATTGATATGTTACTTATGGAGGATATGAAATGAAGAATAAAATGGACGCACCGCATTTACGAGGATGCATTCTAGGCGGGGCAATAGGTGATGCATTAGGGTGGCCTGTTGAATTCAAAAGCTATGCCGACATAACAAGAACTTATGGATCAGACGGGATTAAAGATTTAGACACCAGAGGGGGAAGTATTGCAGAAATTACTGATGATACCCAGATGACCATATTTACTGCTGAAGGCTTATTAAGAGCACAGACAAGGGAAAACTTAAAGGGTATATGCCATATACCTACTGTAGTATATAATGCCTATATAAGATGGCTTCACACCCAGGGAGGGGTATGCAGAGGTAAGGAGAATATAATTAATGAGCTAGATGGATGGGTTTCCGGAATCAGGGGACTATATTCAAACCGTGCACCTGGTAACTCATGCTTATCGGCGTTACGCAGCGGGCATATGGGAACAATTGATGACCCAATAAATAAGAGTAAAGGCTGTGGAGGTGTTATGAGGGTTGCTCCAGTTGGACTTATTTCTAATAGAAATAGTGCCTTTGCTCTTGGGTGTGAAATTGCTGCGATTACCCATGGGCACAAGAATGGGTATTTACCGGCAGGAGTACTTTCTCTGATTATATGTGGCCTTATAGAAGGCCTTGACCTGAGAGAAGCGGTCTTAGAGGCCATGAGTGAACTGAAAACATATGAAGGTCATGAGGATTGCCTTGCTCTGTTGGAGAAGGCTGTAAAACTGGTGGATAACGGATATTATACCCAAGGATCAATAAGAGAGTTAGGTGAAGGTTGGGTGGGAGAAGAAGCCATAGCCATTGCAGTATACTGTGCCCTTAAATATAAAGATGATTTCAGAAAAGCATTGTGCATGTCTGTTAATCACGACGGAGACAGCGACAGTACCGGGGCTATTACTGGTAATATTCTTGGAGCATATCTGGGAATAGAAGCAATTCCCGCTGATTGGATTGAAAAAATGGAATTGAAGAATGAGTTAGTAATACTGGCAGACGATTTGCTTACCGGATTTGAGGAAAGCGAAGAGTGGATAAGCAAATATCCGGGATGGTAATAGAATCATTAAGTTAAGACAATATAAAATTGAAATCAGCGGCTCAGTATAGGATACCCATTACCATATATATATCATTACCTTCATGTCGTTAAGACAGGAAGGTTTTTTTGTTAAACAATTAAGTATGAAGGAGCATTTTTAAATAGGCGAAGTTGATTGCAGTTACGGTAGAATCCGATGAATTGAAGGGAATATGGGATTAGAAATAATTGTAATTATTGCAGGAAATAGGTGTATTATGTCAAATTATATAATATTATCGAGTGAAGGAAGGTGCGCTTGTGGCTAAGCTTATACCTCATTTAGATGCTTCAACAATATCGAATAATGGCGAAAAGGCTCTCTATACCGCTTTATCAAAGTTATCGGATGAATTCACCGTTTGCTACTCATATAAATATGGAATTGTAGACGAAGATAAGAGCAACTTCCCATATAGAGAAGCGGATTTTGTACTACTGCACCCGCAGTTGGGGTATATGGTCATTGAGGTTAAGCAGGGTGATATAAGCTGCTTCAGGGGTGGATGGCAGGAGTTCAAAAATGGCAATAACTGCGAGCTGGGAAAGAATCCTATAGAACAAGCCCAAAGTGCAATGTTCTCTATAATGAATCAATATAGAGAGAAGCTGCATCACAATTTTCCGCTCAAAGTAAGATATGCTCTCTGTTTTCCGGAATGTGACAGGATAAGTGGGGAAATACCATCCATGATTAAGGAAAGCAGTATCTTTCTTTTTGATGATATTGTAGATGTATCGCAGCTGGAAAAGAAAATCATTGATACCTTCGGTGGGAAAAGCACTGGGAAGAATGAACAATGCATAAGAGAATTAGTGGAAAAGGTACTTGCACCCAGGTATGAAATATACGCTAGGCTTGAAGACAAGATGGACATGCATTATAAGCTTTCACAGCGGATTATGACTGATGAACAGAATAGGATACTTGAGGAAACCGAATATGACAATAGAAAGATATTTGTTGGTGGTGCTGGTACAGGGAAGACCTGGATTGCAAAGGAGAAAGCGCGAAGACTGGCACAAGCCGGAAATAAGGTTTTTCTTACCTGTTACAATAAAAAGCTTGCAACCTTGGAATTCAAGGATCTTCACGAGAATATTGTAGCGATTAATTTTCATGACTATCTGGAATATATACTGTCTAAAAAGGGCTATAGCATCGATAAACCTGTGGACTTAAGCCAGATGGACATCTATTATAGAGAGACACTTCCCAATATGGGTTTTGACTACTTTAGTTCTCTTGAAGAGGTAGATAAATTTGATGCAGTGATAGTAGATGAAGGGCAGGATTTCAGAGAGGACTGGATTACTTGCTTGGAAGCCTGTTTGAAAAATAATGGGTATTTCTATATATTCGCTGACCCAAACCAGAATATTTTCGCCAATGATATAGGCAAAATCAAGCAGATGCCTATTTCAAAGCATAAATTGACAAAGAATTTGCGAAATACAGAAGTGATAAACGGATGGGTAAAGACCTTATATCCAGAGAGTAGTTTGGTACCTGAGATAAAAGGTGGGCTGGAAGTCAAGCATTTCAAATGGAAGACTTATGAAGATGAAAAGAAACAGATTGAAAATGAAGTAGGGAGATTAATAAGCCAGGGGATTAAACCGAGGAGAATTACACTGGTTTCAGGCCATAAAAGGGGTAAGAGCTGCATGGCTGATGTGGATAAGCTGAAAAATTGGCCTGTTAGAAATACCGGAGATGATGCGTCTGCAATAAAGTTTGATACAATACGTTCCTTTAAGGGTCTTGAAGCAGATATAGTGTTTCTTATAGATGTGAAGCAGGACAGTCCAGTGTATACCAAGGCGGATATTTATGTCGGAGGTTCCAGGGCAAGATTTTTGTTATACATATTCCAACATGAGGATTTTGACTGGAGTACGTTATAATATGGACTACTTACCCGTTACATGACTTATGTCTTTTGTATAATGAATGTGAATGATTAATTTAACTAAATATGGGGGGATAGTTGTGAGCAGTATATATTATTCGCCTTTCATGAGCCAGAGCAGAATAGAAATGGTTCAAAAGTGTATTGAGGTATTGAATAACGATCAGAAAGTCATATATATTCTGCCATCCCGCGAAGCCATGTTTGATGTGAGGAATATATTCATGTCACTTTACGGGGGGATTGTAAATTCATATATATTTGGCTTTGATGATTTCGAAAAGCTGTTGTGTTCCGGGGAAACTAATTTTGATAACCTGCTGAACAGTAATTCTATAGGTGTAATTATAAGGAGCCTTTTGGCAGGCATACCCGAGGATGCATATTATGCCCGTGTGAAAAGCAAATCTGGTTTTGCGAAGGCAGTTTACGGCTGTATTAAGAGGTTGAAAAGGCTTGATATTTCTCCTGATGATTTTCTGAGAAAATCTCAGAAGCTTGATTCTGCATTGAGGTTAAAATGCAGCGTTGTAGCTGATATATACAAGCAATATGAGTCATACAAGAGTGAGAAATCATTATATGATATAGACGACATATCTATAAAAGCATGTGGTGTGATCAAAGATAACCCACTCCTTTCAGAGACAGGCATCATTATCATAGACGGGTTTATCAACATTGACCCGATAAACAAAAAGCTTATGCAGGTCATAAAGCAGAATCATCCTCATATCCAGATCCTAGGCAATTTCCCTTGTAAAAACGTACATAACAGCCAGTTTATCATGGACGAGGCAATCGGGGACTTGCTTGAATTGGGTTTGTATATGGATTCCCGTGCGTTTGGCGAGCTGCCAGAAGTGAATCCACTAATAAAATCAATAGCCGACAACTTGTATTCCGGGGAAAAAATAATCAATGAAGCACCATTAGGAGTGCGGATTTTAAACAGCCCCTGCATTGAGCACGAGGTGAGGACTGCAGCAAGGATAATAAAAGAGAAACTGGTGCTTCAAAAGGCTGAACCGGAGGATATAGCGGTATTTATAAAAAGTATGGATGAATATGAGGAAGCAGTGCTGGATGTATTCAAGGAGCTGGGCATACCGGTGAGATTTGTTGAGGAGCGCAGTCTGTTATCCTTGCCCTTGGTGAAAGATTACACCTGCCTTATTGCTTATCACCTGGAAGACAGAAGAAAGGAAGCACTGATTTCATTATGTTCTTCTAAATATCTTTTGCCAAAGGCTTTACTGGAAAGGCTGAATTATGAGACGGAGTGTCTGAGAAAGCTGTCACATAGGGTAGCTGATACAGCCGATCCAAGGAATTTCTGTGAGATGTTGTGCCGGGAGTTGGACCTGGATGAAGAACTAAAGTATATAAGCAGTGATCTGGAAAATTATCTTGATCTCATCATAGGGGTTGAGCTGGAAGATATAGAAGGAACTGTAAGTTTTATTGAGCGATTGTATAGTATACTTGGCAGAATTGATATAAGAGCGAATATTACTTCCCTATATAATAAAAGGCTTATTGATGGAGAGGAGTTTGCTTCAGGGATGAAGGCAGCAGCGCTTATTGAAGGCATACTGAAAGAACTGATGGATATAAGCGATAAGCATGCAACTGAAAATAATAATAACTGGGTATCTGAGCTATATAGGGAAATGCTTGATATTCTGTCATCTACGACAATCAGTCAAAGGACCATGAACCTTGGAGGGGTAAAGGTTCTGGACCCGGATCTTGCAAGAGGACAGGTGTATGATACTGTATTCTTGTTAGGTGTGAATGAAGGAGTTTTCCCTGGCGGACTATCAGCAAATCCTCTTTTTAATATTATTGAAGATGACCAGCTGTTCAAGCATGGAATAAACCTGAGAAACAGGTTATGGGAGCTTGAAAGGGAGAAGCTGAGGTTCAACATGTGTATAGGTTCAGCAGGGAAGGAGCTTTATGTTTCTTATAGAACCAGTGATGAAGAAGGCGGATACATGATAAAATCTCCGTTCGTAGATGAACTGGAGGCATTGTTTGATAAAGATGTGCTTGACCATGTAATAGCACCTGTGGTGTATATGAGGGACAGGTTCAGCTTTGGACATGAACCGGCAAGTGTCTCAGAAGCAATAAGAAAGCTCTCGGAAACAATATGGAATAGACATGGAGCAGGAATAGAAGAGCAGAGCTATATACACAGCCTTTACAAAAAGGAAACTGTGAGAGAAAAACTTGATTTGATGAATCACAGTGCGATGATTGAGTTTTCAAGGATGGCAAACCCTTATTTTGACGCTTATGATGGGATAATGTCAAACCCTAATCTCGCTCAGAAGGATGCAGCATACGGCTTCAGTGCTTCACAAATCAACAGCTATATGATGTGTCCCTTCAAGTATTTTTCAGAGAGGGTTCTGGGACTTTCAGAGCTTGAAGAAGATGAAGTGCTTGGAGCGAAGAATATAGGCACTTTTTATCATGAGATACTGAAGGACTACTATTCAGACAATGATGATTTTGGTACATATAATGAAGAGCGTTTGAAGAGGATTTTCAACAACAAATCAGCTGCCCTGAATGACGGTAGTATACCAACAGCACTATTTGACTGCATTAAGATGGAGCAGTGGCTGATTATCTCAAATTTCGTAAGGCACGATGCTTCTAATCTCAGGCATTATCACGAGGTAACCGGGTTTAGAATTAAGCCAGTGCTGCTGGAGCATCCATTTAAGGAAGCAGACAGGTTTGCCGGATATACAATGAGAGGTGTAGCTGACAGGGTTGACCTGGAACTAACGGAGGATGGAGCATATACAGGCAGATTCATTATATATGACTATAAGAAGTCAGGTATCAAGTCCTTGAAGGAATGTGTGGAAGGCAAGGATTTTCAGCTGCCAATATATTATATTGCAATTAGCAGTTATTTGGAAAAGGAGTTTGGAATATCAGAACCGCAATGTCTTGCATTGATATATTACAGCATTCAGAAGCTTGAACGCAAGGGCATAATCAGGAGCGAAGCAAAGCCATATTTGTATGAATCGAGAAAAGGCCCTCGAGACCTGGTTGGCAGAAGGAATATGGATGTTCTTATAGACTGGGTTGCAGAAAACACCGACGAAAAGGTCATTGAGATAAAGAAGGGTATATTCAATCTTCCAAATGTATGCCCTACTGATGGTACGCCATGGGGCTGCCTATACAAACCAATATGCAGGTATGACAGATATAGAGTAGCCTTGAAGAGGAAGGCAGGTGAGAAGTAGTGATTGAGAAGCTTTGTAAAGAATATGGAGTAAATAAGGAACAGGCTGAGGCTCTTGATATTCATAGTAATATTGCCCTAAGGGCAGGAGCGGGCTCAGGCAAGACCAGGGTACTTACCAACAGGTATCTTCGCCTGCTTTCAGAGGCTGTAGATGTTGATATCGACCAGATTGTTGCCATAACTTTTACCCGCAAAGCAGCCTCAGAGATGAAGGAAAGGATAAGGCAAGAGATTTCCAAAAGAATAGAAAAGTCCCAGAGGGAGGAGGAAAGCAGAAGGTGGAATAAGCTTCGCATTCTAATTACTTCTGCTAACATTGATACCATACACGGGTTTTGCGGAAAGATGCTGCGGGATAACTTCGAAGTTTTGGGTCTGGATCCATATTTCGAAGTAATGGAAGAAGCGGATTCCAGAACCAAGCTTTTTGAGTATGCAAAAAAAGTAATAAATGAGTTTCTTGAGAGCACTGCAAACGATAAAGCAGTGAAAAGTATTGCTTCTGTTTACGGCTCAGACTTGTTTATATCAGGAGACCTGCTTAACGGGCTTATAAATTTGTACAAGTCAATTAGGGAGAAGGGATTGAGCGTCGAGGACGTATACGGAATAATGACGCAGGAAGCTTTTGCTTCAGGGGATGAGGAATACTGCGAAGAAGCTGTAAATAATCTGGAGCGGGCAGCACTCAAAATGGTAATAAGTCTAGATGGAAAGTACGTCGAGTTCAAACAAAAGGAAAATCTGCTGGACTTCAACGATATGGAAATCCTTGCAGATAGATTGCTTTCAAATGATGAAATAAAAATGAGATATTTGGAGAGATATCGATATTTCTTAGTTGATGAGTTTCAGGATGTTAATCCGATACAAAAAAGAATACTTTATAAACTGTGCTTGAAGGAAGGAAAACTGCCGGGGGGCAGACTCTTTATCGTTGGTGATCACAAGCAGTCCATTTACGGCTTCAGAGGAACGGATTACAGGATATTTAACGAAGTCTGCGATGTCATAGGCGAACGAGGCAACAAGAACCTTTCCAATTGTTACAGAAGCACAAAATGTATTATAGATACCGTTAACTCAATATTTGCAAAGCTTATAGAACCTTATGAATGGCTAAATTATCCCGGGGAAAGGGATGAGAAAGAAGCAAAGGTAGAGCTTATTCTTTGGGATGATAAAGAGTTACAAATCGAGAAAAGCACGAGATGGGATTTTATTAAAAAGCTCCTTCCCGACGACAGCAAAACTGATGAGCTGATTAAGGCACTGCGAGCAAGGGAAACAGGAGTCGCCAATATAACAAAAGGCGATTACCAGGGTGATATTATCGCCGGCAGGATCAAAAGGCTTGCAGAGCAAGAGGGAATTGCTTATAAGAATATTGCTATACTCATGAGAAGCAGGACAGGACTGAAGTCTATTGAGAACTCACTGTCAAACAATGGTATACCTTACTGTGTACTGGGGGGTATAGGTTTCTGGGGAAGACAGGAGATAGTTGATATAATAGCACTGTACAAACTGGTATTTGACAGTGATGATATCATATCCCTGCTGACAGTACTAAGGTCTCCTATATTTGGGTTTTCAGATGATATGATATTCAGACTGATAAGTATTTATCGAGGCAGTAAGAATATCAACATGCTCAAGGCTTTAGGAAAGTTAGAAGCTGAGCTTAGTGGCATGGATGCATGGCTAGCTTCAAGGGCATGTAGAATTCTGGAGAAGGTATCCAAGTGTGACGGCATAAAGAATGCATATGAGCTTATGAAGCTCCTATGCTATGAAACCTCTTATGCGGATATGCTGCTGTCACTGCCGGAGGGGACTCATAAATACAGGAATTTGGAAAAGCTTATGAATATTATCCGTAGCTTTGAGCAAAAAGGCATATTCAGCCCTATGGAGCTTCCCGAATACCTGGCTGTTATGGAAGAAAATTCTGGCATGGATTCAGAGGCCTTTTTGGATACAGAGGACAGTGATTCTGTTAAGATACTTACAATTCATGCTTCAAAGGGATTGGAATTTGATGCAGTCATCATTCCGGATATGCATAGAGCCATTGACGGCATCAGTAAGAGAAACAAACCGCTCTTCTACTTTAGTGAAGAGAAAGGCGTTGTTGCCATTGGCATAGATGAGGAGGGAAAGAGAAATAGTGAAGTAAACCCTCTATATGTAGAAGAATATAAAAATATGCTGAAGAGGGAGAATGAGGACAGCCGCAGGGTATTCTATGTTGCAGCAACAAGGGCGAAAAAGTACCTGGGGTTTGTAGGAACAGATCAAAAGGTCCCTGAAAATGGAGATCCAATGGAATTGAATTCATTTATGAAGCAGTTAAAATGGGCTATGGACATGAATGGCGGCGTAGATACGATTACAATTCTAAACGGCACAGACCGCATTTGTGGAAGTAAAGCAGAGGATGAGTACCCGCCAAATCACATTAAGAGTTGCTTTGAGTATATAGACAAGGTCAAAGACGATACGCTTGAAGGCGACTATCGGATGCTGGAGCCTGTTAAGACGAATCCGAAAGGGAATATCAGTATTTCAATGTTCATGAAATACCTTGACTGCCCAAGGTCCTTCTATTTTAGATATATTGCCGGTATAAAGCCCTATGAGGATGAAGGGTATAGCCCGGATTCGGATGATACAGTTGATGAAGAGGGTACTCAAAATGTAGTTAACGCAGCCCAGAAGGGCAGCATTGTTCATGGTATCTTAGAAAACCTCAGGCTTTCAGATTCGAGTAATGATTCAATAGAGAGGTGCATTGCCAGTGCTGAGGCGCAAATAGCTGAGGGCGGCGACACATGTAGCGCTATTGCCGAGGACATAAGAAGGTATGTGAGGAACTACGTGGATATCGAAAAAGAGATGATTCCGGCAAGAAAGGGCAGACTGGTGAAGAGCCTCCATGAGTTAGGCTTCAGGGTACCTTTATGCAGTTCATTCAATCTTATTGGTGCTATTGACAGGATAGATATTTATGAAAACGAGGGGAATCTAGAGGCATATATAATAGATTTCAAGACCAACAAGATTAGATGTGACGAGGATATGAAAAATAAGGCTGAATACTACAGAAGGCAGATATGTGCATATATTAAGGCTGTTCAGAGTGTGCCAGTTATAAACGGCAGGAAGGCTGATATAAAAGGAGCCTATTTGTATTTCCTTGATTGTGTTAGTTTTGGAGATACAGCATTCAGGAAATAGACACAGAAGGATTGATCAATGAGTTGGAAGAGTATTCTTCGATGTTGCTGGAAAGACATTCACTTGAGGAGTATAGGAAGAATGATGGGGATAGTTGCGCCTGGTGTGATTATGCCAATATATGCAGCTTAATATAGGATAAAGGTGGTTGTATAATGCAAATTGGCTGGATTGATTTCTCAAAGGAACATAGAAGCAAAGTAATGAGTGTGTTGGATATGCTTGCAAAACCCGGTGCAGTGGATGAACTTGGGGTTGCAGTAATAAGGGATAGATTTGCTGATATCTTATTCCCAGGTACTTCTACGATACAGACCCGTGCCAAGTATTTTCTCATTGTTCCCTGGCTGATGTCTGAACTGGAGAGGGAGAAGGGGCTTAATGCAGTACAATTTGAAAGAAAGCTCCATGATGAGGAGATAAAGCTGATATATACACTGGCTAAGGATGGTGCCTGGGGGGTTATAGGTATAGACGCGAAAGAGAAGCTTAAACGGAAGCCATCAGATATATATTGGAATGGGCTCAAAACATACGAAATTTTTATACATCGGAATTTGACATTATCTGAATATATATCTGCAGCATGTACCATTCGGGACACCAATGACAGGAAGAAGAGCGAGCTGCTTCAAAATGGTGATGATGAAAAAGACGATAAGGATGCATTTGCAGCCGATTCATTAAGTACATTCTGGAGCATTATCCAACCTGAAACGGACTGGAAGCAAAACCTCAATATGAAACTTAAGACAGAAGAAGCAGCATTCATTAAACATAAAATACTTACCTCAAAGTACTCAAAAGACAGCATGTGGGCTTATATCCTGCGTGATTTTGGCGATGTTGCCATGGGTTGCCGTTATTACAGTGATTTGGAGGATATTGCGAGGAACATGCCGCCGCAGGTCTATGCAGATTATTCAATGGCAAGAGGTTTTGCTGACATTATATATGGTGCCCATATAAGGTATAACATATTGTTTTTTGAAACTCTCAAAAAAGATAATGAGGATGTGTTGATGAAGTGGAATAGCTGGAAGTATGAAATGAAGCACTCTTTTGACTTTTCCAGGTGGGATACTGATGCTTTGTTCTATAGGATAAATGTGAATGACTATAGACTTAGGCACTTTATAAGATCCTGGGTTAATTACGCCAGGGATGTTGATAACATTAACCTGAATGAAATGGATGAACTCATAAGGAAAAGGGAGATAGCCTTAAAAGGACTTGAACGCTCCAAGCTGAAGAATTCTGACGAGTTTACGGGTTTTGAAGGCAATTGGCTAGGTTTAGATAAGCTGCAATTCAGGTGGCACAGCGCAAAGCAGCTTCTTGGAGACATTTTGGAAGGGCTGGGTGAAGCGAATGTTAAAACCAGACAAGGATAGACTTGATTACAGTAATATATTAATACCCCCTGTAGATTATGTAACGGAGATGGCAGTGGGAACAACATATTCACTTGACCTTGAGACGCTTCTTGGCATTTCCTTGGCATTAAGCCTCGCACAGTCTATGGATGGGCAGGTAAGTAGTAACGGGTTACAAGTGCTTGAAGCGATAAGAAAAAGCTCTGACAAGATAACGGTATTTTGCCAGAGCGGCAAAATAGCCGTACCGGCAGAAAAACGCAGTATATTCTCTCTCTTGGAGAGCAGTGTGTATCAGGTGCTTCCAAAAGGTGAAAACTCCTTCCATCCTAAGGTGTGGGTTCTTAAGTACAGATCTTTGAAAGATGAAGAAGATATAAAATATAGAGTGATTGTTTTAAGCCGCAACCTTACATTTGACAGAAGCTGGGATATTGCTGTTTCATTGGAAGGTGCTCCGGCAAATGAGGAGTCTGAAGTGAACCGCCCATTGGCTGATTTCTTGAATTATTTGTCAGGCTATGTCACAGACAGCAAAAGAAGAAAGAATATCAGAAGCCTGGCTTCGGAATTACTTTTTGCAAGCTTTGAGCTTGGATGCAGGGAATTCAGCGGATTTGGTTTTTATCCCCTTGGGATTCCGGGCTACACAATGGATGACACTGGACTTTTTAAGGATACATATCATTCATTGGCAGTCATTTCTCCCTTTCTAAGCAAATCCAGAGTTGAAATGTTGGAACAAAAGCGTCTCAGCAATGCGGATATGATACTTGTAAGCCGGAAGTCAGAACTGTGTAAGCTGGGAAAAGACCTGGTTGATAGGCTGGAGTGCTGGCATATGAAAGAAAGTGTTGTTGATGGGGAAAGCACTTTTGAAGAGGAAAATGGGATTATATGTAAACAGGACATACATGCGAAGGTTTATCTGAAGACAAAGTATAGTACGAGTGAATTATGGTTGGGTTCAACCAATTGCTCCAATAAAGGATTTTCGGGCAATATAGAATTCATGCTGAAGCTTATAGGACCTTCACGATATTGCAACCTTAAAAATCTTAGGTCAGACTTATTCGGTGATGAAGAAAGAACAAATCCTTTTGAACGGTTTACCAGCGATAGGATTATGGATATTGAGGGTGATAGCCTTGATGATTTGCTGATGGAAAAACTTATCAGGGAAATTTGCCGTGCAAAATCGAAGGCCGATGTTGTATTTGATAGTAGCTGCAAAGATACGTTCAACATTTCCCTATACTTTGAAAAGCTTCCGGAAATACCCGAAGGAGTGTCCGTGCAGGTATACCCCCTGCTATGTCAGAATAAAGCTACTGCTCTTGGGCGGCAGATGCTGTTTGAAGGCTTGAAGTTAACTGAACTGGGTGCTTTTTTCGTGATAAGAGTCTCAATAGATGGAGAGAGCACAAAAGAAGCTGTATTAAAGGTTGCTACCAGTGGAATACCTGAGGCAAGAGATAGTGAAATATTCAAGAGCATAATAAAGAATGAAGAAGGCTTCATCCAATATATTGCTTTCCTGTTGGGGGATGATTTCCTTTTGACTTCATTGGAACAGGCCTTTGATGGTGGTTGTAGTAAATTCAAGTTTCTTGGCAGCGGTTATCAGAAGCCTGTGCTGTATGAAAAGATGCTCAAGGCAGCGTCTAGAAGCCCTGAACGCCTGCAGGACATAAAAAGAGTAATGGAACTGATTCAGGAAGCAGATTCCAATATAGTACCTTCTGAATTTAAACAGCTGTATGACAAGTTTGACAAGACGATATGCAAGGTATGGAGGATTAAGGCATGATAGATCTTGAAAAGAGGGAACAAGAAATAATCAATGGTCTAAAAGACTTCCAAAGAGATACGGTAGAGCGTATCAGCAGCTTATTTGCAAAGGGACAGAACCGCATTCTCATAGCGGATGAAGTCGGGCTTGGCAAAACCCTCATAGCGAAAGGAGTAATCGCCAAAACGGCATTAATGCATAAGAACCAGGGTGATGACCTTTTTAAGGTTGTATATATATGTTCTAATCAGAATATTGCACGACAGAATATAATGAAGCTTAAGATAGATCCCCGTGTAACAGTTGATAATTCAGGGGATACCCGGCTATCCATGCAGCATTTGAAATTTTTCGAACAGAAAAATGACAAGGGAATAATGGAGAGCTATGTACAATTGATACCGCTGACACCCGCAACCTCCTTCAATGTTATAGGAGGAAGCGGTATTGTGCAGGAAAGGGCGCTAATATACGCAATCATAAAACGGATTAAGGTGTTCCAAAGCTATGCAATTGAGCTTGAGACAATAATGAAAAATGGTGCAAAGTCCTGGGATGACTGGGCGAAAGTCTCGATGGAAACTCGTGTTGATGATTGTGACAAGAAAAGCGGAGGAGAATACTTAAAAAGTCTGCTTCCGAAGATTGAAAGTAGTCTTGATGATGAGTTCATAGATTTGAGAAATGATTTGTTGGCTGCCTGTACTTCTATCAGGCAAAACGGAAGTACGAGCATCAATATGTATAACCTGATTTATCAACTGAGGCAGATGATGGCCCAGATTAGCATAGATTTTCTTGAACCGGACCTTGTAATCATGGATGAATTTCAGCGCTTCAGGGAGTTGATTACTGCAGATGAAGAATCAGAAACCGGAATACTTGCGAAACGATTCTTGTACAGCGGCAAGGTCAAAACTCTTCTGCTTTCGGCAACACCTTACAAGCTTTACTCTACTCTCGACGAGATAGCTGAAAATGGCGGAAATGATGATCATTACAATGAGTTTATAGAAGTAATGGATTTTTTGTTTGATCAAGACAAGGCAAAATGCAATGAGTTCCGTATTGCTTGGAGCGATTTTTCCAATTTCCTTAAGCAGCTGGACTTGGAAAGCTGGGACAAAACCTTCAGAAGGAAGAAAAGGGCTGAAGAGTTGATGTATGAGGGAGTATGCAGGACAGAGCGTTTAATGGTATCGAAGAATGGAAAGGCAATGATTGATACCTCCAAAGCAGAGGGAAGCATTGAAATAACTGAAAATGACATCATGGCTTATATAGAAAGTGATGCGATAACAAGTGCATTACAGGAACTGGGAAGTAAAGTATTGCCTCCGGTAGAATATATAAAGTCTTCTCCCTACATCTTTTCTTTCATGGAGCACTATCAGCTGAAGAAGGAGCTTAGGAAGTACTTTGCCAAACATCCGGAAATAGCGAAGTTATTAAGAAAAGGCAGTAATAGCTGGCTTAGGAAGGACTTTATAAGCAGCTATAAGAAGCTTCCGCCAGTAAATGCCAGATTGGAACAGTTGATAAAGGAGGCCTTCAGTGAAAACTCAGAGCTCCTCATGTGGATACCACCCTCCCTTCCTTATTATGAACCTGGTGGGGCATATAAAAACAGCAGGAAGTTTTCAAAGGTGCTTGTATTTTCGGCATGGGAAATGGTGCCCAGAATGATAGCCTGCCTGCTTTCGTATGAAGCAGAACGAAGAACGACAGGCAAGCTGATAGAAAAAGGTGATGCAGAAGGTGAAGGGAACCGTACATATTTTGCGGACAATAGGCGCAGGTATCCTAACGGAAGACTAAACTTGAGCATGAGAAAGAATGAAAAAACAGGGGCTGCGGAACCTGGAAGAATGGCATTGCTATCATTGATGTATCCTAGTATTACACTGGCCGGATTGTTCGACCCTATTGAAGTTTTAAATGCAAATGATGGTAAGGTAATGAGCAGGAAGAAGCTTGAAGCCATAATATCCCAGAGGCTCAGCCCGCTTGTCCAAATGGCGGTGGGAAAGTATCAGAAGATATACAGAGGACCTGCAGATGAAAGGTGGTACTGGGCTGCACCGGTTATTCTTGATGCAATGAATGAAAAGGGAAATTGCAGTATATGGTTTAATGAAACAAGTATGGGGAATTATGAGGATATAGATTTAGGGTATGGGTACGAAGAGGTTATGGGTAAGGATGAGAAATCTCTATTCTCGGAGCACTTTTCACTATTAAGGAGATGCTTTGACCATCCGGAGGATATGGAGTTGGGTCCAGTTCCAAAAGATCTTGTACAAATATTGGTATTGCAGGTGCTTGGTTCTCCAGCCAGCTGCTCTTTGAGAATGCTCACCCAGGATAATAAAGAAGCACTGGTAGAGGCAATGGAGTGCTCTTTAATAATAGCACGGGAAATAGTAAGGAAGTTCAACACTCCTGAAGCTACTGCGATAGTAGAGCTGCTGTACGGCAGCGAGTTCAGCCGCAAGAAGGTAAAGCAGCCTGATGAAGCACATTGGATTAATGTGCTGAAGTATTGTTCGGATGGCAATCTACAGGCAGTACTAGACGAGTATAAGCATATACTGATTGAGGCTTATGGGATTACAGATATGGATGCTGTTGAGAAGCATGAGGAGCTGTCTAGTTATTTGATAAGCTCTCTTAAAACACATACCGCCAGTTATAAGATTGATACATATAACAGCTTTGCTTCCAACGCAAAACGATCAGAAATGCGTATGAGGTCACATTTTGCAGTAGGTTTCTACAACTCACGCAGTGAAGGCAAAAACGTGCAAAGGACTGAGTACCTGAGACAATCCTTCAATTCTCCATTCCGTCCCTTTGTACTGGCAACAACCTCAATTGGGCAGGAAGGATTGGATTTTCACTTCTATTGCAGGAAAATAGTCCACTGGAACCTTCCATCAAATCCCATAGATCTGGAGCAGCGGGAAGGAAGGGTAAACCGTTATAAGGGACTTGCCATTAGGCAGAATGTTGCAAACAGGTATGGCAATATTAAATTCAAAAAAGATATTTGGGATGAGATGTTCCGGACGTGCAGGGAGAAAGAAAAGGGAAACCAGTGCGACCTTGTTCCGTACTGGTATTTGGAGCCTGGCAAGGAAGAAGGAGCAGTATACATCGAGAGGATAGTGCCGATATACCCCTTCAGCAAAGAAAGCGCTCAGTATGAGCGGCTTATAAAGATATTATCATTATATAGGGTTACGCTGGGACAAGCAAGACAGGAGGAGTTATTGACGTATATATTCAATAATATGGATGCCGAACGGCTTGATGATATTCAGGAGCTATTTATAAACCTGAGCCCGTATTATAGAAAACAAATCATGAATAGCGCAGAATAAGTAGAAAATTGTGAAGGGATAAATAATATTTAGTAGAATTATATAGAATAACAAAATAATACCAAATTGTAATTTATATAATTATGTTCCAAGAGGAGAGATTGAGATGGCAGAAATCACAGGGAATATCGGGTTCGAAGAGACCCTTTGGAAAGCTGCGGATAAGCTAAGAGGCAGTATGGATGCAAGCGAGTATAAGCATGTAGTGCTGGGGCTTATATTCCTTAAGTATATATCAGACAAGTTTGAGATCAAGTATAATGAGCTTGTTGCTGAGGGGGAAGGCTTCGAGGAGGAACTGGACGAATACCTTTCAGAGAATATATTCTGGGTTCCCAAAGAGTCAAGATGGAGTTTCATAAGGGATAATGCGAAGAGTGAGAAAATAGGGCAGATAATTGATGATGCCATGATTTTAATTGAGAAAGAGAACCAGACCTTGAAAAATGTGCTGGAAAAACGCTATGCAAGGCCGGAAATAGACAAGAGAAGGTTGGGCGAGCTTATTGACCTTATTTCTACAATAAAGCTTCATACAAAGGAAGAAAAGGACTTGCTCGGCAGGGTATATGAATACTTCTTAGGCAAATTTGCCGATGCTGAGGGAAAAGGCGGTGGAGAATTCTATACCCCTACTTCTGTTGTAAAAACCCTGGTCAGTATGATTGAGCCATTCAAGGGGAGAATCTATGACCCTTGCTGCGGTTCCGGAGGTATGTTTGTTCAAAGTGAAAGGTTTGTTGAAGAACATCAGGGAAAGCTGACTGACCTCGCTATTTATGGGCAGGAGCTCAACGCCACAACGTGGAAGCTATGTAAAATGAACCTTGCAATAAGAGGATTGGAAGGCAATTTGGGATCTGAACATGCAGATACCTTTCACAATGACCTTCATAAGAATCTGAAAGCTGACTACATATTAGCAAATCCACCATTCAATGTCAGTGACTGGGGTGGAGAGCAGCTTAAAGAGGATGTAAGATGGGCCTATGGCATACCGCCTGCAGGTAATGCAAATTATGCCTGGCTTCAACATATGATTTATCATCTATCGCCAAATGGTGTAGCAGGTATCGTACTTGCAAACGGAGCATTAAGCTCCAACACTTCCAATGAGGGAGAGATCCGCAAGAACATACTTGAAGCCGATTTGGTGGATTGTATTGTAGCCATGCCGGATAAACTCTTCTATTCTACAGGCATACCTGTGTCCTTATGGATACTTAATAGAAATAAGAAAGGCAGTCAGAAGCACAGAATCAGAGAGAATGAAATATTGTTCATAGATGCAAGACAGCTTGGAGTAATGATTGACAGGAGGCATAGAGAGTTAACTGAGGATGATATAAAAAGGATAGCAGATACCTATCATAATTGGAGAAGTATTTATAATTCAAAATACTCTGCTTATACTCAAGGTAACTCATGCAGTGGGAATTTGGGAGATGCCTATGGTGATTTGCTTGTTGCTGAAGGGAGTTGTGCATCTCAAGATTATCAGGACATAAAGGGCTTTTGTAAATCGGCTACTCTTGAGGAAATCAGGGGACATGAGTATGTTTTAACCCCTGGAAGATATGTGGGAATAGAAGACACTGAGGATGATGGAGTTGCTTTTGAGGAGAAAATGGAGAATATGACCAGCGAATTGGCAGAGCTTTTTGTCAAATCACGCCACCTGGAGAAGGAGATAAGGAAGAATCTAGGGAGGCTTGGGTATGAGTTTTAGGGATACAGAGCTCGGGAAGTTGCCTTGTGAATGGGAAGTTAACACAATGGAGAATAGTTTGAGTGAAATAATTGATTATAGAGGGAAAACGCCTGAAAAAAGTGAAAGTGGTATTGTTACTTTGAGTGCAAAGTCAGTAAAGAATGGATATATTGATTATACGAGTGCGTATTATATTTCAGAAGAAACATATAAAAAATTTATGGTTCGAGGGTTTCCTAAAAAGGGTGATATTTTACTGACTACCGAAGCTCCATTAGGCTATGTTGCTAAATTAGATAGAGATAAAGTTGCTATTGCACAAAGATTATTAACTTTGAGAGGGAAAGAAGGTTATTTAGATAATGATTATTTGAGATATTATTTAATGTCATCAAATGGGCAATATCAACTTAAGTCAAGGGAAACTGGTACTACTGTAACTGGAATTAAACAGTCGGAATTTAGAAAAGCAATAATAGCTATTCCACCAATAGAAGAACAAAAAGCAATTTCATCTGTGCTCTCTTCGCTAGATGAAAAAATCGAAGTCAACAACCAGATTAATAAAACCCTCGAAGCCATGGCTCAGGCACTTTTCAAGCATTGGTTTGTAGATTTTGAATTTCCCAATGAAGATGGGGAGCCATATAAATCTAGCGTTGGTGAATTGGTTGAAAGCGAACTTGGGATGATTCCTAAGGGGTGGAGAGTCCATAGAAACTCAGAAGTATTTAAACTACTATATGGTAAAGCACTTAAGGCAGAGGATCGTTGCACAGGTTTATATCCTGTCTATGGATCTAATGGTATTGTCGGATATCATAATGAGGCACTTGTTAAAGGGCCTGGTATTGTAATTGGTAGAAAAGGTAATCCTGGAACTGTGAATTTTGTTTGGGATGACTTTTATCCAATAGATACTACCTTTTATGTAGATTCAAAAGTAAGTAAGATTTATCTTTATTATGCTCTCAAAGTTCAAAATCTAGATAAATTGGGGACAGACTCAGCAGTGCCAGGATTGAATCGAAATATTGCATATATGAATTTAATATTAGTTCCAAATGAGGACAATTTGAAGTGTTTTGATGAAACCATATTACCTATTTTAAATTATATCAAGTGTAAGGAGAGCGAAAACAATCAATTGCTTGCATTGAGAGACACACTTCTCCCTAAACTCATGTCAGGTGAGATTAGGGTACCTATTGATCAAGAAGGTGAAATATAGTGAAGTTTGGATTCAGGACGCCATGTTTGAAGAAAAGAATAGCAGCCAGAACCAGTATCAAAAGACAGATAGTCCATCGTGTTGGGCTGAAGATGCCCTGAGGCTGGGGCTGGTTAAGAGACCCTGAAAAGCATGTATACAACCAGGTTTACAACAGGACAACCTTTGATATTTTTAAAGTGATAAAGAAGCTGTTTAAGTAATTGGGATTAAGAGGGGGGAAATAACTTGAGCTTATTGGAAAACTTTACGGAAGATTTGCTTGAAGAAGCTGCAATTGAGATATTGGATGAGCTTGGATATGAATACAAGTTTGGCCCTGATATTGCCTATGACGGGGAAACTCCTGAACGTAAGGACTACAAGGAAGTAATTCTGGAAAACAGAGTTAAGGATGCTTTGTTCAGAATAAATAAGGATATTCCAATAAGTGCTCTTGAAGATGCTTTCAGGCAGATTATTACTTTCAACAATCCGTCCTTGGTGGAAAACAATAGGTACTTCCATAGGCTCTTGGTTGAAGGCATTGAAGTCTCTTTCAAGGAAAAGGACCTGATAAGGACAAAGAGGGCTTATCTCATTGACTTTGAACATAAGGACAGGAATGATTTCATGGTTGTAAATCAATTTACAATTCAGGGCATAGAAAACAGAAGGCCGGATTTGATTCTCTTCATTAACGGCATCCCTCTTATTGTTATTGAACTCAAGTCGGCTTCAGATGAGAATGTAGGTATTGAAAATGCCTACTATCAGATACAGACATACAAGAAGGATATTGAGCCCCTTTTCAACTATAATGCCTTCTGTATTATTTCCGATGGTATAAATGCAAAAGCAGGAACCATCACTTCAGATTTTGAGAGGTTCATGAACTGGAGGACTGTAGATGGGATTAATATTGCACTTCTTACCATCCCGCAGTACGAAACCTTGTTTAAAGGTATGCTGTCAAAGGAAAGGATTCTTGACATTATTTCCAACTTCATTCTTTTCCAGGAGTCAGTCACCAGTGATTATGACGAGAAAGGCAAGAAACTTGGGGACAAGAAGTCAGTAATAAAAATACTGGCCGCTTATCACCAGTATTTTGCTGTAAAAAAGGCAGTGGAAAAGACAAAGCTTGCAACCAGCGAGTCCGGGGACAGAAAGATAGGAGTTATATGGCATACCCAGGGCTCAGGTAAGAGCTTCTCCATGGTATTCTATACCGCAATACTCGTGAAACAGCTGAACAATCCTACTATTATTGTCCTTACGGATAGGAATGACCTGGATGACCAGCTCTACTCAACCTTTGCAAAATCAAAGGATATATTGCGGCAGGAACCGAAACAGGCACATGTAAGGAGGCTGACAGAGGATCAGAAAAAAGCCCAGGCAAAAGACAACTCAAAAGAGCTTAACGGACTTTATGATCTGCTGAATGAAAGGGAATCAGGAGGCATAATATTTACAACCATTCAGAAGTTCAAGCCGGAAGAGGGAGAAATGCCTGTATTAACAGACAGGCGTAATGTAATTATCATTGCTGATGAAGCACACAGAAGCCAATATGGTATGGATGCGAAGACAAATATCAAAACCGGTGATGTGAGGTTCGGCTATGCAAAATATATGAGGGATGCCCTGCCCAATGCTTCTTATATTGGTTTTACTGGTACCCCCATAGAATTCGAAGACAAGTCAACTCCGGCAGTATTCGGTGACTATATAGACATATATGATATGACGAGAGCTGTTGAGGATAAGGCGACAGTAAAAATATATTATGAAAACAGGATTATAAAGCTGGAAACCGATGAGGATATATTGGAAGAACTAGACGAAGAGTTTGAGGAGATTACTGAGGGGCAAGAAGATGAAGAAAGAGAAAAGAATAAGGCAAAGTGGTCCAGGATTGAAGCAATCGTAGGTTCTCCAAACCGTATCAAAAAGCTTGCTGAAGATATAGTGGCCCATTATGAAACCAAGGCGGAAGTAATGGATGGCAAGGCAATGATTGTGTGCATGAGCCGAAGGATATGCGTTGACCTGTATGATGCTATTACGGCATTAAGACCTGAGTGGCACAGTGATGATGTAAATAAAGGCAAAATAAAAGTTGTTATGACTGGAAGCGCTGCTGATGAAGAAAGGATCCAAGAGCATGTCGGCGGCAAGCAAAGGCGGGATATATTAGCCAAGCGGATGAAGAAAAACAGTGACGAGCTCAAGATCGTAATTGTCAGGGATATGTGGCTTACAGGCTTTGATGTGCCTTCAATGCACACCATGTATATAGACAAGCCTATGAAGGGGCATAACCTTATGCAGGCTATAGCACGTGTCAACAGAGTTTTTAAAGACAAAGAGGGCGGTGTTGTTGTTGATTACATAGGCATACTTGAAAGTCTTAAAAAAGCTCTAAAAGAATATACGGACAGTGATAAGAAAAACACTGGTATTGACACTTCGGCAGCTATTGCCGTTATGCTTGAAAAGCTGGAAATACTGAGGGGCATATTCCATGGACTGGATTATTCCGGCTATATGGGAAAATCCCAGGTAATACGTATCAGGGCAATTACGGAAGGAATGGATTTCATATTGTCTAAGAGTGAGAAAGAGCAGAAAGACTTCAAATTGTTTGCTACAGAGCTGGGCAAAGCTCACGGGCTTTGCGCTGCCTCAAAAGAAGGAAAGCAAATAGCTCTTGAGGTCAGCTATTTCAAGTCTGTGAAAGCAAGCCTTGTGAAGCTTGAAACAAGAGGAAAGAAAGTATTATCCAAAGCAGAGATAGAGCAAAGGATTAATCAGATGCTGGAAAGATCAATAATTTCAGAGGAGGTTATTGATGTTTTCGAAGCCATGGGTATGAAGCGGCCTGATGTATCTATACTGGATGAAGAGTTCCTTGAGGAGGTAAAGGCATTAAAGACAAAGAACCTTGCTCTTGAAATGCTGAAAAAATTACTTGAAGGCGAAATCAAGGTAATGGAAAGAAGCAATCTGGTAAAATCTGAACTGTTTTCAGAAAAGCTTAAGAAGGCATTGAACAAGTACAGGAACCAGGCTATAACCAATGCGGAGGTTATCGAAGAGCTTATCAGAATGGCAAAAGAAATAAAGAAAATGCACGAAGATGAGCAAAACCTAGGTCTGAATAAGGATGAAATAGCCTTCTACTATGCACTTTCAAAGGATGAGGTCGCCAGGGAGTTTTATGATGATGAGACACTCAAAAAAATTGCTCAAGAATTAACCGATGCCATCAGGCGTAACATTACCATTGACTTTAACGTAAGAATTCAGGCACAAGCAACTATGAGGACAATAATCCGAAGGCTGTTGAAAAAATATGATTACCCACCGGAACAAGCCAGAGAAGCACTGAATATCGTCATGAAGCAGGTTGAGCTTATGTGCAGCAATGAAGCTGAAACATACGGAGAAGATGCGGATGAACTACCGATAGCGGCTGAAAAAGAGGAAAAATACACTTATTGAAATATAAATCCCGTATACGATAATATATTGAGTTTTGGTTAATGAACTGCAAGTATTGATACTATGGTATCCATTCACATATAAGGGGAGAGGGATATTTATGGTACATTATGATCAAATAAATAAAGAATCTATTCTGCAACCGGAAGAGAAAGAGAAAAAGGTTGTAACTCCTTTCGAGAGGCTAAAAAGGCGTATATTAAAAGGATTCGAAAAGAAGGTTTTTATTGGAGATATAATAATAAATGACGTAGAATATGAAATTCTGCTTGATTACTTCAGAACAAAATGCAGTGCTATTATGAACTCACATCTGAATGCCTTCTGCGACCCGGTCTTTGCTACTGCACTTGTTCAGATTGGCATTAAATACTATGACGGGAATTTTTGGGGACATGTAGCGCAGTTGCTTGGATTAAAAAGAATTAGCCCGACTTATCAGGGAATTATTGGAGAGTCATTTACCAAAACACTATTGGCATATAACAAGCTTTTTATTGATAAGAGTGAAAAGGTAAATAATATTTTGATGCATGGATTCGTTTCTGATCATTATGCAAATGAGATGTTCGACTTTTTATTCAAGTATTACAATATTGATTTGGAAAGGGATCTTCAGCGTAATAATGCTGAAATGATGCGAGGATTAATAGAGGCTATTCAAAGAGATGACAACACAGGCAGAACATATCTGCTCGTAAAGCAAACTGCTAATGCAATACGTGCAAATATCCGAGGCGGTAAGATCAGAATAAGGCGCTTGCTCAGGCTTATCGATAAGTGCTTCTGGGAGCAGATAATTCCGGCAAATCCGGTAAGCAGGATATCTATACTATTCAACAAATGGCAGGAGAATTCAAACGAATTCAGACTGCAGTACAATAAATACAACAATGGATCAGCAAATGGAGGAGGTAAAAAGAGCTATTCCTCACCTTATATAAAGTGTGATTTCAAAAATACAACGTTCAAATTGGTCTTGCCAACCCAAATAATAAGGTTCGAATATGACAAGGATATTAAATGGAATATTTTCAGCAATGGGGAGCAAAGAACAGTCAATACCCTACTATATCAGGCTGTTACAGGATACAAAACTGAAACATCGGAAATAAGTATAAAAGCTGAAGATATTTTCAATGAATTTTCAACTGAGCTTGTACACCATGGGAATCGTATAAGGTTGTTTAAAATCAAGGCTGACTGTGTTAGGTTTTTTGATAAGGACGGTTATTATCTGAATTCAGACAGTAGTTTGCCTAAGGGCGAAGTATACGCTTTTACGAGAGCAAACGAAATGCCTCGCTCTGAAGCATTGGTTGAAAACGAGCCTATTGGCAGTTTGATAAGATCATGCTTTGAATTTGAGTATGGCGATATAGTTAGATTACCGGACGGAAAACCAATATCAATAGGAAAGAAACTTGAAGAGGGATTACTCAGAAGAAAGGCATTAAACGCATCATATGCAATATATAATGATGCAAATATTCCAATCTATAGCGCACCTCCAACTATTCTGCTCAAGATTGCTGCCAAAAGAGCAAATGGAACATTAATAAATGTTAATGGAAGTATCTATCGACTGTTTGATAGTGAAACAACTATAATTGATCTGAATGATAGAAGTGGCGAAACAGGATACATATTAAATCTCGGAGACTATGGTTGCGAGAAAGATAATATATATACTGTAATTGTTGATGTTCCGAATGACCGCACAAATCGCTTCTGGCAATTTGCACTAATAAACGGTATTACTTATGAGTTTGAGGAAGCCCCATATATATTCAAATCAAAGGGTACAATTCGTTTCAATGAAGGATTGAAAGTTTATTCACAAGACAACGAAATTTTGAAGAACTGCGATGAGAACTCTTTTAATTTTGCTATACATACTGAAGTTGACTATCTACAGTTCGCATATGATACGGAAAGGGATTCAATAAAGCTATGCTTTGAGGTTCCAGCTTTGAAATGGAAGTTCGGTTCTGGTGCCTGGAATCTGGACAAGCCGTCAGACATTTGGCATAGTGAGTTTCCAAGCATGATTTATATTAAATATCCTGATGATAGAATTACACTCAGCATGGATGAGCAAATAGAAGATGAAAACAATTCGGATAGTCAAATGGTTAAATGCATGAAGCTCAAATCGGAGGGACTATTTATATGTGATACCACTCGTTTTAAATCATGGTTTGGTAGAGAAAAGATAATAAGAAGTGTTTATATTGATTTACCAAAAAACAGAACAGAGTTTATAAGAGTAATTACTCGAAGTGTCATAGCTTCTCAAATATTAACAACTGATTCTAATTATGAAAAACTGATTGGAAAGTTGGACATCATTGGTAATTCGAACTACTATGTGGATGTGAGGAATCTTGAAACTGGAGAGCTATTAGCAGAAAAACTGCCGGTTATAGACGGAGAATTTGTTATTGAAGGTATTATCGGAAGCGGGAAGTATAAGATAAGTGTTTTTGAAGATGAAGAAGATGATACAGGCTTTGGTATTTCAAATTACCTGCCAGTAGGGGATTATGAGCATAACCTTGTAAATCCGTACGATTTGCAGGGGAAAAACATCGCAATAAAATATATAAAAAAAGGTGAGTCCAGCTTATTCATAATACAACCAAGCTGCCAGTATATTGTACGTAATTTAAAGCATATTGACAATAATGACAGACATAACTATACTGGTACTCTTGTTACAAATACGATTTATGGAAGCAAAACTATCTGTAATGCAGTGAATGTCAATATTCCGGATTTGAACAAACTGCAATTCATATACTTAACATATTATGACGGCTATGATTACATAGAATTTCTATTTGACACATACCGAAAGTTTATAGTTAAAGAAGAAGAAAAGGGACTTACAAGGGCTGTTAGATACAGGCGTTATGAAAGTCTTTATCCAGAGGAATATGTGTATGTCGGAGAGTATATTTGAAAGTACCAGAGATAGCAAAAGCCCTGTCTTTGCAATTTCAAAGGCAATGATAACCACATAATCTGGGAACAGAAGGATAAAAGTGGAGAGGATAGGACAGATGAGTTTATCAATAAGAATTTTTATCTACATTAACAAGGCTAAAATAACAACGGCAGAAGAGATAATGCAGATTGAGACAAAAGGACTATTTAGATTGAGTAATTTGGGATTTAAAGTAACATAAAAGATAATTTCTAAAATGCAAAATCTTGGTTTCGTAATGGACTAAATATGGCCAAATGAAAAGCGTTCTATCTTAGAGCTTATTAATAAGTTAATATCTGACTCATTTAAATAGGGGGGAGTAAAGATGGGTTTTTCACCGGTAAATGCGTCAAAGAATATTGTGGACAAATATAAAAGGTATCTAAGTACAATTTTTGAGATTGGTGATAAAAAGTACTCTCGGCAGTTTGAGAAGGAACTCAACAATGAAAACCTATTTGCAAAAGGACCATTTCTTGATGTGACGGATACATTTGTAAAAGGCAAAAGCATAGAAGAATTAATCAACTCAGGAGACTTGGCCAAAGGATTCAGAAAACTGAAGATGCCACAGACCAGGCCCCTGTACAAGCATCAGGAAGATGCCATCTTAAAAATTCAGAAGGGGAAAAATGTAGTTGTCTCCACTGGTACTGGCTCTGGTAAAACAGAGAGTTTTTTGATCCCAATCTTCGATTACTTAATTCGTGAGATTGAAGAGAAAAAGCTATGTCCGGGAGTCAGAGCATTAATAATATATCCTATGAATGCCCTTGCTAATGACCAAATTGAACGTCTTAGAGGGTTGCTATCAGATTATCCTGAAATAACATATGGAAGCTACACAGGACAGACAAAGCATAAGTTTGCTGATGCACTAATTGAATATAAAAAGCTAAACAATGGAGAAATGCCATTAGAGAATGAGCTGATCTCAAGAGAACAGATGAAGAAGACTCCACCTCATATTTTGATTACGAATTATGCCATGCTTGAGTATTTAATGATAAGACCAGATGATAATGTGTTTTTCGATGGTGAATATGCGGATAACTGGAAGTTTATTGTACTTGATGAAGCACATGTATACAATGGCTCAACTGGTATAGAAGTGTCAATGCTTCTAAGGCGGCTAAAATCCAAATTTCAGAGTAGTAATATAAGATATATTCTTACCAGTGCTACTCTGGGAGGAAATGAAGATAATCTGGAGGTTGCCAGGTTTGCACAAAATTTATGCGATAGTGATTTTTATGAAGATGATGTAATTAGAGCAGAAAGGATTAAAATAGAAGCTACACGTGAACTGAATGTACTTTCGCAAGATTTTTATAATGAAATTGCAGATTTGATTAATAATCAAGCGGCTGAAAATAAAATAATTGAAGCAGTATGCAAATTGTCTGGATGTGACTGCAGCAGACCTCTTGAAGAATTGTTATATGATGTGGTGCTACATGATAATACTTACTGGGAGGTAAGAAAGCATCTTCAAATCACAAAAACTGTATCGGAACTGGCAAACCTAATGAATTGGAGTAATATCGAGGTTGAAAATTTCGTTACAGTTGCATCAAAGTGTGAGAAGAACGGCGATAGGCTGTTTGATGCCCGTTACCATATGTTCTTGAGAGCAACAGAAAGTGTGTTTATAACCCTTGAACCAAACAGTAAGCTGTTTTTGACAAGAAAGAGGACACACCATGAGGGAACTGAGGAATATAAGGTGTTTGAGATTGCAACATGTTCTTATTGTCACGCCATTTATATTGTAGGGAAAGTTACAGGGGACAATCACCTTGAGCAATCTAACGCTATGGGTGAAGATAGTATGAGATCAATATTCCTGTTAGGCAACAGTATTTTTGACACTGACGAAGACCATTTGCTTGAAGAGGAAAATATAAAAGCTGAAGAATATGAATTATGCTCACGCTGTGGTTTGTTATGCAGACCGGGGGCTGCTGGAGAATACAGATGTGAACATGACAAAAGGTTTTTTGTTAAAGTTTATAAGATTAGCGTGAATAACCCATCACGCACACTGACAAAATGCCTAACATGTGAAAATACCAATAGCTCTGGTATTTTGAGAATGTTTTTTTCCGGACAGGAAGCAGCTACTAGTGTAATTGGTACTGCTTTATTTGAGGAATTGCCATCATATTCTATTAGGAAAGAAATTGTGTCGGAAGATGATGATACCGGATTTGGTATTGCTAATGAGAGTGAAATTATTTCACAAACAAGAATGGCAAAACAGTTTATTGCATTTTCGGACAGCAGACAGGCGGCTGCATTTTACTCAAGTTATTTTGATCAGACTTATAGGAATATCTTGTATAAAAGGCTTATTGTTGAAACATTGAAAGATAATGCTTACTTGATGAGAGGGAAAGCCTTCAATGATTTTATTGAGGATTTGATATATCAATTTGAAAAACATAACATTTCAACAAAAAGTAGTGATGTGACCAGGAAAGAAGCATGGAAAGCTGCCTTGCAAGAAATGATGGACAATAACGGCAATACATCACTGTTTAGTATGGGTCTGCTAGGCATTTCATTGGATGATAAGAATATTCCTCCAAATGATAGACTTAATCTAAAAGCAAGCGAAGTAGCCACTATTTGCAGTGTATTTGTGATGGGAATGATGGCAGATGCAGCAATCATATATAATGCGAACCTAAATGCTGCAGACAAGGAATATTTTACACACAATGGAATTGAATATTCATATACTTTATCAGATGCTGACTCCAAGGCATACAAACGTTCATTTATTCCAACCAGAGCAAACATGACAAATAAGCGTCTAGAATATTTCACAAGAGTATTAAGAAAAGCTGGAAATGATATCACTGATGAGAATGCAAGAATGTTACTTGAAAGAGGTATATGGAAGATTTTCTGTAACTTAGGGATAGTAAAGGCAGTCGATAGCAAATATAAAATTGATATAGAAAAAGTAAAGATTTCGAGACAAAATCAGTGGTATATTTGTCCGAAATGCAGGAAGGTTACAATACATAATGCTTTTGGTGTATGTCCTTCTTATAAATGTGATGGTGAGCTTCAGCCAATCAGCCTTGAAGAGGCTTTTGCAAACAACCATTATTATAGGATGTATCAGGAGCTTGATATCAGGGAACTGAGGGTTGTCGAACACACAGCACAGCTAAATAAAGAAATGGCATATGAGTATCAAAGGAAATTTAAAGAAAAGGAAATT
>Ga0302249_1000628_pt1 | contig 29416 bp, 18 predicted proteins | sample AAG_UR_Val_MG_FD_193531 | JGI IMG/M metagenome (GOLD analysis project Ga0302249, IMG submission 193531) | Enriched activated sludge microbial communities from anaerobic digester in WTTP, New Holstein, Wisconsin, United States - AAG_UR_Val | ecosystem: Engineered > Bioreactor > Anaerobic >... | reverse complement strand
CAGCCTTAATATTTTGAGTGTCTTCCGCAGGTTTTTGCCACGCAGTTCCAGGATATAGACTCCAGATGCCAAAGGCTTGCCCTGTCCGTCTGTGCCGTCCCATTCCAGGTGTTGGACGCCGCTCTTGGCTGCCAGGGGGAGTTCGCGCAGCATCTGGCCACGCAGGTTGAAGACGCGCAGGCTGTAGGGTCCGGCATCCTTGCCGGGATCGCAGCTTATCTTCACGGAACCCCGGAAGGGATTGGGATGGCTGCTGAGGGAGGGCTTCAGGCACGGAGCGAGGGGATCTGCGGCCGCAACCAAGGGATGCAGGACAGGCAGGTATTGGGTGAGGAAGGCGCGGACTTCATCCTGCATCATGAAATAGAGGGGAAAACCCAGCAAGACCAGGCTGCCGTTGCAGTCCACCCTGATCGCCGCGGGCAGGCCGTCGTTTGGCCCGCCGCCGGAAATCTGCGCCGTGTAGAGGGTTTGGCCGCCTCCGGAAAACACATAGCTCATGGGCAGCATGCCGTTCCAGGGCGTGGCCAGCTTGGCGGGGTCGGGGTGCAGGTGCGGCCAGGTGGGGGATTGGGCGGATATGAAGACCGCGCTGTTGTTGAGCAGGGGCTGGATGCCCGGCAAAAAGCGGGTGAGGAAGCCGGTGTCGAACTGGCTGGGATACTTCCATCCGGAGATCATCAGCTTGCCGCCGCTGAGCACGTAGCTGCCCAGTGTGTTGAGGTTGTTGATGAGCTGCATGTCCGTGAAGTCGTCGCAGTGCCAGAGCACCAGGGGATGGTGGCTGAGCGTTTCCAGGGAAGGCGCGCCCTGGCTGGCCAGATCCCAATTGCCGTGCCAGAATTCGCCCAGGACGTAGGCGTAGAAGTCGTCCACCATCTGATCCGTGGGAGAGATGTTGGCGCCGTTGCCGTCACGGGTCTCATCCACCACCAAAAAGCCGCGGTCGAAGGGGAAGTCCAGCGGAGTGGCCTGCAGGGTGTTTGAAGGCAGCGAGAGGTAGCCTTCCGCGTCCACGGCGCTAACCCGGTATTCGTAGGTGAGGCCGTTGACCACGTTCAGGTCGCTGTAAAAAAGCCCTTGCACGGGAGAGTCCGTAATCTTAACCCATTCGCCGGAAGGCAGTTGGCGGCGATAGACGTGGTAGCCGAAGAGCTGATCCGGTCCCGGCCAGGCGTTCCAGGAAACATCCACGGCATGGTCGTAAGGCAGGCACATGGCCAGTTGCTGGCTGTGGACGGTGTATTCGCGCAGCAGCAGCCAGTGGTTGGGGTCAACTTCCAGGGTTGAAATGTCGTTTTGCGGCGAGTAGGTAAAGTAGCTGACGCAGCCCTGGGGTGTAGCGCGCACAAGCACGGAATCCGGTTGCGCGGAGCCTCCTATCCTCAAAGGGATGTCCAGGTCGAAGAGGGTGGAGGTGGGGCTGCTGCTGGAGGCGCGCACCCTGGCGGTTCCGGAGGGGTTTGCGAATACCGACAGTTCCGCGTTGGGGATGCCGGGAGAGTAGATCCACTGGAGGAAAAACTGGCTGAGGTCCTGCCCGCAGGCCTGTTCCGCGAGGCTGACGAACTCCGCCGTGTTGATATTGCCCCCGGGATAGGTGGTGAGGATGGAGCGGATGAACTGGAAGAAGGCGGCGTTGCCCATCTTGAGGCGCAGCATGTGCAGGACTGAGGCGCTTTTCTGGTAGGTTGGCGGGGCGAACATCAGGTTGTATTCCGGGTTGAAGATGGTGTGGGGGCCGTTGTTGTTTTCCCAAGTGATATAGTATTGCTGGATTTCGTCACGCAGGTAGTCGCAGCCAGCCTGCCAGCCCCCGTGATGCGCTTCCCAGAGGAATTCGGAGTAGGTGGCGAAGCTTTCCTTGAGCCACACCTCGCGCATGGTGATGGGGGTCACATGGTTACCATACCACTGGTGCGCCAGCTCGTGGGCCACGATTGATTCATACTGCCGGTCGCCGGTGAGATAGGCGGCGCCGAAAGTGGTCATGGTCTGATGCTCCATCGCCGCGTAGGTCGTCATGGGAACGATCATGTGCCCGTATTTCTGGAAAGGATAGGGGCCGAAGGTGTCGCTGAAAAAGGAGATCATCTCCGGCAGGTTGACGAAGTCCGCCTGTGCGTTGGCGAGTTGCCCGGGGTTCACGAAATTCTGGATGGGCAGGTCTCCCGCCTGCTGCAAAAACTCTATGTATGGCCCCGCGGCGAACCCCATCACATAGGTGGCTACGTTGGAGTTGCAGCTCCAGTGGTGCGTGCGGGTGCCGTTCCCGTTGTCCGTGATGCCGGTGCGGATTCCGTTGGCTGCCACCAGCCAGTCTTCCCGCACGGTGATGTTCCAGTCCACCAAAGCCTTTTTCCAGGGATGGTCATAGCTGGGCCACCAATAGCGTCCGGCATCCGGGTTGGAGAGGGTGTAGATGCAGTTTGGGGTAAAGATCATGCCGATGTTATAAGGCGCGGGGCTGCGGTTGGGGACCCCGGAGTAGTTGACCGTGGTGGTGAAGGTTCCCTGCGACACCGAGAGCGGGATGTGGATGACGCCGTTTTGGTGGGTGAAGGCCGCGGGCTGGCCATTCACCAGCACGCCGTCCACCTGCAGCGAATCGCCTTCCAGTTCATAGTCGATGCCGTCAAGGTTCTGTAGGGCGTCAACGAAGGCGGTCACGCTGCCCTGGATGTAGCGGGTTTGGTCGTTGATCTGCAGGTTCACCACATATTTGCTGATGTTAAATCCGGTGAGGGAATCCGCCCGTTCGATCTCGCGGGTGCTGGGCTCCATGCTCCAGAAAGGCTGGGTGGCGGCAAGGGGGGAGATCAGGCCTCCCAGCAGGGCCAGGCAAAGAAAAACACACACTTGTTTCGCGTTCATAAACTCCTCTTTCAGGGATCTGTCCGCGCCAGCGGCACAGGTCGCATCCTGATGGGACGGGCTTCTTTTGTCAACGCATTTATCCGCTGAAAGTTGGCCGCGCGCCGCGGTAGAATGGCGCTGAGGCGGGCATGATCCTTTTTTTCCCTTGGAATTCCCATCAGAACGGATAATAGGGCTTTACTAAAAAGCGCGGTTAAATAATCTGTCCCCCAAGGGATGGGTGGGTTGGCGCTAACGGCCGCTGTTCCATCCCCTTAGCATGTCAATTATTTTGTTAAATAAAGACAGGAAGGATATGCAGATGGCAGCAAGCAAAGCGATCATCAGCCTTCGTCAGAAGCGCGATCAGGCGGTTCTGGGCGGAGGCGAAAAACGCATCCAGGAACAGCACGAAAAAGGCAAGCTCACAGCCCGGGAAAGGATCGAGCTGTTGGTTGACCCCGGCAGCTTCGAGGAGTTTGACCTCTTTGTCACCCACAGATGCACCAACTTTGGCATGGACGAGCAACTCATCCCCGGCGATGGCGTGGTAACGGGCAGCGCCACCATCAACCAGCGCCTGGTCTATATCTTCGCCCAGGATTTCACCGTCTTTGGCGGCTCGCTTTCCAAAACCTACGCGGAAAAGATTTGTAAGATCATGGACATGGCGCTCAAAAACGGCTGTCCGGTGATCGGTTTGAACGACAGCGGCGGAGCCCGCATCCAGGAAGGGGTTGACGCCCTGGCTGGTTATGCCGAAATCTTCTGGCGTAACGTGATGGCAAGCGGCGTGGTGCCCCAAATCTCCGCCATCCTTGGCCCCTGCGCCGGCGGCGCTGTCTATTCCCCCGCGATCACGGACTTTGTGATCATGGAAAAGCGCAACAGCTATATGTTCGTGACCGGCCCAAAGGTGGTGAAAACGGTGCTTAACGAGACCGTCACCACGGAAGATCTGGGCGGCGCGGGCGTGCACTCCAGCAAGAGCGGCGTGGCACACTTCATCACCAACAGCGAGGAAGAGACCATCCTGCTCATCAAAAAGCTGCTTAGCTACCTGCCTTCCAACAACATGGAAGACCCGCCCTATGAACCCACCCACGACCCGGTTGACCGCTCCTGCGACATCCTGGACGACATCATCCCCGAAAACCCGAACAAGCCCTATGATATGCTGGACGTCATCCACTCCATTGCTGATGAAGGCGAGTTCCTGCAGGTGATGATGAACTTTGCCCAAAACATCATCACCGGCTTTGCCCGGCTGAACGGCTTCCCCGTGGGCATCGTGGCCAACCAGCCCAAGGTTCTGGCGGGAGTGCTGGATATCGACGCTTCGGTCAAGGGCGCGCGTTTCGTCCGCTTTTGCGACGCTTTCAACATCCCGCTCATCGTGCTGGAGGACGTCCCCGGCTTCCTGCCTGGCACCAACCAGGAACACAACGGCATCATCCGCAACGGCGCCAAGCTCCTCTATGCCTTCGCCGAAGCCACCGTGCCCAAGATCACCGTCATCCTGCGTAAAGCCTATGGCGGAGCCTATTGTGTCATGAACAGCCGCCACATGCGGGCTGACCTAGTCTATGCCTGGCCGAGCGCCGAGATCGCCGTGATGGGCGCCAAGAGCACGGTGGAGGTGATCTTCCGCAAAGAGGCGCAGAACTCCTCCGATCCCAAGCAGACCCTGCTCGAACGCGAGGCGGAGTATGCCGAAAAGTTCGCCAATCCTTTCGTTGCTGCCGAACGCGGCTACATCGACGACATCATCGAACCCTCCCGCACCCGCTTCAGGCTGATCCGCGCCCTGGAGATGCTGGCCAACAAAAAAGACAGCATCCCGCCCCGCAAGCACGGGAACATCCCCCTTTAGGAGCGCGGGCATGGTGCGAAATATAATTTTGGCTCTGCTGTTACTGCTCGGGACCTGTCTTTTGACAGCCCAGGCAGAAGAAGCGGAGGAAATGGAACTGCTTTCCCCTGAAGAGCTGACCCTGCGCGTGCAGGCGCTTTCGGACAGCCTGCTGCAACTGAGGGAAAGCGAAATCCTCACCGACTATGGCTTCAAGGACAGGGATGCCTTGTCCACGGTAGCGGAAAAGCTGAAGATCGAAAACATCCCCAAATGGAAAAAGTATCTGGGCATCGAGCCGGAAAACCCGGTGCTGGATCGCATGAGCCTGCGCAAACTGGGCATCACCAGCTACAAGGCCTTGCTGGCACAGCAATACAGCATCCACGGCTTTACCGAACTGAGCACCCTCAGCGAATTGGCAGCCATCAAAAGCGTCCCGGTGAAAAAACTGCGTGCCTGGGCGGGGCTTTCCTCTTCAGACAAGCGTTTCGACAATAACTCCCTGCAAGCCCTCGGCAAGACGCCGGCGGAACTGGAGGAATTTGTCGGGAAGTTCAGATCGGAAATGCTCAACTATGGTTTGACGATCACGGTTTTTGGGATCCTGGTTGTCTTTTTTGCCCTCTCCGTCACCGCGCTGGTCATCAGCCAGCTCAAGCGCCTGAACAAAGAACCCAAAAAGAAGCAGGAGCAGGTCATCGTGGCTGACAAGCAGGGGAAAGTGATCTCGCATCCCCAGGATCTGAACATGGATATCATCGCGGCTGCCATCACGGCGCTGCACATGCATAAACAAAACATCGAAGACCGACGCAGACTGCTGCTCACCTTCCGCCGCCAACGGGCTGACCAGTGGCACAGCAGCGCGGTGCTTTCCATGCCCAATCTGCGCTTCCTGCGCAAAAGGAGATAAAGAGCATGAAGACCTACAAGCTGATCATCGGCGGCCAGCGCTATGAAGCCAAGATCGTGGAATATACAAGCAGTCAGGCCCGCATCAACATCAACGGAACAGACTATCTGGTGCAGATCGAGGACGACATGTTGCCCAAAGCCCCCGTGCTGCCCCAACAGGAACAGGCGGTGCCCCTCGCTCCCGCCTTCAGCAGCGACTTTGCCAGCGGCAGCGGCGAACTGCGCGCCCCTCTGCCGGGCGTGATCGCCTCCATCAAAGTGAAAGAGGGTGACGCGGTGAAGAAAGGCCAGGCCATCCTGGTGCTGGAAGCCATGAAAATGGAATCCGAAATTGCGGCTCCCCTGGACTGCACCATCGGTAAAATACATGTGAAGGAACGCGCCCCGGTGCAGGAAGGCGACCTCCTGATGACCCTGGAAGGCGTTGAAGTGAAAGAAAGACCAGCCCCCAAGCCGGCGCGTCCGCAACCCGCCCCCCAGGCCGCTAAGGACGGCGTTGTCCGCGCTCCGCTGCCCGGCGTGATCGTGGATGTGAAGGTCAGCATCGGCGATATGGTGCGTGAAGATCAGGCTGTGGTGATACTGGAAGCCATGAAAATGGAAAGCGAAATCCACAGCAACCTGGTTGGCAGGGTGCGCAAGATTCACGTGCGCAAAGGCGACAGCGTGCAGGAAGGCGATCCCCTCATCGAGTTGGAGAATTAAGGCATGGACGAACTTCTGCAAATTCTGAACACCACCGGCTTTGTGAGCTTCACCTGGGGCAATATCGCGATGATCCTGGCGGGCGCGGTATTCATCTTTCTTGCCATTGTGAAAGGCTTTGAACCCCTGCTGCTGGTACCCATCGGCTTTGGCATCGTGGTGGGAAACATCCCCGGCATGCTCGAGCAGGGACTGGGCGTCGTGAGCGAAGGCTCGGTGCTCAACTATCTCTATTTTGGAGTGGGAACCGGCATCTATCCGTCCCTCATCTTCCTTGGAATCGGGGCGATGACGGACTTTTCCACCCTGATCGCCAACCCCAAGCTGATCCTGCTGGGCGCGGCTGCGCAGATTGGCATCTTCGGCACCTTCATCGGCGCGCTTCTGATCGGTTTTGACGTGATGGAAGCAGCTTCGATCGGCATCATCGGCGGCGCGGACGGCCCCACCTCCATCTTTCTGGCTTCCAAACTGGCTCCCCATCTGCTGGGCCCCATCGCTTTGGCTGCCTATTCCTACATGTCTTTGGTGCCCGTGATCCAGCCGCCTATCATGCGACTGCTCACCACCAAAAAAGAACGCCTGATCCGCATGAAACCCGCGCGACAGGTGACCCAAAAGGAACGCATCTTCTTCCCCATCATCGCCTTCCTGGTCACTTCCCTGATCGCTCCCGGCGGAGTGGTGCTGCTGGCGATGCTCTTCCTGGGCAATCTGATCAAGGAAAGCGGCGTCACCGAACGCCTGGCTGTTACCGCCCGCACTTCGCTGATCGACATTGTGACCGTGCTGGTGGGCTTCACCGTGGGCGCCAAGACCACCGCGGACGTCTTCCTCACCCCGCGTTCACTCGGCATTTTCTTTTTGGGCGCCCTGTCCTTCTCCATCGCCACCGCTGGCGGAGTACTCTTCGCCAAGTTCATGAACCTGTTTGTCAAGGACAAGATCAATCCCCTCATCGGCAACGCCGGGGTTTCCGCGGTTCCTGCCAGTGCCAGGGTTTCCCAGGTGATGGGGCAGCGCTACGACCGCACCAACTACCTGCTGATGCACGCCATGGCACCCAATGTGGCTGGCGTGGTGGGCTCCGCCGTGGCAGCGGGAGTGCTGCTTGGCATCCTGGGAAGCTGATGGCGGTGAAATAGAACGCGGATAACAGCGCGGATATATTGGAAAGTAACAGAATGAAATAGTAATACGAGGCGGTTTAGCGACCGCCTCAACTGTATCTGCGCTCGCTGAAGCGCCGTATAGGATCGACCACCAAGCCCTGAAACAAATCACACCAGACTATATACTGTGTCATCCCGGGCAAGCTTTGCGTGACCCAGGATACCGTCTTTTTAAGCAAATAGAAAACCGCTATTAGAATGCAGTTGACCCGACTCAGGGGATAATGGCGGGGCGTTTGCCTGGCGGAGACTCCATCAATAAAGGAACTTGAGTAGTCTGTATTGGCGCGGTGCGAAAGAGAGGGGAAGGATAGAGCAGAAATAACTTGCCAAAATATTGCGGCGGGTTTTGATAGGCTCCGGAAAGTTCCTGATCCGGAAACCGGAAGTAGTCTTACGGAAGGGAGAGGGTCGGGAGTGTTTTTCATGATGTTTCGGAGAATAATTGAGAAGTGGCTTTACTGAGTAGAATACATTCAGTTTGTGTTTCAGTGCCCTGCCGGAGAGGCAGGGTGAGCAAGATTCGTGCAGGCTTTCGGCTGTGCCCTGGCCGATATGCAGCAGGTCCACGACACCCTGAAATAGCTCAAAAAACCGACTCATTAAATAATCATGAATAGCTCGAAGCATACAATGCGGATATTGGCAGTGCTCAACTTTCACCACTTTCGACAATGGCGAATGAGTAGATGGAATTAGTCTTAGAAACACGCGGGACTATGCGGATGAAGCTGGATAAACTGAGAGCGATTTTACATAACGCCCTGGCTGGTTCGGACTTTGAATCATGCACCTACTTTGTCGGCGGCTGTGTTCGCGATTTCCTCCTGGATATGGACAGCAGCGATTTTGACCTATGTGTTGAACTCCCGGATGGCGGTGTCAGGTGCGCGGAATATTTACATTCTCAAGGCTTGGCTTCGAAACCCAAAATATTTCCCAGATATGGCACTGCCATGGTTATTCTGAATCAAGCCAGGCTGGATTTTGTCCCTACGTTAAAAGTTATTAACCGTTCCGCTGGCAGTGGGATCCGCTATGCTCAAGGCAGTCTGCGGGATGACGTTCTGAGGAGGGATTTCAGCATCAACTCTTTATTACTTCGCGTTTGCGATGGTAAATTGTTGGATCTGTCTGGTTTAGGCAAAGTGGATTTGCAGCAGCGCCTCATCCGCTGTACAGATAGCCCGGCCAATACATTCTGGGATGATCCCGTACGCTTGTTACGGGCTATCCGTTTTGCCTGTGAGCTTGGCTTCAGTATCGAGCAGAAAACATGGAGCGAATTATACAGGCAGTCAATCAGGATCGGTTCCTCACCTTGGGAAAGGGTAGCAGCGGAATGGGAAAAAATACTTCTCAGTCCTAATCCCGTGCTGGGTTGCAGATTGTTGGCCGCTTCCGGAATGCTACCCATAGTGTTCCCTGAATTAGCAGCGTTAATCTCTTCTGAACCCTCTGAGCAGCTCGCCGCTTCAATATCGCCCGCTTCTCTGGCAGCTGTTCAGAATACTCCAGCCGATCCGGTCTTGCGCTGGACCATCCTCTTGCATGTGATCATCTGCGCCGCTGCTTCCAATATAAGTTCAACTCCCGATGATAGATGCAGGCTGCAGAAAATGACTCCTGCTCTGTCTGCGTCTGAAATACTCGAGAGGTTTGAGGTCTCCGGTGTTTACCGGAAGTTGATTCTATCCCTGTTACACAGTATCATGACCCTGGACGCCAGCATGGCTGAAAGAGCCCTGACCGATTTTCAGCTTCGCGAACTACTGAATCTATGTGTACATAACGAAAACTTGCTCTTCGTTTTGCTAGATGCGTACGACCAGGCTGAAGCTGCCCTCGGCAATCACCCACGCTATGGAGCAGGCTTGAAAATGCGTATATCTGGCCAGCAAAATAAACTTGAAGAAAGTCCCTTTACCCTGAATGGAAATCATATCATGTCCGAGCTGGGCGTCGCAAAAGGCCCTGAAGTGGGAAAGTTGCTCAAGCTCGCCCGACAGATTTGGCTCCAAGATCCAGTCATTAGTCGCAACGAACTGCTGGACGAACTCCGGCAGCGCACGAGAGAAACGAAACAATATAGCACATACAACCCGACAATAGCCATCACAAAAGGAGACAACATGAATCTATTAATCACCCTGGTCGGCAGCAACCCCCTGCCGGTTTACGTTTCAATTGCAGCTTTGAGTTCGATGGGAAAAACGCAGTTTGACCGGATACTATTTGTTTTCTCATCGGACACACAGTGTTACACAGGCTACATTCGCGACGCCTTAGAAAGAAAAGGTTATTTGACTAACGATATCTATATCGATTTCTGTGACCTTGGACAGGATCAACGTAATGCGAGTGAAATTCAAAATAAGGTCAGAGATAAGCTTAAAAAACTCGGTATGGAAAATGGCATGATCCATTTAAACTATACCGGCGGGACAAAAACTATGGCTCTGAACACCTATCTGGCTTTACAGGATTACTATAAGGAAAAAAATGGCATTACTATCGAGCTTTCCGACCTGAATCCGGAAACCCACCGGCTCAGCATTATGAAAGGGAAAGTCAACAACCAGATACCAAAAAACGGCAATCTTCTGGGCCCCATCAAATGCAATCTGGATGATATTGTTGCTTTGCATGGATTATCTGCAAAAAAAGACGGATTAAAAGAGCGGCCAGCCAACCCATATTTGGGCATGGATACGCCCAAGGTTTATCATGAATTAATTGTGGCATTGTGCAATGACCCTAAACTGCTAAACGGTTATCATGATAAATGGTGCCATTATCGTGGTTACAAAAAAAGAGTTTGTGATCAACTATCCAAACAGGGACACACTGACTTTGAAAAGATAACCAAGGAATTAGAAATCCCTGATGAGGTTCCTCAGTTGTTGGAATTCTGTTCAACACAAGACTTGAAACAAAATCTATATGAATTCGGCGGTTTCGTAGATGGCAAGTGGTTGGAGCAATATGTGTTCGAAACGCTGCACGACATTGGGAAAAATAAATCCATACAATATGATGATTTACGTATGGGTTACGAGGTAAGGTTAAGTGGGCAGCGCGAGTCTGAGCTTGATGTCATAGTTATTAAAGGCTATCAGTTGACTCTGATATCCTGCACCACCAGCAGTTCCATCGGTCTTGTCAAACAAAAGGCCTTTGAAGCCATTTACCGTGCCAGACAGTTGGGCGGCGAACAGGCGAACATAATAGTAGTAAGTTTCTTATATACAAATAGTGATAAGTCGAAGGAGAGTAATCTGGAGTGCCTGAGAGCGGATCTCAAGGCTTTCGATCTGAATAAAAACGTCACTCTTGTCGGAAGGGATAACCTGATGAAATCAGTAGATCACAACCAAATCCAGGATCCGAACGTGAAGACTCTGGAAGAATGTTTATTATCAGTATTAAGTTAGAAGGAGGCTCGTATGATACTAGCCATTTATGATATCACAGGCATCCAGCGCTATGTTTTTTCGTCCAACCGGATGAAAGAAAACGTGGGTGCGTCACTGGCCGTTGAACTGGCTTTATCGGAATGGTTGCCTGCCTCGATCAATGCCGCCTTGCCGGAGGCTAAAGTCGTTTGGGATGATGGCAGCCCGTTCATGCTGCCCACTATGGGCACAAAGGCCTCGGTGGTCTATATCGGCGGAGGAAACGCGCTGGTCCTCTATTATGATCACGATGCTTACAAACAGGTCAACCAGGAGTTCAGTCTGATGTTGCTGGAAAAGACAGCGGGCGAACTCAGCTACGCCGTATCCTGGATCGAAGTTGCAAATCCTGCCCAGGACATTCAGATCAAAGATTTGTTCTACCGCTTGATGTTGGCTAAAGCCAGACAGGAGCCAGCCAGCCCCTTGCTCGGCATCGCCATCACCCGGGAGGGATCAACTGATTCCTTGCCTGCAGTCCATATCGAGGGTGATAAGTATCTCTCGCAGAACGCAAAAACCAAAATTGACCTTAGCCAGGAAAGGGAAGTCCAACTCTGCACGAAACTCGACACTCAGTTAAAATTCCCCAAGCTGCTCGATGATCTTGGCATGGTCGAGGGCGAGAATTACATTGCCGTGGTACATATCGACGGCAATGACATGGGCAGTCTGATCAAAGATGTTGCCAGCCAGGGAGGTGGATTAAAAAGCCAACTGGCAAATCTGCGGGAAATGTCACTGGCCATATCGAACAAATACATCGAAGTTTTCCGTGGAATGCTTGGTGTCCTGGAGCATAATCAGACTTTGCAGGAGTTCCAGCGGAGCTTCAAGCTTGCAGGCTCCGGTTTGCTTATCCGGCCCCTGGTGGTAAACGGCGATGACGTAACCTTTGTGGTTGACGGCAGGCTGGGCTTGCCGCTGGGCCGGGAGTTTTTGAAACGCCTGTCAGCCGACCCCGTTCAGATTGGCGGCAAGGAACGGCGACTATCCGCCTGCGCCGGAATCGCCATTGTGAAAGCGCATTTTCCCTTTTACCGTGCCTACAGGCTGGCCGAGGAACTCTGCGCCAGCGCAAAAGGCAAGGCGCAAGCCCTGGAGCCAGACAACAAGGGATGCTGGATAGACTGGCACATTGCCCAGGGCGGCATGGCTGCTGGCCTCGACACCATCCGGGAAAAGCACTATCAGGTTCCCGGTATGGCAAATTCCTTTATAATGGGTGCCGACGGTTTCAAAACTTATAACCTGTTATGGCGTCCCTGGAAAGTAGGAGGGAATGGCGAATTCGATTTCGACCATTTCCTTTCACTGCACAAAGCTCTCGCAGAGATCCCCCGCTCGCGGATCAAGGAACTGCGCAATCTCTCCATCGAAGGGGAGGTGGCGGTGGAAACCTGCATTGAGGCTATGGCAGCCCGAGATTACAAACTGCCCGAATTTGGTGGCGACAAAGAATATTTTAAAAGCAATCACATCACTCCGTATTTCGACGTGATCGAAAGTGGCGAAATGTATTATGAATTGCAGGGAGGCACACAATGATCAAAGCCAAGTTAAAACTGAGCCTGCTCTCCGACGCTGTTCCCGGCAACGGCGAAGGTCTGGCAGGAATCATCGACACAGACATCTGCTACGACGAGTACGGGTTGCCTTATGTTCCTGCCAAAAGGATCAAGGGCATACTGCGCGAGTCGGCGCAGGACCTGGTGGATTATCAAATGGCAACAGCTGAGCAGGTCAACGACATGTTCGGACAATCCGGCACCAAGATGGGCACCGATCTGAAAATTGACAACGGATTTCTGGAAGGTTATCAGGATTTGAGGAAATTTCTGGCTGAGGCAAGCCTGCGTCATGACTACAAACAGCTATTCAGCACCCAGGCAGTATTGCAGTGTTTTACCTATACCAGATCCCGGACCGCGCTGGAAAACGGCATTGCCCAAGATAAGTCGCTCAGGACCTTGCGGATCTTGAAAAGAGGGATCGTTTTTATCTTTGACGTCGAAATGCCTGACGATATGAATATGTACACTTTGCTGAAAGATTCCTGTAAAGTGACCCGGCGTTTTGGTCTGAGCCGCACGCGCGGAGTGGGAGAGATCAAAATGGAGCTCGCAAAAGCCCAAGCTACTTCCAACACTCAGACACAACAGATATCAGGCAGCCTGAAACTAATCCTGCGTAACCTCGGGCCAATATTGGCCACATCTCGGGTTGGAACACCCCAGGCCAGCGATCCCTACATTCCGGGGGCGACCATCCTGGGAGCGGTCGCAGCGAAATTCATCAGGGATCAAAAAACAAGCAATACATCCTACTCCCCAGACCAAGATCATAAATTCACTGACCTGTTCATAAATGGCAGCGTCAGTTGGGGCAACGCCTACCCCACTCGGGAAGGCAAAGTCCGTCAACCGGTCCCACTGGCCTGGAAAAGGGAAAAACACGGCGATCGGACTTTCAACCTTGCCAGTGAAGACGATCTTCAGACGGTCAGGGACACAGATGTGGCTCTGAAAGGGTTTGGCAACGCCTATATTGCCAGTCAGGGTAACGGTTATTCCACTGTCGAGGCGAATACGCAGATCGAGTACCATCACCGGCGCCCATTGGATAGAAAGCTGGGCTCTCCCACCAAGGATGACGGTGAGTTTTTCCAGTTCGAAACCCTTGCCGCGGGACAGGAATTCGTGGCCGAGATAACTGGTGACAACGCATCCTTGGAGATTGTCTTGCCATATCTCCAGAACGGGATCATCCATCTGGGCAAATCACGCACCGCCCAGTATGGAGCCTGCGAAGTCGAAGTACAGTCAGCGGCTGTCGGAACCCCGCAATTGATTATCCAATCCGGCGATGAATTCCAACTCATTCTGCTCTCGGACGCCATCATCCGCAATGCCGGTGGCCGGTCACTGGCTTCCGTAGCTGCCTTACAGAGTAGCTTCATCGAACTTGTTGAATCCAAGCTGTCATTGTCTGCCACACTTGAACTGCTCACCGATAAGAGCTTTTTTGGGACAACCAGATCCGGGGGTTACATGGGAGTTTGGAATCTGCCCCTGCCCCAGGAAGCCTGTTTCCAGGCCGGCAGCGTGTTCACTTTCGTCAACCGGGGAGACGCTGACATCAATCTGTCTGGTCTTGACCAGTGCGCGCTGGGGGCATACTGCGAACGCGGGTTTGGACGTTTCATACTTACTCAGGAGATTGTATCCGAACCTATGTTAACCCCCTGGCAACCGGAAGCGGGAAATACAGCCCCTACGATTACGATACCGCCTGTCCTTTATCCGGCGCTGAAGCGGCAGGTTAATATCAAAATCGAACAAGAAGCCGTGCGTAAGGCAGATGGGCAGAAAAGAAAACCACATTCTTCATCGGAAATCAGAAGGGTCATGGCCGCGGTCACGGCGGCGACCGGCCCGGACAGGTGTGACCAGGTTATGAAAAATCTCGATGCGATAAAGAAATACCAGAAAAATGGTTTTCCCGGCTGGCTGAAACCAATCAAGGCGTGCCTGCCAGAAAAAGATAATAATTATCCTGTCTGGCTGACAGAAATTCTGCAAAACCTTATCCCTGGAAGCGACCTTGTTGAGATCTCGGGCTTTCTGGACATAGAACAAACTTCCAGAGACACCTGCTTTCCTTATCTGGAAAAATACATCCTGACCTATCTCCGGACCCTGGCTGTCCAGTTGCGCCAAAGCAGACTGACCCAGGAGCAACAACCTGCGCCGGAGGATCAACCCGAACAGGAGGCCGACCATGAATAACCCAGTAACCCGAATCTACCTGCGGGCGGAGCTAAAACTGTCATCTCCGCTCTCCATCGCTTCCGGATCGGATGAAGTGGCGGACAGCACTTTCATCCGCGATTTTGACGGCAAATGTTTTATCCCGGGTAGTTCGCTGGCAGGCGCTCTGCGCGACTATGCCCTGGCGGATCCCTGGACTGCCAGGCATGCCGAGGCTATGTTTGGCTATCTGACCCAAAGCAACGGTGCCACCGTTGCATACCAAAGCAGGCTTGCCATCAGCGATTGCCTGCTCCGGGCTGCTACCTCCCCCACCCAGGTGCGGGATATGGTTAAACTGCAAGCTCTGAATAAAACCGCCGAGGCTAAGGGCAAGTTCGATGCCGAACTGCTCAACTCCGGACAGAGCTTTGACCTGAAAATGGAATTGATTCTGTTTGAGGGAGATGATCCGAACCTGGTGCAGTCATTTGCCTGCCTGGTAAAGAGCATGCAGGAAGGACGGATCCTGCTGGGTGCCAAAAAGAGCCGGGGATGGGGCAGTTTCACCCTGGACGACATAAAGATCGAAAAGCTGGATCTTATCCAGGATGAACTACCTCAGGAAGAAGCAGTTAAAAGATGGATCGGTTTTGAGTGGGACTCCATTAAGCATAATACCTCGTTGCAGAAGCTGTTGCCGTCCACTTTTAAGCTGCCCGGCCTGGATCAGTGGGAAATCCCATTTGAGGTCAACGATTCTCTATTGGTTAGGTCATATCAGGATTTTAAGGCGGAAGACGCTGTCATGTTTGACGTTAACGGCAAACACACCATACCGGGCACGTCCTTCGCGGGTTGCCTGCGCTCCGCCTGCCATAACATCCTTTACTACGACCTGGGCATCAGGCAGGCCGATCAGCTTCTGGATAAAATCTTCGGTTATGTGGATAAAAATACGAAAGACGCGGGCTTGTCTCTGCTGGTGATCGATGATATTCCCCTTGAAACAGATAATTCTGCCAATTACACCCGCACCAAGGTGGACCGCTTCACCGGAGGGGTTAAGGATGGAGCGCTCTTCACCGCCAAGCCTGTATTCAAATCCTCTGGAAAGATCGTTATCACTTTCCGCCAAGGTATTCAGTCCTGGATGAAGGAACTGCTGCTGTTGGGATTGCAGGATATCGATGCCGGCATAGTGCCTTTGGGCGGCGAAACGTCAATCGGCAGAGGTTTGCTCAGTAACCTGCAATTGCCCCAATTCACTGCCCAGCAGTCAACGACCTCGGACGATCTGAAAAAAATCCTGGCAGGGCCTACGAATAATAACCAAAAGGGAGATGAAAATGATTGATATAAATGAAACGATAAACGCACCTGACCTCATCCAGGACAAACACTACTTTGTCGCCTGGCTGCAGAATGCCGTGCGGATCGGCATCTGGACACCCGAGGGAGGGTTTCAGGCGGCGGACGGACAACCAGTTGATGGGAGCCTGCTGTTCAGCGTCAGGATCTTCAACGCTTCCGAAGAACTGCATTTCTTCAAATACCAGGGTAAATTCCTTAGCCGGCTCAAGAAGGACCCGGAAAACGAACCCACATACATCCAGGAACCCTTCCTCTGGGGCTCGAAACTGGACGGACGCGCGGTTTATGAACCCAGCCGCGGCATGCGTTTGGAATTGCCCTTTCAGGTAACGGAACAGCAGCTTCCTCTGCGTTACCGGGTCATTAATTACTACGAATTTGACGACAACGGCCAGCTCCGGTTCACGGATGCCCGCCTTAGCCACTTCCTGGACCGCGACGGCAATGAATTGGAGGATTACCATGCCTGACAAATATAGAATGATACACAATTTGACTTTTGTCAATCCCTATAACTTTGTGAAGTTGGACGGTGGATGCGTCCGGGATATAAACTGCCAGACCGCAAAAGAGGATAGCGGCGCCCTAACCGGCTGGCTGGAATGCCACCTGCAACTCAAATCGCCCATCTTCATCCCCAACAGCTCCAATAACGATTATTTCCAAAAGCGTGCCGGCGACAAAGCCAAGGGTCCCAAATCCTACGAATTCTTTTCCTACGAAGATCTGGCCGGCAAAACTGGCGATCCGGCACAACCGCCGTCGGCTCCCGTCATCCCCGGCAGCGAACTGCGGGGCATGATCCGTTCCGCGTTCGAGGCTCTAACTAATTCCTGCCTGTTCACCAGCGACATCGACCGCCAGCTCTATAAGCGAGCCCCTAAATCGAACATGTCCGGAAAGCCTGGCATCCTCAGAAAAAACGGCAATAATTGGGAAATCCAACCCTGCGACAGGTATATGATCAAAACAAAGGATTGCTCACGGGATCCCTTCCCCCTCCCAAGTGGATATGCTAAATGGGATGAGTGGAGGCACCATTTGCGTTGTTTGGAAAAAGGGAATTCGGATTTTTGGATATCCAGTACGGAAGATTATGTGACCGTAGGAAAATACAATCTGGGACCACTTGTTGGGACTTATAGTGAGACTTGTACCTCGGGTATGACAAAGGGACATGTTCACGTCACAGCCAGATTCCAGAGAAAACATCACGACAGTGTCTTTGTGGAAAACGGAAGTCCCGCTATCCCCATCTCCGCCGGGGAAGCACAAAACTATCTGGACAACCTGAAGCTGTATTTGAAGAATGAAGAATACAAGAGCGAATACGAGCATTTGAATAAGGGAGACGATATCGACAGTTACGAACGTGGTGTCTGCGTGTATTATGCCGAATATGGCGGCATGATATATCTCTCGCCCTCCATGATCACCCGCGAGGTGTTTTACAACCGGCTGTCAGATCTGCTAGGAACATACAAGCCCTGCACGGATCCGGACGCTCTCTGCCCCGCCTGCTCTCTGTTCGGCATGGTTTCCGACCAGGGTGCGCTGGCTTCCCGCCTGCGTTTCTCCGACGCGAAACTTGTTGAAGGATGTAAGCCCCAATTTGAAACCCCTAAGTATCTGGACGAACTGGCCAGCCCCAAGTCTTCCGCCACAGAGTTCTATCTCAAGAAGCCAAGCTCGGCTGAGCTCTGGAACTATGATTACGCCTTTAATTGGATGCGAAATAGAGGAGGAAAAATCACCAACAACGTGGATGCCAATACCATCGATCGTAGCACTCCCATGATCCGTGGCCGGAAATTCTACTGGCATCAACCCTCCGTTAAATACAGCGATCTAAATGATGTTAGAATCGAAGATCTTGACGAGGAGCAAAAGAAAAAACTGGAACGCCTGGTCTTCGTCCGGCCTTTGAAAGAGGCGGAATTCAAGTTCAGGATCTATTTCAACCGGGTCTGTGAAGATGACCTGAAGCGCCTCATCTGGGTGCTGACCATCGGCAACAGCGACGAGCATGCCCATAAGATTGGCATGGGCAAGCCCCTGGGTTTGGGTAGCGTGCAGATCAGGGTGAAAAAAAGGTATAGAAGGACTATCGGTAAAAATCTGGAGTATCAACTCATTGATGACCCCGGAGAAAACCAAGACAAAGTTGGGGATTTACAGGGAGACGATAGTTTATTGCAAAGCTCGCAAGAAGCAAAAAACCAGTTTATGGCGATAAGCAAGCTTAATAATGACTTTGGCAACACGATTAGATACCCTTATGTCAAAGATCAGAACAATGGTGACTTGCCAGAGAATTACCTCTGGTTTGTCTGTAACAAATGTATCTCAGGGAAATCGAACGCTCCCGTGATCGAACATGAACTGCCTCAACCGGATAATCCGCGGCTGCCTGTGTTTATTCAAGGGAAGTTTAGGAAGCGGCGAAACAACCCTTAGCCGCGAGCGAATCGAACCCCCTGCCCTGTGAAAAGCCCCCCGAAGACGGGGGCTTTTCTTTTCAGAAACACTTCCCATTGTCCTACCTAATGCGAATCAGCGAATTATACCAATTCGCCTTCATCTGTCCACTTATGCAATTCATTATCTGACATTCTCTCGTAAAGTCCATGGAAAGGTTGAATTGGTTCCCTGTAACAAACCATATCAGACCATACACTATGTCATCACGGGCTGTTGGGGTCCCCGGCAAAGCGCGTAGCGGTTTGGTGAGGTGAAATGACCCGTGATCCAGTCTTTTGAAATGGCAGTGAAGATGAAATGGTAAAATGAGATCCGGTTGTAATAATGCAAACTAAACAGTATTAACAGGCATCTATAACTAACGGTTTCCAGATAATATCGCAACCTTTAGCATATTGCTTCATACCGCCCTCCTTTGCTGCTACTGGCTTTGATGCCATCATCCTTAGGTCATCCTTATAAATTATAAGGATGACCTAAGGAAGACTCACGCCGGAGAGGGGGATGCAAATGAGGCCCATCCTCCTCCCATAATATATAGGTGCTACGATAGGTGGAAAGGTGTTTTCGAGGTGGAAAGGTGAAATGGTGGTGTCGTGATGGCGTGGTGGGGTGGTGAAAAAGAGATAGAACGCGGATGACAGGATCGACAGGATCTATGAGAGGTGGAGAGGTGGAGAGGTGGAATGGTGACTTCGTGGTGAGGTGATGGCGTGGTGGGGTGGTGAAAAAGAGATAGAACGCGGATGACAGGATCGACAGGATCTATGAGAGGTGGAATGGTGAAATGTCGGAAAGGCTCCCCCGAAACAAGTCCCACCCGACCCCAAAACCGTGTCATCCCGGGCAGACGGGGCCCCTCTGGGGTGGCTGAACCGGGATCCAGTCTTTTGAAGCCACATCACAACACACAGCCCTGAAACAGACCACATCAGACCATAAACCGTGTCATCCCGGCAGACGGGGCCCCTCTGGGGTGGCTGAACCGGGATCCAGTCTTTTGAAAACAACCAGCTAATCCAAAAACAAAGCACCCCCAGACTATACGCTGTGTCATCCCGGGCAGCGACCCGGGATCCAGTCTTTTGAAGTCACATCACAACACACAGCCCTGAAACAGACCACATCAGACCATAAACCGTGTCATCCCGGGCAGACGGGGTCCCTCTGGGGTGGCTGACCCGGAATCCAGTCTTTTGGAAACAACCAGCAAATCCAAAAACAAAACACCCCCAGACTATACGCTGTGTCATCACGGCCTGCGAGCCGTGATCCAGTCTTTTGGTAAAATTCACCAGAGTACCAGCTTAACCCCTCCCGGCAAGGGAGGTCATTTCAAGGAATTTAGATATTTCAATGACCAGAATGGATAAGTCTCAACCCCTCCCGGTAAGGGAGGTCATTTCAAGAGCCTCGATTTTAGCCCTTTAGCAGAGCGGGCTCCAGACCCCATTTCCGTGAACCTCCTCTGACCCGGGCCAAAAATGAGGGTAAAATGGACAGGTTCACCGGAAACAGGCTCAAAGCCTCTCCACAAGCGGATTCACGGCTATGCCACCCCGCAACACCTTGTCTAACGGTGTCTTAGGGCTAATCCCTGCCCCAGCGGGGCAGGTCATTACATTTGTTTGACAGCGATCTTTTCATCCTCACTTGCCTGGCGTCATTATCGCCTTGTTCGCAACGGATCCTTTGGATCGTCAATCAATGATATAATATTCCACCTGCCTGTTTATGGCAAGTGATTTTTTTGCGCAGTTGCCGCAGACGGTGAAAACATGGATAACCCCTTTTTCAGCCAGGGCTTTTTCCAGTTTACGAGTCATGGACTTTAGTTCGTGTGTTTTAAAGTTTACAGCGAAGACTGATTCCTGGATGCGGATGCCTTTTCCTCCCTCCCCACCCGGTAGCCCAGGAAGTCCAGGCTGTCTTTAACTGTGAAGCTTTCGGTCTTGTCCCGGGAGAGTTTCAGCCCCAGTTTGGCAAGGATTCCCTCCACCGCGCCGGCATCCAGAAACAGGTCATGCGGGTAATTGGCAAAGAGGCAAAAGTCGTCTGCATAGCGCACCAGATGCCAGCCCTGCCTGCCCACTTCGCGGTCGAAAGGGATCAAATACAGGTTGGAAAGCAGGGGTGAGAACGGATTTCCCTGCGGGATGCCCAAGCCCGGGCCCAGCATGTGCGAGGCGATCAGCCCTGCCGTGGGGTCAGCGCCGAACAGGCCTTCCAGCAGGAGGCGCAGGTTCTGCCTGGGGATGGAGTCGAAGAAGGAGCTGATGTCGCTTTTCAGCCCTTTGGCAAAGCCGGCGGAGAAGAATTTGCGCGCCTGCTCCGCCGCCTGATGGTAACTCCTGCCCCGGCGGTAGGAATAGCATTCCTTCCCGATGAGCCTGTCCAGGGGCAGTTCGATTTGCCTCAGCAGTGCCAGCAGCAGGTGGCGCTCGTGGATGTTGGAAATGCTTATCATCCTGTATTTGCCGCTGGAGCTACGTTTATAGAAGCTGAGGGTTTCGCCGGGGCTGAGACTGCCTTTCAGCAGCATCTTGCGGGCGTTGAGCAGATAGGGCTTGCCCGCCTCCAGCAAGTCTTCCCGGGCGAGGTTGTCCGGGCCGGGGGAACCGGAATTCATCTCCTCGAGGGTGGAGCGGAGGTTGCCCAGAGTGGCTGCCCGAGCCAGCCAGCTCAGCCGGCGCGGGTTGGCTCTGCGCGCGAGGTCCAGGCTGCTGCCGCCCACCGTGTAAAAACCGAAGCCCAGACCCCGGTTCTTGCCGATACCCCTGTACTGGCCCCAGAGCAGGGCAGTCAGCAGTGGCTCAGGGATCGGTCCGGTCAGGCTGATACCGCCCACAAGCCCGCCCAAGGTTTTGGAATAGGGAACATCAAGCCAGATGAGGCCACGGTTCCCGATCCTGGGAAGTTCCGCATCCCCGGGAGTGATTTCCAGTTCACGGCAGAAGGCCTGCCAGAATACCTCCGTTTCCAGCCCGAGCGGATCCAGAAAGCGGAAATCCCCCTTGCCTTCTCCACCAGGTTTAAGGCGCAGGGGGCAGTAAAACACCAAGTCCAGGCTTGCCGCGCCAGCTAGCTCAGCCGCTTCCTCCGCGCAGCTTTCCGGCGACGCCGGCTCCAGGCTTTCCCCCTCGGGCAGATTGGCATAGGAAAGCAGCTTCAGGCTGGTTCCGGGCAGGAAATGCAGCCTGGGATCGGGAAAAACGGCTTTGGCGATGCCTTTCAGCTCATCCTCCAGCATTTCCACCACCCCTGCCAGATGCTGGCGGGGCACGCTGAGTTCCAGGCAGACGATTTCGCCGGGATACAGGTCGCGGAACCCGTTTTGCCCCGGCACCGGGTAAATGCCAAGTTGGGAAAGCTCGCAGCCAAAATAGGGCCTTATCCAGTCCCGGAGCATGGCACTCCAATACACCCCCTGGAAATACTCCAGCCGCGTTATCGGACGAATCACCTCAAAATCGAGGCGCAGCCAGTTGCGCCGCGTATTCTCGCCGAAACCGTTCATCGGGATGGCCTCCTGTTTGAAGTCTTGGCTCACATTCAGCATGGAGAGATATATCCGTCAAGCTGTTTCTGTCCGGGAGTATCATTTTACGGTGTGCCGGCCGCGGGTTCAGGAATCCGGATTCTCCGCGTCAAACCCTGGCTTAACCCCTCCCGGCAAGGGAGGTCATTTCAAGATAGCTACGCCTCAAACAATAATGAGTGAAATAAAGTCTCAACCCCTCCCGGCAAGGGAGGTCATTTCAAGAAAAACAACCAGGCTTATTATGAGGCCGGTGTATAGTCTCAACCCCTCCCGGCAAGGGAGGTCATTTCAAGAGCCTCGATTTTAGCCCTTTAGCAGAGCGGGCTCCAGACCCCATTTCCGTGAACCTCCTCTGACCCTGCCCCAAAATGAGGGTAAAAAGGACAGGTTCACCGGAAATCGGCTCAAAGCCTCTCCACAAGCGGCTTCAAGGCTATCTCTGGCTTAAACGCCCTGTCTGGCATCAACTTACGACGTCATACAAAGCGAATCCACTCTATCGGATGCCGCTTAATCTGGCAAGTCTTTTTTTGCCGCCTTCCATCAGGCAACCCTGAAGCAGACCCAACTGTTCAATAGTTCTTGTTTTATCCTTACCGGTAAGGGTGGACAATCCAAGCATTCCGCATTTTCGAGGAACTTTTAGAGGCTCGATAATGCTCCTTCCTGCCCGCCAAAACTGACAGGCAAAAAGAAACCGCCCTGTGGCAGGGCGGGAAAAGGAGTGGTGGAGCTAAGGGGATTCGAACCCCTGGCCTGAACATTGCGAACGTTCCGCTCTCCCAACTGAGCTATAGCCCCACTCAGGGCAAATGTCTTGTTACTTTAAATCTGCAAGCAGGTCTTTTGTCAAGGACAGTTTTGTGCCGGTTTCCGCCAGGCGCTGGCGTTCGTTTTCCACCACCTCGGCTTTGGCGTTGTTCAGGAAGTTCTGGTTGTTGAGCTTGGCGTTGATGCCCGCCAGTTCTTTTTCCAGTTTTTCGATCTGCTTTGCCAGGCGGGCGCGTTCGGCGTCGAAGTCCACCAATCCCCTGAGGGGGAGGAAGATTTCCACGTTGCGCACCACGGCGGCAATCGAGGCCGGGGGCTTGGCAAGGTCGCGTGCCACATCCAGGTCGTCCACCTTGGCGAGTTTGGCGAAGTAGGCGGAATAGCGCGCGAAGAGTTCTTTCTGGCGGTCTTCCGCCACGCGGATGGCGAGGTTGACGCGGGCGCCGGGGTTGAGGTTGAGCTGTTTGCGCAGGTTGCGCACCGCGGAGATGGCTTCCTGCATGAAGGCCATGTCGTCCGCGATCTCCGGGTCGATGGCGCCGGTGTCGCAGTCCGGGAATGCTGCCACGATGAGGGCTTCCTCCGGTTGCGGGAAAATGGAGCGGATGCTCTGCCAGATTTCCTCGGTGATGAAGGGCATGATGGGGTGCAGCAGGCGCATCGAGGTCTGCATCACATCCAGCAGGATATACAGCGCGGTGCCGCGGATGGCGGGGTCATCGCTCTGCAGGCGGTCTTTGGAAAGCTCGATATACCAGGAGCAGAATTCGTCCCAGATGAACTGGAACACGCTTTGCCCGGCGTCGTTGAGGCGCAGGTTTGAGTAGTGTTCCGCGGCGTCTCTGGCGGTCTCGTTGAGGCGGCTGTAGATCCAGCGGTCTGCCAGTTCAAGCCGGAGCTCTTCCTTGCGCAGGGGTGCGTAGCCCTCGGGCAGGTTCATCATTATGAAGCGGAAGGCGTTCCAGATCTTGTTGGCAAAGTTGCGTCCGGTTTCCAGGATGGAGTCGGAGTAGATGACATCCGCGCCCTTGGGCGTTCCGAAGACCATGGAAAAGCGGAGGGCGTCGGCTCCCACCTTGTCAATTATGTCGATGGGATCGGGTGAGTTACCGAGCGATTTGCTCATCTTGCGCCCCAAGTCGTCACGCACGGTGCCATGCAGCAGCACGGTGTCGAAGGGGATGACGCCTCTGAAGTGCAGGGTACTCATGATCATGCGCGCCACCCAGAGGTAGATGATTTCCGGAGCGGTGATCAGCACCTGCGTGGGCAGAAAGCGTTGCAGGTCATCGGTTTCCTCTGGCCAGCCGAGGGTCGAGAAAGGCCACAGCCAACTGGAAAACCAGGTGTCCAGCACGTCTTCGTCCTGGCGCAACTGGACGCTTTGGCAGGCGGTGCAGCGCGCGGGCTTTTCCGCCGCCACCATCATCTGCCCGCAGTCCTCGCAGTAATAGGCGGGGATGCGGTGTCCCCACCAGATTTGGCGGGAGATGCACCAGTCGCGGATGTTGTTCATCCAGTGCATATAGACCTTGGTCCAGCGTTCGGGCTGGAAGCGCACTTCGCCGCTTTCCACGACCTCGATGGCGCGCTCGGAGAGGGGCTTCATCTTCACAAACCACTGGTCGGAAAGGTAAGGCTCGATCACCGTATTGCAGCGGTAGCAGTGTCCCACGGCGTGTTCGTGCTTGTCGATCTTTTCCAGCAAGCCCTGCTTTTCCAGCAGTTCCACCACCTTTGCGCGGCAGGCGTAGCGGTCCATGCCGTCAAAATCTGCTCCGGCCTCCGCGTTCATCACGCCATGCTCGTCCATCACCAGGATTTGGGGCAGGTCGTGGCGGCGGCCGATCTCAAAGTCGTTGGGATCGTGGGCGGGAGTGACCTTCACGCAGCCGGTGCCGAACTCCAGGTCAACATAATCATCGGCGATCACGGGAATCGTCCTGTCCGTGAGGGGCAGGGCGATCTGACGGCCGATGATGTCCGTGTAACGCTTGTCTTTGGGATTCACGGCCACGGCGGTGTCGCCCAGCATGGTTTCCGGGCGGGTGGTGGCGACGATCAGGTATCCCTCGCCGTCGGCAAAGGGATAGCGGATGTGCCAGAGCTTGCCCGACTCATCGGCGTGTTCCACCTCGTCATTGGCCAAAGCGGTCACGCAGCGCGGGCACCAGTTGATAATGTATTTTCCTTTGTAGATCAGTCCATCGTTGTAGAGGGAGACGAAGACCTCTTTGACCGCGCGGGAGAGCATTTCGTCCATGGTGAAGCGCAGGCGGTCCCAATCGCAGGAAGCGCCAAGCAGTTTAAGCTGGCTGATGATGCGGTCGCCCTTTTCCTGTTTCCATTTCCAGATCAGTTCCACCATGGCTTCGCGGCCGATCTGGTGGCGGTTTTTGCCTTCTTTGGCCAGTTCTTTTTCCACCACGTTCTGGGTGGCGATTCCGGCATGGTCAACGCCGGGCAGCCACAGGGTAGGCTCGCCGAGCATGCGGTGAAAGCGCACCACCACATCCTGCAGGGTGTTGTTGAGCACATGTCCCATATGCAGGATGCCGGTCACATTGGGCGGCGGGATAAGCACGGTGAAGGGCGCTTTGGCGGGATCGCCCGCGGGCTTGAAATAGCCGCCCTCTTCCCAGAACTTATACCATTTCTGTTCGATCTGCTTTGCTTCGTATGTTTTACTGATCTCCATAATCTTCCTCATTCTCCACCCTCAAAGCGGGCTCAAGAGTAAATATTCGCAAGAACATAACCCAAAATCGCCAAATGCCGCAGGTGTCAAGCAAATAAAGAAACAAAGAGGCTGGAAGCGTGGCTCCGCGTGCTTCCGGGGGATTATCCACCTGTTATATAAGGGCTGCAGAACGGACTTCGATAGCCCTTGACTGATTGCGATCAACGCAAGCCACAATATTCAACTGATTATACCCTATGGTCTGAATGGACTTGCTGCCATTATGAACCAGCATAAGCCCCTCCATCTTTATGACATAAGGCTTCTCAATATCACTTTCATAAACTATGATCAATGAGTCTCGCTTGAGACTGAAACTAACCATATTCAGGAGAACAGCTTGCAACTCGGCATCCAAGCCCTCTCTGCCCATATTCCGGTAAAATCTCTCGCTGGTCTTTTTTATAATGATATTATTTGCCATTTGTTAAGATATATTCATGTCCAGAATTTTGGCGGTTTCCGACTTCCACATACCCTCCCTGTGAGCCTCATATCCCAATCGGGATTCCAAACTCCAAAACACAAATCGTTGAACAAAATACGATCATAACTATCTGCTGTATAGACTGATGCTGTTCATGTTCCTCACTTATTGGGGAATGCCTTATATTATACAGTCCGTTATGAAGTTTCAAATATATTTCTTGACATTTTTTCAAATGCAGTAACTGTTGTCAATGTAATGGGTTTGCTGGGTAGCCAGCGCCAGACAATAGATTCCTGGATTCAAACCATACAACCCAAGAAAAGGAGTAACAGTATGAAACACATGCTATTGGTTGCAGTCATTCTCACTTTCTGCGTGGGAATATCAGCTCAAACAGTTTTCGGCGTTCGCGCAGGACTGAACTTTGCCAACTGGGCTGGGGAATATATTGAAGACAACAGCGCAAAAATTTGCTTTCATCTTGGCGGCATGATGCAGTATCCGCTTTCCCCCATCCTAATCCTTCAACCCGAATTGCTTTACACTGGAAAAGGTGTCAAAATCTCAGATGATGGCTACGATGAAGACCAAGGTGAGTGGGAATTTTCCTATAAGGCTAACCTGAGCTATCTGGAAGTACCTGTGTTGATCAAATATAATGCGAATTTGCAGGGATTCAAACTTCAACCCTACCTCGGCCCCAGCCTGGCCCTGCTTGTTGGAGCTAAGGAGAAATACAGCTACGAAAGCGACGAAGACGGAGATTATGACTATACCAATGACTTCAAGGACGAAATGAACTCCCTCGAGCTGGGACTAAACCTCGGCGTCGATGCCATCCTGAGGGAAAACATCATGGTCGGCTTGCGCTACAACTATGGCCTCAGCAACATCTTCGAAGATGCCGACGATGACGATGAATATGTTTACAATCGTGGCTTCATGTTAAACCTGGGATACCTTTTCGGCCGCTGAACATGCGTCGATCCCGGCTTCCGAGCCAAACAATAGAGCGCCAACTCAGCTTGGCGCTTTTTTTGCCCGTCCTTTCAAATATAAAAAACATAGACCACCAAAAGCTCAAATTGTTATTGACAGTTTGCTGAAATGCAATTTTTGGCTACGTCAACCTTATTACTATTGGCTTACATATAAGAAAAGGAGACAACAATGAAGACTAAAGTTAGCCTCTTGATAGTGTTCGCGCTGTTACTGTTCGCCGGGCTCCATGCCCAGTCAAAGGGCGCGCTGATTGGCGGCCTGAATCTTGCCAATTTCAGCGGAAAAGACATGGAAGACCTCGAAGACTCTGGTTTCGACGTGAATAACAAGATGGGAGCCCATGTGGGCATCATCGGAACAATACCGCTATCCAAGGTATTTGACCTCCGCGGGGAGCTCGCTTTGAGCATGAACGGATCGAAAATCGAATTAAAAGATGTCTCGACCATGACTCACAGCATGTTTGTAGCCCAGCTTCCGGTATCAATCATTTTCAACATTCCACTCCCAAAAAGCAAAATCATACCTTATGTGGGAGGCGGAGCGTCTCTGGGCATGCCAGTTTATTCCCATTGGTATATGGATAACAAACACTTACCCGACGACGACGGCGAATATGATGATGACGAGTTATCAAAGTTCCTGATTGGGTATCAGGTCAACGTCGGCATCAGCTACAACGATTTACTGTTTGAGATGAGGCTCGATAATAGCATAACCCCTGTGTTCGATGATAAGAATATGGACGAAGCCTTTTACAGCAATATGAAACTGCTGCTGGGCTATCGTTTCTAATCGGCCAACTTGAAGGGTGCCTTTGACGAGGCACCCTTTTTTTGTTACTTATCCGGAAATCAGGGCATCCCGGAGCTGGAGGTAAATACTGTCTTTCCCGCTCTGATTCTGGCTTAAACCCTTCCCGCCATACTTGCTCCAGGCAGAATAACATGCTTACCTTTCCGATATTACTTCATAGCGCCCTCCCTTGCTGCTACAGCGTTTGGTGCCATCATCCTTAGGTCATCCTTATAAATTATAAGGATGACCTAAGGATGACACCGGCTTGGCTGTCTCGCGCGCGCGAGGGCAAACCGGGGGCGGAACACGCTGGCCCTGGCGCCTGTGTATCCGTTCCGCTTGGAAGTACAAAAGAAAAAGCCCGGAGAGATGTCCGGGCTTTTAGATATGTAACTGATTGGATTATTTGCTGGGGAAGAAGATCTGCAAACCTGCCCTAAATTGCAGTTTGCTGTACTCGTTGTCATAATCCCAATCGGAGTCAACGCCGGCTATTTCACTGGTGCCCTTGACCTTGCCAATGCCCATTCTGTAGTTCAGGCCAAGATCGGCATACACATTACTTGCCAGAGGCAGCACATAGCCGATTTTGGGTGTGATGTACATGGCGGAAGAGCTGTACTTTTCTTCGAGATTACCCATTTCTTCTTTATTGCTATAGGATTCATAATTGAAACCCAGGCCGCCGTAGAAGTTAAGGAAGAAATACCTGGCGCCAAGGCCGATACCCAGGCTGGTGGAGCTGTCTTTGTAATCCTCGCCGGCATAATCACCGGATTGTGAATCCATGCCAAGGCTCAGCATTAAATCCGCTGACAGGTTGTCGATCACGAAATAGCCGATTTGGGGGGCAATTACGATGCCTGTCGTGGCATCGTCATCAGAATCGTATTTTACTGAGGATATGGCCACATAGCCACCGGGATTGATGGTTCCCTGGTTGAAAGCGCTCAGCGCTCCAACCGCGAATACTGCCAGAAGAATAAGAACTATTTTTCTCATGTAACTACCTCCAGTAGGTTTTTTATTCAATATAACCCCGCAAAGACCTCTTGTCAAGGAATATCTGCCTCGCCCGCTTTTGACACAGGGAATTTTACCGGACATAATCGGGCTTAAACTCTTTTCCCTCCGGCGTTTCCCGATTGGCTACCTTATCCGGGGTGAACCGGAGCCCGCGAATATTCCCCTTGACTTCAGCCGCCCCGTTTCCCATCTTGTCCATATCATTTGCCGAGTGAGGAACCATGCTGATCAAAGACCTGCTGAACCATATCGAGACTTTCGCCCCGCTGGCTCTGGCCCTGGACTGGGATAATGTGGGCCTGCTGCTGGGCGATCGCGACGCCACGGTGAACAAAGCCCTGGTGACCCTGGATGTGACCCCGAACGCGGTGGATAAAGCCATTGAGCGCGGCTGCGACCTGATCGTCTCCCACCATCCCCTGATCTTCCGCCCCCTCAAGAGCCTCACCGATCCCCTGCTGCTAAAGCTTGCCGCGCGTGGAATCGCCGTGATCTGCCTGCATACCAACCTGGATGTGGCGCCCTACGGCGTCAACCACGCCCTGG
>Ga0302249_1000611_pt1 | contig 29935 bp, 20 predicted proteins | sample AAG_UR_Val_MG_FD_193531 | JGI IMG/M metagenome (GOLD analysis project Ga0302249, IMG submission 193531) | Enriched activated sludge microbial communities from anaerobic digester in WTTP, New Holstein, Wisconsin, United States - AAG_UR_Val | ecosystem: Engineered > Bioreactor > Anaerobic >... | reverse complement strand
AAATCTGCATAGCTCTCAAAGCCATCGCTGAATCCGGCAGGCGGAGGAGGAGTCTCGCCCGGGGCATCCCAATCCAGATGCACGTTGCTGCCAGTCACCGTCGCGGTGAGGTTCGTGGGAGGATCCATGTCTTCAGTAGCAGTTCCGGTGATGTTCACGGTGTGCACAGCCTTGGCTCCCAGGTTGTCAGTAATCGTCACTGTGGCAGTGTGAGTTCCGGCAGCAGTGGGGGCATAGTTGACCGTGAAGCTGATGTTTTGACCGGCAGTAAGGCTGGCCGGCAGGGTGGGCAGATTGGCCAGGGTCAGCATGGGATTGGTGGAAATCGCGATGCTGTTGATACCAAGGGTGCCTTCGCCGATGTTGCTGATGGTGAAATCCTGGCTGGCAGTCGCGCCAACGGCCAGGCTACCGAAATCGTGGGATTCCGGAGTAACCGAGAATACGGGGCTCGCCATTGCTTGTTGCACCGTCACATTGTCGATCATCAGGTCGTTGTCGCCATTGCTACCGACGGATGATTCGCCGTAGAAAGCGAAATACTTCACGCCTGTGAGGCCGGTGAGGGGGATGCTATAGTTTTGGCCAGTGTGCGGAATGGAGTTAAATACATCGCTTGAACCTGTATTGTTCCACTCTCTCAGCAATGTGGGGTTGTTCATGTTGGGGTTGTCTGCCACGATGACCAGGAATCTGTCGTCCGCCTGGGTGCCGGTGGGAGGGTTGGTGGAGTTCCAGTCCATCAGGGCGGCGTCGAACTTGAGTTCATATTCTCCGGCGGGGAGGTTGATGGGCGGCGTGACAAGCCATCCATAACGGGAGGTACCGTAGATGTTTATCTTGGAGGCGTTGTTGCCGGATGGTCCGTTGAGCCAATCATCGCGGAACCACTGGGATGTAGTGCCGGTGGGAGTTGGGTAAAAGCCGCTGAGCTGGCTCCAGTTTGGCACCTCCCAGTTTGATGAATCAGTGCCGAAATCGACAATCCAGGGGAAGGTGCTGATGATGGGATCGTCTATGGTGGTGAAACTGAACACTTCGCTGGCGGGAGCTTCGCCGGTAGCGTTGTAAGCAACCACTTTCCAGTAGTAGGTGGTGGAGTAGTTCAGAGCGGCTGTAGCGGTGTAAGTATTGACGGGCACGTCAGCCAGCAGGGTGGTGGGGTTGGCGTTGGTGTCGCAATAGAGCCTGAATCCTGTGGGGATTCCACCGGGGCCTGCGTTCCAGGTGAAGGTGGGCCATGCGCTGACATCGGTAGCCAGATTGGCAGGAGCGGTTAGGATGGCCGCTCCGGGAGCCAGCGCTGCCATTTCTGGCCCGAATATGTGATCCAGATAGAATGAGGTGCTGGATGTGGTCGAGGAATACACGTTGAAGCCCAGGAAGTAGTTTCCGGGGGTAACGCCGCTGAGGTCAACCACATAGTTGTTCCAATTGCTGTTTTCCGGCAAAGCAATCTCGGCTCCGACCGGCAGCCAGTCTGTGCCATTTTGCGAATACTTGATCTGGATGCGGCCAATGCCGGAGGTGGCAGAGGTGCGAACCCAGAAGTCGAGGCTGGAGCTGGCGTTGATGCTCAGCATGGGAGTGTAGAGCAGGCTACCCGCGCTTCCGATGTACTCGTAAGCGGTTGCGCTGCCATGGAAGGGAGATGTGGTGCTGCGCGTGAAAGCGTCGTCCACATTGGTCCAGCCCATGGGAGGGAAACTTGTGTCTTCAAAACTTTCCGCGAGTTGGTTGGCAGACGGGGTCTTGAAACTCCACACGGGGCAGTCAACTGCCGGACCGATATCGTTCACGGGCACGATCTGCCAATAATAAGTGGTGTTGGGCTCCAAAACGGGGGTGTAGGTTGTTTCCAGCTGGTTTTGGATAAAGGGCGGGGTGGCGCTGGTGCCGAAATGGACGTTATAGGAGCTCGGCAAGCCGCCGCCGCTCTGCCAGGAGAGGGTGCCGTCCGTAAAGGCCCAGCCGTCCAGGGTGGGGTAGATCGCCACAGCCGGGTTGGGCGGCGCTGTCTGCGGGGTTGCCAACTGAAGATTGGGACGGCTGTAATAGCGTGTGCCGGTGGCATCGGCGGGGAAACTATCATCCCGGTATTTGTAAACCGCGCAGTAATCTGGATTGGTGGTTGTAAATCTGAAATTTGGATAACCGGAACTCCAAGTTCCATCCATGTTTCTCCACATGATCTCGATGTTGTCGGTGCCATTCCAGGCAAAAGGCGTTGAAAACATCACATGGTGCCATCCGCCGCCGTTCCAGGTCAGATCGCCCTGAAAGACCAGGGTGAAGAGGGTACTGTCTGGTAACATGTTGTCACCAGTATCATAGGCGCTGGCGGTGGTGTGCCTGAGGTACACCTTCTGATTGGTGGTTACATAGTTGTTTGGAGTGTTTCCGACATCGAAACCGATGGCGACAATGTTGCCGCCACCCGTAAGCCCGGCGGCGTTGATCTCCGCCGCTGTGTAGATGGATTTCGACCAGCCATAATCATAAAGCCCATAGAAGGGTACGTAGTTTTGCGTGTTGGTTCCGTCACCTATGGTGTAGGTATCAGCCACGGCAAAACCGACTATGGCCAGAAGCAGACATAAAAGCAATGTCCGTTTCATACCTTTTTCTCCTTATATAGTTTATCGAAGCAATGACTTCGGTGCTAACGCAGCCTCTTTGATCATTCGGATCATGTGAGAGGCATTATTATAATAAATCGCCATAAATGCTTGCTATTAAGAATGTCAAGAAATTTCTCAACAGGATATTTATCCAAAGTATCCAATGTGTTAGTACTCCGAATTCGTATCGCTTTTGAAAAGAAAGCTTGAACCGAACCTACCGCGGGACGAGAAGCAGTCTTGAATTTGTCCCTCACGAATCCGTTCCGGCATACATCTGTCAGGAGATATTTGCCTCATCCTCTTTACGCGCCGCCAGCACCTCGCCCACGGTGAAAAGCGATCCTCCGCAAACCAGGGCTTCTCCGCGGGAAAGCTCGCTCAGCGCCAGCCGGTAGGCCTGGGACACAGATTCAGCCCCACTGTGGGGAACACCGTGCTTTTCTACCTCAGATGCCTGCTCTTCCAGAGTGGCAGCCCGTTCGGAACCATTCTGCGCCAGATAGATCCTTTCCGCTTTGCCGCAGATCAGGCGGATCATTTCACTGTAATCTTTATCTGCAAGGATGGAAAGCAGGAACTTCACCTTTTTGCCCGGCCAGAGTTTGTCCAGAGTGAGCAGCAGGGCTTGCACCCCCTGAACGTTGTGGGCGCCATCCAGGATCACGGGCGGATCGGCGCTCAAGACCTGCATCCTGCCCCGCCAGTTGACATTGGTGAGAGCCTCCCGCAAGCTGTCTTCCGAGACCTCGATGCCCCTCTTCCCGGCATAGATGATAAAGGCGGTGAGGGCGATGGAGAGGTTGCCGGCCTGGTGTTCGCCCAGCAGGTTGGCGCGCAATTGATCCAGCTTCCAGTCGCCAAAGCGGTAGTCGAAGACCAGCCCATCCAGGCTTTCCCGCAGGTTTTCAGCGGTGAAGTCCTTGCCCAGCCGGTAAAGCGGCGCCTGCATCTCTCTGGCTTTGGCGCGGATCAATTCAGCAGGCCCGCCCTGGATGCCGCCCATGATCAAAGGCACAAAAGGCTTGATGATACCTGCTTTTTCCGCCGCGATCAGTTCCACGGTGCCGCCCAGGGTCTTCACGTGGTCCAGCCCAATGGAGGTGATGGCGCTAATGTCCGGCTTGAACAGATTGGTGGCATCCAGCCTGCCCCCCAGGCCCACCTCGATCACCGCGCTGTGCACCCCTTCCTCCCAGAAAAGCTGGAAGGCGATGGCGGTGGTGATCTCAAAGAACGAGGCATCCCACTTGTCAAACAACGGCTCGAAGCGCTGGAACATCTCCAGGACGCGGTTGAAGGGCGGTTCCTGCCCCCGCAGGCGGAAGCGTTCGGTGTAGTCGATCAGATGCGGCGAAGTGTTCAGCCCGGTGCTGAGCCCGTGGGCCAGGCAAAGAGCCTCCAGAGCGGCGCAGACGCTGCCCTTGCCGTTGGTCCCTGCCACATGGAAGCCTCGCAGTGCGTTTTGGGGATTCCCCATCTCCCGCAGCAGGTTTTCCATGCGGTTCAATTCCAGTTTCACATTGCCGGAGTATCTGCTGTAGATGTGAGCCAAAAACTCTTGATATTGCATGCTTTGACCTCTGGGCAGCGCATACATTTAACCCCGCGGGACCCTTGGCTGGGCGAATCCGGCACACACCGGAGCGCCTCCAAGAAAGCCGGCGGGGTTAAAGGCTGTCAGATTAGGGTGCTATTATTCTTCAGTTGTGAGCTTCAGGTCTTCATTATCCGGAAAGATCATCCGCTTCAGATATTTCATGTCGGCAGAGCGCTTGGCATAGCATTCCGGATCGGTCTTCCAGATTTCGATGTATTTCATCACCGCGTCATTCTTGGCTCTGCCATTGGACTTGGTTTGCTGGTCTATATAGTTCATGTCGTCGATCAAATAGTTTTGCAGCTTGGTGGTGCTCATATTGTCATAAAAGCTCTTGTCCAAAAAGTGTTTGGGAAACTTGCCCAGGTTGGGGCAAAAGATCAGGATGCCGCTGTTGTTCTTCATTTCGCTGCCAAGCATTTCCTCGCTGTATTTGGCGAAAATGATGTATTCTTCCTTTCCGCCCTGGGATTCCGGACAATAGGCCGGAGAGGACAGATAATAGTTCTTGGGGTCGTCTTTTTTCTTGGTGGTGAGCAGGATTTTCGGGTCGCCGTAATAATCCCGCTGAAAATCGTTCAGATAGTCGGAGGTTGCCACCCAGATGTTTTTCATGTTGGTGGTGCAGTCGTCGGTATTTTTCTCCGGATCGAGGTTATATTTGCTGGGCAGGATCAACACCAGCGCGATGGCGATGAAGAGGATCGCGCTGATCACCCAGAAAAGAATGTTTCCACGCTGATTACGTAGCATGATTCACTCCCTAAAGTTTTAAGTTTTCTAAGCTTTTAACTATCCCTATTTCCGTCAAGGCTTTTTTGCCGGAGGCAGGATTTTATTGATAAAGTGCCAGGTTTCGGGAACGTCACGGAAGCGCTCCCGGTAGTCTGCTTCCCGGTCTGGATTTGTTCCCGCCATGCGTCTGGTGACGTTGGTTTCGCCCCAGTTGTAGGCCGCCAGAACCAGGCTCCAGTTGCCGTTGAACTGCCCCTGCAGATATTTGATGTAGCGGGCGGCGAGGCGCAGGTTGTAAAAGGGCACAAACAGCATGCCCCGCCTGTGTTTCACATGGATGTACTGGGCGGTGGATTCCTGAATCTGCCCCAGGCCGATGGCGCTGGAAGGCGACACCGCCAGGCTGCGGAAATTGCTCTCCGTGCGGATCAGGCGGTAAAAGACCAGGGGATCCAATCCATACCAGACAGCCGTCCCCACGGTCATCAGGCGGATGGAGACCGGGTTGTAGAGCAGGATCAGAAAAAGTAAAAGCAGAACCGGGATTGCCACCAAGACGCGCCTGGTTCTGCTTTTCTTAAGAAGTTTGGGCATGAGCCGGGTTTCAGGACAAGCTTTTCTTGAAATCGTTCAGCTTGAGGATATGCGACACTTCCTCGTTGATGATGCGGCGCAGGGCGGTCTTGGCCTTGTCGTTGCTGATTCCGTCGCTGATGGCATGGAAGTAGAGCAGGGTGTCTTTCTCAAAGGTGATGGCGTTGTCGATCACGCCCATCAGGTCTTTGGCTTCCGCCGCTTTGCGGATGGCAGAATCCTCACTGTTGAAGATGCGGCTTTCCACGATGGTCTTCAGGTAAGCAGCTACCATGTCCCAATCGGTGGAGAGTTCCAGGACCATGTTGTCCACCTCGTCGCGCAGACGCAAAAAGGTCTTTTCGTGGTCAAGTTCTGCATCCCGCAGCCAGGTGATGAGCTTCCGGCTGTCGTCATCCAGGTCTTTGCGTTTGGCGGCCTCATCGTAAAAGGCATAGCCGTTGCGCTCTATCTGCACGGCCATTTCGATGATTTCGTTAACCGAATATGCGGCCATTATTCCTCCAGGGAGATTAATTAATTGTTTTGCCAAGATAATATCCGCTCCAAACTCATTTTGTCAAGGGGAAAGTGCCAAACTTTTCCTTTCCCGCATGAAGTCCATTTGAGCCATTGCGCCTGGGGGAGATTTGCAGCCGGAAAAGGCTCTTTGAACTCCATGCTGGCTGAGTTTGGAGTTCAAGCCAGCAATACAGGCTTTAATACTTTCGCCAAGCCCTGAGCTGGCTTGGACTTCAAACGGTCTTCAAAAGACTTGATCCCGGGTCAAGCGTAGCTTGCCCGGGATGACACGGTGTGTAGCTTGGTTGCGTTGCTTCAGGGCTGTGTGCTATGATGTGGATTCAAAAGACTGGATCCCTGCTCAAGCCACCCCGACAGGCCGGGATGACGCAGTATATAGCCTGGTGTGGTTTGTTTCGGGGCTGGCTAGTCGTTTCCAAAAGACTGGATCCCGGGTCAAGCGTAGCTTGCCCGGGATGACGCGGTTTTTAGTCTGCGTTGGTTTGTTATGGGGTCAAGTGGGACTTGTTACGGGGGAACCTTTCCACCATTTCACCTTTTCACCTTTCCACAAAATTACCACAACCATCCGCATAATCCTTCATACCGCCCTCCCTTGCTACTACTGGATTTGGGGGTATCATCCTTAGGTATGTGGTTGCGAAGTTAAGGATGACCCAAGGAAGACCACAGGAAATCTATGGGATGCAAAGGGGAGCGAAGCGGGTGTGGAGGCATGGTTTAGCGGAAGATTTTGCGGCAAAGGGAAAGGTGGGATTTTGTGCTTGACACTTTACCGGAAAACCTCCAGTTTGCTAATTGGGGACAAAGAATATGAAAAATGAAAATCTTGGCTTGATTTATTATCTGCTCAGGAAGTACTTTTACCGCTACCGGTTCAAGATTCTGCTGATTTTGGTGATCATTGTGGCTTGTTCCGTGGTGTCGATGGGACTGCCCTACATCAGCAAGCACATCATCGACAATATCATTCCCTCCAAAAACATCACCCTGCTGATCTCTGCCGCGTTGCTGTATTTCATTCTGACCATGGTAAGCTGCGTTTTTGGCTATTACCAGGAAATCATGATGAGCCGGCTGAATATCCTGACGGTGATCAGGATGCGCAAAGACATTGTGAAGCGCATTCACAACATGCCCATGCAGGAATACTACCGCCAATCGGGGCCTTATATCTTCAACCGGATTCAGAACGACACGCTCATGATTCTGGAATCTTTCATGGCATCTGTGGTCAGGATGTGCAATGAAGCGATACAGTTGCTGGTGGCGCTGGTGCTGCTGGCGATGTTGAACATATACCTGACGGTTGCCGTTGTCCTGCTGTTGCTGCTAAACGCCTGGCTAAGCCACTATTGGGGATCCGTGCTGGCAAAGAAGCAAGCGCCCCTTCTGGAGCATTACACGAATCACAACAGCTCCCTGCAGGAATCGGTGATGGCCACCTTTCTGGCAAAGATTTACGATCTGCACCAGATGTTTGCCAGTCGTCTCTTTGCGTCGTTCCGCAAGTACTACAATATGTTTGTAAGTTATGTGAAGATGAGTTATATCCAGTCATCGTATGCTTTGGCAATCCGGGAATTCTGTTATGTACTGATCCTGGTGGGCGGAGGAGTGGCGATAATCCGGGGCAAACTGACCTTTGGCGGGCTTTTTGCCTTTATCACGATATTTCAGATGATCCGCTCGCCATTGGCACTGTTGGTGGATAATGTAGTCAACTTCCGCAAGAACATCCCCCTCTATGAAAGGCTGCGGGATTACCTTAACCTGGAGCCGGAATTTGAGCGGCAGGGCGACAATAAGATCGTTATCGGCAGGGAAATCAGGTTTCGGGATCTGTCTTTTGCCTATCAGGCGGACAGTCCGGTCATCAAAAACTTCAATTATACAATGAAGCCTGGGATCATTTATATGCTGTCCGGCAAATCGGGAACGGGCAAAACCACCCTGGCGATGTTGCTGATGGGGATATATTGCCCCGACAAGGGGGAGATACTGTTTGACGGCACCGCCCTGAACAAAGAATCCATCCAATCCGTGCGCAGACAGGCGTCATACGTGGAGCAGGAACCCTTCGTGATCGACGGCACCATCTATCAAAACATCCTTTTGGGAAACCAAAAAGCGAGCGAGGATGAGGTGTACCGCGCCGCGGAATTGGCGAATGTGTCCGAGTTTGTGGCCAGGCAGCCGGAAAAGTATGACACCCTCCTGGGAGCGAACGGCATCAATCTTTCCACCGGACAAAAACAGCGCATCGCGATCGCCCGGGGCCTGCTGAAAAACCCCCGGCTGCTGATCCTGGACGAGCCTACCTCCAATATCGACTCCGCCAGCGAAGCGCTGATCCATGAGACCATCCGCAACCTGCCCAAGGATATGTTTATCATCATCATCTCGCACAAGGCGGAAACCAGGCAGATCGTGGATGAGGTGATAGAGATCGGCTGATGCTGTTGCGCTTGCGTTGTTAAAACTGGCTTTCCCCGCATGAAGTCCATTAAGCCATTGCGCCTGGGGGAGATTGGCAGCCGGGAAAGGCTCAATGAACTCCATGCTGGCTGTCAGAATGGGCTTTGCTCAGAGCCTCCCGTCCGAAACTCACTGATCTCCTGCATGAACTTATTCATCATCTTCTCTGAAAACACGTAGTCCCTGGCGTTGGGGTCGCCGCTCCGGTTGATGTCCGCCATCAGATTCAGGAAGCTTCCTTCCGCGCGCTCGGCGGCAAGTGTCCCCAGCCTGTAGCCAAGGTGTTTCTGATAGCCTTTGGCGCCGTTGATGCCAGGGTTGATGATGAGGAACTTGATCTTTGCCGCGGCGATCCGGTCGCAGACACTCAGAATATCCTGGCAGGCAGGTTCTTCCAACTGATCCTCATACTCTCCGGTGATAGGCTCCGGAAAGCAATCCGAAAGCAGCACAATGGCGTTGGACATGCCCGTCACCTGGAATCTGCTGTGCTCCAGGGTCTGCAACGCCAGTTTTATGCCGTCCGCCAAGGGAGTTTTCCCCTTGGGCGCCAGGGTGTTTATCGTGCCGATCACATGGCGGATGTTGCTGGTGGGATAGTGCATGATCTGCGCGCGGTCTTCCTGGAAAACAATCAGGCCGAGTTTATCCTTTGCGGCGCTGGCTTGGGCGGTCAGCATCGTGATGATCTTTTCGATGTATTTCAGAATCCACCTCACAGAATTGCTGACATCCAGCACCAGCATGATGTTGAAGCTTTGTTTGGACTGATAGACGGGGTAGCGGAAATGGCGGTCGGAGATTTGAATTCCAAAAGGCTTGCGGGAGAACGCCCCGTCACAGATTGCAGCCCTGACGGTCTGATAGATGGCCAGGCGCGCATTATAGTGGCGGTTTGCCGACCAGGATACGACCGGCCCGGTGGCGTGAGCCATTCCGGCGCCATGCTTGAAGTTTGTGATCTTCTTGCGCTTGAAGCCTATTTTGCCGATCTCCTGCGTTGCCAGTTGCACATCGAAGGTGGTGGCTGATTGTTTGTCATCTTTTGCCACTCCCTTGATTTGGGTTTTGGCTTCCGGTTCTTCCACAAATTTGCTTTTCACAAAACTATAGGCGATCGCGATGACTTCCCTGAGGCTCAGGCGATCGGCAAACAAGCGATTGAAGGGGGATAGCGCTTTAGCGGTAGTATCCGCCTCAAACTCTATGAACTGATAATCAGGATTGGAATAGAGGGCGTAAATCCCCTGCAAGGTCTCGAGGGTTTCCGGCTGTTTCTCGAAGAATTCCCAGATATCGTCCCAGTATTTGAGCCTTTCCAGCTCTTCGGCTGTCAATTCCTGATGCTGAACCTGCTTGAGTATGAGTTTGACCAGACTGCGCCGCTGAGGGCAGTCATCGTCAGCCCCGCCGCCGAGCAATAAACTCAATTCGGCGAGGCTTTCACGGATTTTTTTGATGGGGTCAGGTATCCTCCTTTCAGAATGCTCAAGTTCTGCGAATCGTATTCCATGGAGAAAGCCTGATCCGGTTCAGGGTCTGCTTTGACGCCCTCAAACCAACTGTCAATATCGGAGGCGTTTACCGCCTTTTTCAGCCCACCGTCACGCGTCCGGTGCAGCAAGGCGAGCTTCATCGCCATTTTTACATGTTTGGCCTCGACAACTGGTTTCAGCTCCAGGGCAGCGTAAGCCAGGGCGGTTTTGACGATCACTATCTCAGGGCGGTGCCCATCGACCATATAATGAACGCAGAAATCGACCACTTTCTTCACCAAGCTTTCCGGGATGGTTGTTTCCGGGAGCTTTTCCCGCGCGGTCAGGATGGATTGCTTCATCATCCCGCTTACGTCCCTGAAGCTCTCCACAAACTGGGCGGGGTTGTTTTCAAAGGCGAAGTTGCGGCGGATGATCTCCTGCCTGTCATCGACATCGCGGATGGTGTTGATGGTCACAGAAAGGGGGAAACGGTCCAGAATCTGGGGCCTGAGCTCCCCTTCCTCGCTGTTCATGGTGCCGATGAGAAGTGATCTGGCGTCGTGCTGCACGGAGAATCCCTCCCGCTCGACTGTGTTGACGCCTGACGCCACCACATCGAGCAAGCTGTCGGTGATGTGATCCGGGATGAGGTTCACCTCATCGATGTAGAGTATCTGCCTGTGGGCTTTGGCCAGGAGGCCGGGAGTAAAGACCTTGTCGCCAGTCTTGAGCAGCCTTTCCACATCTATTCTGCCGGACAGGTTCTCTTCCGAGATGTTCATGGGCAGGTTGACGACTTCCACCTCTTTTTCGATTACGGTGTGGGCCTGCCGTGACTTGCAGAATGGGCACCACCTCTCGGGTTCATCCGGGGAGCAGTTGTAGTTACAGGACTCATTGACCTTGATCAGGGGCGCGATCTGAGGCAGGCCATAAACAGCCGTGCTCTTGCCGGTTCCCTTGGTGCCACGGATCAACACGCCTCCGATGCGGGGATTTACCAGGTTCAGGATCAGAGCCAGGCTCAATTCATCCTGGCCGATGATCGCCATAAACGGGAAACGAAGCTTTGTCATATTTTGCTCCTGGCAGAATACCGATTGTTGCAGATATTCTTCATCTGCCATTACTTTTCCAGTGTTCAATTCCTGTCAACCCCAAATTCTGCCTCGTTCCCGCTTGTCCTGGTTTATCGCTAAACATCGCTTTCCACCATTCATGCGGAGTAATTAAGCGAATACCGAAATATAGTTCTTGACATAATTCGGCGTTCACTTAAATAAGCACTTAAAGACGAATGATAAAGGAGATCAGATGCCGCAGTCTTTTTTCAAAGCCATCGCGGACCCCAACCGGCGCAAGATACTGACCTTGCTGCGCCGGGAAGGCACCCTCTCCGCGGGAGACCTGGCCAAGCACTTTGAGATCAGCCTGCCCGGTCTGAGCGAGCATCTCAAAGTATTGCGGGAGGCGGGGTTGGTCAGCTCACGCAAGGAAAAGCAGTTTGTTTATTACACCTTGAACACCACGGTGTTTGAGGACGTGATCGGCTGGTTCACGGAAGTTTTCAGCAAAAAAGAGGTAAAAGATGGCACAACTGAAAAAGTATAAATGGGCGTTGCTGGTTCTGGCGCTGCACCTGGCGGCCACGCTGTGGTTCGCGGGGCAGCTCCCGGATGACGCGCGCGTTCCCACCCATTGGAATATCCACAACGAGATCGACGGCTGGTCGGGCAAGACATTCGGCCTCTGGTGGGGGCTGGCGCTCAACGCGATCATGTTTCTGGCGCTGTGGCTGCTGCCCTGGTATTCGCCCTGGTATCGAAAGTATGAAGAGCGTTTCGACGCCGTATTGCCGCCTCTCACCACCACATTGGTCTTCTTTTTCGCGCTGCTCAGCGTTTACGCCCTGGCTGTGGCGAAATGGGGCGACATCGGGCAGGTGAATATCATCTTGATCCTGATAGGCTTGTTCTGCGTTTTGTTGGGCAATCTGCTGCCCAAGGTTCCCAAGAATTTCTTCATTGGCATCAAAACGCCCTGGACTCTGTCCAATGAAGAGGTTTGGAACCGCACCCACCGTCTGGGTGGCATCCTTTTTGTGCTGGGTGGCCTGCTGTTGATGCTGAAAGGCTTTATCCTGCCGAAACACAGCGGCTTTCAGGTCTGGAGCGCGGTGCTGTCCCTTGGATTAATGCTCTATCCAGTGCTGCACTCATTTATCCTCTTCAAAAGACTGGGGAAAGACGGATAAGCAGTTTTTGCTTGCCGGAATCCGCGGGCTTCAGACTTTGTCTTTGCGGTCGGGGGAGTTGCCCTGACGCGTGAGTTTGAAAGTCAAAGGGAAGTATATGAAAGCAATTCTGGAGTGGGCTGCCAAAAAGCGGCTGACCCTGATGCGGATACTGGTGCCGCTGATCCTTGTCGGACTGGTCGTTTTCGACCATAAGCCGCTGCCGCTGCTGCGGGACTGGTTCAATGCCGCCCATCTGGGCATGTTCGTTATTCTGGCAGGCCTGCTGCTGCGCTCCTGGGCGGCGGGCATGATCCATAAGAACACCATCCTCACGACCACCGGCCCCTACGCCCTCAGCCGCCATCCGCTCTATCTGGGTTCCCTGCTGCTGGCTTTGGGATTCGCGCTGATCGTGAATAGCTGGCCGCTCTGGATCGTGCTGGCGGCCATGCTGCTGCTGGCATACGTTCCCAAGATCCGCCAGGAAGAGGTCAAACTGCAAAGGCTTTTCGGGGATGACTGGCTTGCCTACAAGCGGGATGTGGCTGTCTTCTTCCCCAAGAAACTGCGGTGGGGCAAGCTCTGGAAAAAGTGGTCTCCCACGGTCTGGTGGCGTCACCGGGAATTCAATGCCTGGCTGGCCTCATTGGCAGGGCTGGCTCTGCTGGCCTGGTGGGGAAAATAGCGGGAACAGTTCTTACAGGGACTCTTTTAAAAATAAGTGGATCGATTTGTCCCCAATAATGTGTTGATTTACTTGCTTTGGGAAATATATAATGCTGATTATCCTGTTTTTACTTCATAGCTCCCTCCCTTGCTGCTACAGGCTTTGGCGCCATCATCCTTAGGTCATACCTCACCGGGTTAAGGATGACCCAGGGAAAATATAGACTTAGCTCACTCTGTCGAACGAGGGCAAGCTGAAAATCGTCACCGCAATTTGTGTGCTTATTTGAAAGTTATTATATCATATCGGATTGAAGGGGAGCCTTCCTTCATCCAGGAAAAGTATCTTGTCAAGACCGTTCCAGTTGAGTGCTTTACCCTATCAGTCGTTTCCCCGGGGATGCCCCTTGCGGTAGGCTTCCTTGATGTCCTCAATGGTCACGTGGGTGTAGATCTCTGTGGTGGCAAGGTTGGCGTGTCCCAGCATTTCCTGGATGGCGCGCAGGTCAGCCCCCCGCGCCAGCATGTGGGTGGCAAAGCTGTGGCGCAGGGTGTGGGGCGAATAGCCCTTTTTCTGGGCGATCACGGCGAAGTATTTATCCAGTATGGTGTAAAGCTGACGATGGTCAAAGTCCTTGCCGGAGCGGGTGAGGAACAGCTTGTTTGAACTCTGGGGCGTCTGCAGTTCCGCCCTGGCTGGCAGATACTCGCGGATGGCCTGGATGGCGGGTTCTCCCACGGGCACCATCCTTTCCTTGTTGCCCTTGCCTATCACGCGCAACAGTCCACGTTTCAGGTCGATATCGGAGAGTTGCAGGTCTGCCAGTTCCGAGAGACGCAGCCCGGAAGAGTAGAGCAGTTCCAGAATGGCGCGGTTGCGCAGGCCGAATTTATCTGCCGTATCCGGTATTTTGAGCAGTTGCGCCACCTCCTCCTCGGAGAAGAAGAGGGGCAGTTTCTTCTCAAACTTGGGGCGTTTGATGCGGTCCATGGGGTTTTTATCGGTCACTCCGGTCAGTTTGAGAAAGCGGAAAAAGCTGTTGAGGGCGGTAGTCTTGCGGGACAGACTGCGGTTTCCCACGCCGCTTTCGTGCATCCAGCGTATAAAATCGCGGATCATCAGGGGGCTGATCTGGCCCACTTGCACCTGTGCATCGGGAAAAAACCTTTGCAGAAAGGTGTGAAACTGCACCAGGTCGCTCTCGTAGGCGACAATAGTGCGGGGGGATTTGGCTTCGCCCCGTATAAATTGCAGATAGTCAGCGATGGCTTTTTGCATATCTTATATCCTGAAAGCTATTTTTTTACTTGCCTGATTACTTGTCGAGAAAAAAATAGCACTAAGTGCCTGGAGGTTTGATGAATCAGTATATTGCGAGCAGCGTAAGGCTGGGAGAGAACACCCGTCTGGGGGTGAACGTAGTCCTTCTGGAGGATGTGGAGATCGGCGCCAACTGCCTGATTGGCAACAATGTGGTGATCCACCCCGGCTCCAGGATCGGAGACAATGTGCGGGTGGACGACAACTGCGTGATCGGCAAACGGCCGCTGTCCTCACCCCGCAGCATCTTCAAGGTGCCGGAAGGCCTCGCCCCGGCAAAGATCGGCTCAGGCTGCCAGATCGGGGCGAACGTGGTCATCTATGCCCAATGCGAGATCGGCGAACGCAACCTGATCGCCGATCTGGCCACCATCCGCGAAAACGTGCGCATCGGAGACCTGAACATCATCGGGCGCAACGTGGCAATCGAGAACTTCGTGACCATCGGCTCCCGCAACAAGTTTGAAACCAATTGCTACATCACCGCCTATTCCGAGATCGAAGACTACTGCTTCGTGGCGCCCTGCGTCGCCACCAGCAATGACAACTATATGACCCGCGACCCTGAGCGCTTCAAGCATTTCAAGGGCATAACCATGAAACGCGGCGCCCGCATCGGGGTCAACTGCACCATCCTGCCGGGCAAGGTGTTGGAAGAGGATGCCTGCGTGGCTGGGGGATCGGTGGTTTCCCGCGATGTTCCCGCCGGCAAGCTGGTGCTGGGTTCGCCCGCCAAGCCACTGCGCGAGGTGCCTGAGGCTCAACTATTAAAGAACAATCTGGACAAATCATGAAAGCACTGTTGATCATACCCACCTACAACGAGATCAAGAACATCGGCAGGATCATTCCCGCCGCGCTGGGACAGGCTCCGGAACTGGAAATCCTGGTGATGGACGACAACTCCCCCGACGGCACCGCCGCGGAAGTGGCCAGGATCATGGAGAGCGAGCCGCGTGTCCATCTGATCAGCCGTCCGGGCAAGATGGGGCTTGGTTCCGCCTACGTTTCCGGCTTCAAGTATGCCCTGGCCAACGGCTATGACTACATCCTGGAAATGGACGCCGATTTCTCCCACAATCCAAACGACATCCCCCGCCTGCTGGAAGCTGCGCGTAAATACGACCTGGTGATCGGCTCCCGCTACTGCCAGGGGGTGAACATCGTGAACTGGCCATTCAAACGCCTGCTGATCAGCTATTTTGCCTCCAAATACGTGCGGGCGATCACAGGCATGCCCGTCAAAGACCCCACCGGAGGTTTCAAATGCTTCAACCGCAGGGTGCTGGAAGCCATTAACCTGGACAGGATTCTCTCCGACGGCTACGCTTTCCAGATTGAGATGAACTTCCGCGCCTGGGTCAAGGGTTTCCGCGTGCATGAGGTGCCAATCGTGTTCACGGAACGTATCGACGGAGTGTCCAAGATGAGCCGCCGCATCGTGTGGGAGGCCGTCTGGATGGTCTGGAGGCTGCAGATCATGAAGCTTTTGGGAAAGATAAAGTGAAGGAGTTCGCTTGATGAAGAGATTCGCCTGCCCCTCCTCCCGGCTCAACAACTGCGGGGATAAATAGCATCCATGCTGGAGCGCATCAACACCCCCCTGGAGCAGCGCGAGGACACGGAATTTGACCGCGCGCTCCGGCCGCGCACCCTGAAGGAATTCATCGGCCAGGACCAGATCAAGCAGATGCTGGACATCTCCATCCGCGCCGCCAAACTGCGCAAGGAGCCTCTGGATCACGTCCTGTTCTACGGCCCCCCGGGTTTGGGCAAGACCACTCTTGCTTCAATCATCGCCCGCGAACTGGACGTGGAGATCACCGTCTCCAGCGGCCCCGTGATGGAAAAGCCCAGCGACCTGGCGGGCATCCTCACCAATTTGCAGTTGCACGAAGTGCTCTTCATCGATGAAATCCACCGCCTCTCCCACGTGATCGAGGAATACATCTACCCCGCCATCGAGGACTTCCAGATGGAGATCATTCTGGACAGCGGCCCCAGCGCCCGCACCCTCAAGATCAGCCTGGAGCCTTTCACCCTGATCGGCGCCACCACCCGCGCCGGACTGCTCACCCCGCCCCTGCGCGACCGCTTTGGCATCGTGCTGAGGCTGGATTATTACGACTTTGACTCCATCTGCCTGATCATCGCCCGTTCCGCCAGGATTTTGGGCATCCCCTTCGAGCAGGAAGGCGTCGCGGAGATCGCCCGCCGCAGCCGTGGAACTCCCCGCGTGGCAAACCGCCTGCTGCGCAGAGTGCGTGACTACGCCCAGATCATGGGCGATGGCGTGATCACCCTGGAAATTGCCCTCAAAGCCTTGGAAATGCTGCAGGTGGATCATGCCGGACTGGATGAGATGGACAAGCGCCTGCTCACCACCATCATAGAAAACTACCGCGGCGGCCCGGTGGGACTGAAGACCCTCTCCACCGCCATCGGAGAGGATGCCGGAACCATCGAGGAGATCTACGAGCCCTATCTGGTGCAGCAGGGTTTCTTGGAACGCACCGCGCAAGGACGCAAAGCCACTTTCAAAGCCTACCGGCATCTGGGCATCACGCCCAGCGAACCCCAGCAGGAGATCTTCTGAGCCAGCCCGGCGGCGCCTGATCCGCTGGACTGCGTTACACGCATGGGTTACAAAGCCAACATCACCAGCAATCTGCTGAACCAGATCATCCGTATCGTGCTCGGCGCGCTAACCAGCATCCTGGTAGCCCGCACCCTGGGCCCTTCCGGACAGGGTTACGTGGCCTACGTCCTGCTCATCTTCACTCTTTTGGGAAATTATGGGCATATGGGCTTGAACAGCGCGGTCATGTATTTCCTAAAGCGAGGCGGAACCGACCCTGAGCGGCTGATGGGAAACAACTTCACCGCCCTGCTGCTCACCTGGCTGCTGATTTCCGCCGTGTTGCTCCTGCTGCGCTCTTTTGGCGTTGTGCTGGGGGACTACAACTACTTTTACATCCTGGGCGGATTGCTGCTGGTGCTGGCCACTTTTATCTACTACAACCACCATGCCTGGTTCACCGCCGATGAACGCATCATTCCCGCCAACATCTACAACATGGCGGTTTTCATTCCCAAGAGCCTCATCATCATCCTGCTCTGTGTTTGCGGCCTGCTGAGCCCGGCAGCCTTCTTTGCCATCTCGGTGTTGGCGCTGCTGTCCAACGCGCTGATCCTGTTTTTCAAGCTGGGGCAGCCCTTCCGCCTGCTGATCGATCTGCCTCTGCTGAAGGCGGAATATTCCTATGGCCTGGTCATCTGGCTGTCTTCGGTCTTTACCTATCTGAATCTGCGGCTCGATCAGATCATGATCCGCTCCATGCTGGGCGTCAGCGATCTGGGAGTCTATTCCATCGCCGTGAGCCTGGCCGAACTGATGTTCCTGATCCCCTTCAGCGTCAATTCCGCCCTGCTGGGCAGGCTTTACAACACCAGCGATCCCCAGGTCTCGCGCCGGGTGCTGGCCCAGACCCTCAAGTTCAGCTTTTACATCTGCGCCGCCCTCGCCCTGCTGGGCATCCCCCTGTCGCTGCTGATCCCCGTCTTTTACGGCGCCGCCTACGCTGAGGCTACCCCCGCCACCATGATCCTTTTGGGCGGGATGGTGTTCGCCGCGCTGGCCTCCATTTCACCCCAACACTTTTTCAGCCTCGGCAGGCCCCGCATCCACCTGCTGCTGAGCGGCCTCACCCTGCTGCTCAACGCCCTGCTCAACCTGCTCTGGATACCCCTCTGGGGCATCTCCGGAGCCGCGCTGGCCTCCAGCATCTCCTATCTCGCCTTCGGCCTCGGATACCTGGCCGTATTCATCCGGCGGGAAGGCTTTACCCTGGCGGAGTTGCTCGCGCTCAACCGGCAGGATCTGAAGGAATTATGGAACCGCAAGACAAGCTGACAAGCCTCAACCGCGGCTACATCTTCAAGGATGGCGCCTGCCTGAGCCCCCCGCCAGCCGACATCATCCCCCCGGATTGCGGCGCGGATGGCTTCGTCTCCCTGTTAAAGGGCATTGACGGCATGTTCAGCCTGGCGGCGCGGCGCGGCGACTACATCCTGGCGGCGGTTGACCGCGTGCGCTCCCATCCCCTCTTCTACGCGGTGCGCGACGGGCAGCTCCTGCTGGATTCCGACGCCTTTGCCCTGCGCGCCCGCCTCGGCAATCCCGGCCTGGATCACAAAGCCCTGCGCGAGTTTCTCATCACCGGCTACTGCACCTTTGGCGACACCCTGGTGGAGGGACTGCGCCAGCTTGAGGCGGGTAAATGCCTGATCTGGCACCAGCCCACGCGGAGCCTGGAGATCAGGGAATACTTCCGCTACACCAGGGTCTATGCGGAGGCAGACCTTTCCCTCCGGGCGCTGGACCGGATGCACGAGCGGGTCTTCGGGCGCCTCATCGACTCCCTGGGCGGCAGGCCTGTGCTGATTCCCCTCAGCGGCGGCTACGACTCCCGTCTGGTGGCGGTGATGCTCAAACGCCTGGGCTATTCCAACGTGACCTGCTTTTCCTATCGTGGCCAGCACCGCGGCGAATGCGAGACCTCCCGCAAGGTGGCGCGCTTTCTGAACTACCCCTGGCATCTGGTGGAGCAGACCCGCGGCATGTGGCACCAGGCTTTCAATTCCAGGCAGATGCGTGAGTTTTTCCGCTTTTCCACCCACCTTTCCTCCGCGCCTTACATCCAGGACTGGCTGGCGGTGCGCGCCCTCAAGGAACGGGGATTGGTGCCTGATGACGCCGTGTTCGTGCCCGGCCACTCCGGCGACTTTCCTGAAGGCGGCTATCTGCCCCAGATCTTTGAAGACAAGGTGGAATTCAGCCGCGACAACCTGCTGCGCGTCCTCTTCGACGCCAGGTTCAAGCTCTGGAAATGCCCCGACGAACTCCGCCTGCGCTTCTTCGGACCCCGCATCGCCGAGCAACTGCGGATTCCGGAGCAGATGTCCGCCGAGACCGCCGCCTCCTTCTTCGACGAGTGGTGCTGGGCACATCATCAGTCCAACTTCATCGTCAATTCGGTTCGCGTTTACGAGTTTTTCGGCCATTCCTGGCGCCTGCCCCATTGGGATTTGGAATTTATGGAGTTCTGGCGCCGCGTTCCCCTGCCTCTGCGCCTGCACCGCTACCTCTACAAAAAGTATGTGCGGGCTTTCCAGCCGCTCGGTTTCGGCGTTTACAAGGACGTTTCCCTGGAGCGCCGTGTCCGCAACGCCTGGCTGCGCAACCAATATGGCGAAGTCATGGATCCCCGCTACGGTCGGTTTTTGGACTACCGCGACCGCCATGCCTACCTGAACACCCGCGTGGAATCACTGCTGGAACCCAACATCTGCTACCCGGACTTCGTGAACGGGCAGTTGCCCCTGCTGCGGGTGGATCTGAACGCCCTGCAGGCTTTGGAGGTGATCCGTGAGTTCTTTGGCAGAACCGCGGGCGGAAACGAACCTTGACCGTAGCCGGAATTTGAACGGAAACAGCGTTAAATGGAGTTCCGGAACAAGGGCAGATTCTCTTTTATCTCCTTGCCGCCCAGAGGAATAGCCTGACACATAATAGTTGACAGGCGCAGACATCCTGTCAATAATCCGCATAATCCGTCATACCGCCCTCCCTTGCTGCTACTGGATTTGGGGGTATCATCCTTAGGTATGCGGTTGCGAAGTTAAGGATGACCCAAGGTAAACCCCAGGAAATCTACAGGATGCAAAGGGGAGCGACAGGGGGAAAAAAGGGGAGAAAAGGCGGGATATCCTGATATATTCGGGGATGAGGAACAAATATTGCTTGATTTTTATATAACCTTTTGTCTCAGGAGGTGAGAACACGGCTGTCAAACACCGGATGACCCTGTTGCGCTGCACAGCCGGCAACAGCTACGCCACGCGCAAGGTGCTGCTGATGCGCTGAACAGGCACCGCGGCAGACACGACCGGGCAGCAAGCCCCGGAGATCACCAATTTTTGAAGGAAAAAACTGATGCCAGGAATCGTCTATACTGAATATGAACCGCGCCACGCCAAAGCGGTGGCAACGATGTGGAACAACAGCAGCGAGGGTTGGATGGGCAGGATCTGGAACAGCAGCGAAGCCAAGGTCTTGCAGGAACAGCAGACCTCGCCATACCTGAACCTCTATCTGGCGTTTGAGGGGGAGATTGTGGTGGGTTACGCGCGCCTTTGTGAATATGGCTACGAGGCTGACGTCGCCTATGTGGAGATGATCAACGTGCTGCCCAGCCATCACGGGCGGGGGATCGGCAAAGCCCTGATCCGGCTCTGTGTGAAGCGCGCCGCCGAGCTTGGCTACGGGCGGATCGACCTCTTTACCTGGCCGGGCAACCTGAAGGCGATGCCGCTCTATAAAAAGTGTGGATTCTTCTGGGAACAACTGGATTCCTGGGGCACGCATCTGATGAACTTCCTGCCGGGTCTGCTGCGCAGCGAACTGCTCAAGCCCCTTCTGGAACGTTTCGACCTCTACGCCGACTTCAAGCGCGAACTCTCCATGGTGCCGGACGGCCGCAAGGTGAAAGGATTTGACCTCTTCGACCACCGATGGGAAAAGGATGGGCAATTCCTGGAAGTGACGGTGGAACGCCAGGGCCGGGGCGTGGTCGCCATCCGCACGAACGAGTGGAGCATCGAAGCCGAAACTGACGATCCCGAGCCGGTTTTTGGGCTGGAATATCCCATCACCTACAAACTGGAAAACCACACAAACCACCCCCTGGCAGTTAGCTTGCGGGGCAAAAATGAGGCGGAACTGGTTCACGGGCTGGATTTCAGCGGAGAAGTGGAAACGAGCCTGGCAATCCCCTCCCTCTTCAGGGTGGATCCCATCCAAAAGCAGCGGACGGACTGGGAAAGCATGCCGGGCGTCCTCTGCGAGATAGCGGTGAACGGGCGCAGCCAGCTCTTCAAGACCGGGCTGAAGCTGGAGTATCCGCTTGACCTGGAACTGCGCAACGAACACGGGCAGGTTTTGCCCGGCAGGGAAAGCCGGATGTGGCTGAACGCGCGGAACAACTTTCCCCGTCAGGCGAGCTTCGACCTGGAACTGCCCGAGCAGCCGGAAATCAGGCTGCGGGAGAGGAAGTTCAGTTTCAGCCTGGAGGCGGGGGAGCGCCGCATGCTGCCGCTTGATTTCACGGTGGATGCCGCCCTCGTGTATGCTCCCGCCATCAAGGTGAAGGCAAGCGCGGAGGGTTCCGCCGGAGTGGAATTTGAAAAGCAGGCCAGCGTTTGCCAAAAGGTCTGCGGTTCTTCCGCGGCCGCCATCCTTCCCACGGGCTACTATCTGTTGAGCGGGCTGTATGAGCTTCGCTTTGAAACATGGTGGCAGGTCAACCGGGGCTGGTTCGGGGGAGACAATGCCCCCAGCTTTTACACGATGCCACCCCAGGCGGGCATGCCCTACAGCGAGGAGTTTGAAAACCTTGCTCCCTGGGACGCGCGCCTGACACGAAGAGGGGAGGGAAGGCAACTGGAACTGAGCTATCGCAGCCAGGACAAGCCCGGGCTGGAATTTGCCCTGCTCTACACCCTCTATCCGGGCGGGCTGCTGGAATACCGCGCGCGGGCGCTGAAGGTGCCGGACGGGGGAGAGTATGGCCTGCTGCTGAGGGTGACTTTTGATGGAGAACCCCTGTCCTACAAAAGCGGCGGGCGCATTCTGAGCCTGGAAGAGGATATGCTGGATGTGTGGGTTGACGATCTGCCGCAGCCCGATCCGGATTGCAACTGGCTCTTTTCCAGGCAGGAAAGCGGCACTTTGGCTATCATCTGGGAGCCTTCCGCCCAGGTTGGTTTTGAAAACTGGTTCATAGGCTGGAAGATCGATCTGGCAGAGCTGGCGCGGAGCGGAAAGCGGGAAACGGAACCGCTGCGGGTGTATTTGAACTGCTTTGACAACAGCATGGAGGTGCGGGACTTTGCCCGCAACACCTGTCAGCCCGCGGAGAGGGAACATCCCACCCTGGAACTGGTTGCCAACGGGGGGAATCCCTGCGTGTCCGGCTCTTGCCCGCTGGAACTGGTCTTGAGGCAGAATCAGATGCTGCATGGGCACGTCACTTTCGGCACAGCCGGAGAAGGGAAGTTCAGTGAACGCGAACTGCGCCTGGAAGACGAGTCGCAAAGCCTGACGGAAGAGCTTTGCCTCAAAGGGGGAGAGCCCTTGCAGACAGTCTGGTGCGAGCTTGCCAGGCCTTCCCAGACGCTGCGGCGCGAGGAGACTCTGCTGCTGTGTTCCGGACAGGTGCGGCAGACCGTGGAAGAGCTTCAGATCTCCGAACTGCTGCGGGTGGACAACGGCGTGTTGAGCTTTGCCGCACCCCGCGAAGCCTGCCTGCCCAGTATCGTGTCGCTGTCCCACGCGGGTGTGGAGTGGCTGGACAGCGGCTACCCGGACTTTGCCCCCAAGGGGCACTTCAACCCCTATCTGGGCGGACTGTATTGCATACCCACCCATACCGGCTTGCAGGGACTGCGGCGCGAGCAACACCGGGCGGAGTTTTCCGAGCTGGTGGACAACTGGGGCAATCTGTGGTCAGGCCTCGCCATCCGCACCGAGATCAAGGAAAACAAAGCATTGCGGGGGATGGTCTTCCGGCAGCATTTCCTCACCCGTCCCGGCTTGCCCCTGCTGGTGGCGCAGACCGAGATTCTGGCCTCCTATGGCAAGGCGGAATACTGTGGCTTCAAGCTGAATCTCAGCCTCAAGCCCGCGGCTGACATGGGCTCCTGCTTCGTTGAACTGCCATTGAAAAGTGGAGTCTGGGACAGGATTCGGGGAGGTGAAAATGATTTCCGTTACAGCAGGGATTTCCGCCATACCAAGGCGGGAGCGGCTCATCTGCCCCACAGGCTGCATCTGCTTTCACAACGCAAGAGGCGCTTTGACTTTCAACTCTCGCCGGAGCTGTTTTGGCAGAATGTTTACTTATACAGCGAGATACTTGCAAAAGTGCCCCAGTATCTGCGGCCGCTGTTCGTGGTCTTCGCGCCTCCGGAACTGGAGCATAGTTCCTGCTCCCAACTGCTGGCGCTGAGTTTCCGGCAATCCTGAAGCGGCAGGCATTTTGGGCTTGACAGGCAGGGACAGCCCGCTACAAGGGCGCAATAAGACATTTTTGCCCAAGGAGCGCTCCAATGGACGATAGCAAGGGGATTCGCGAGGCCGCGCGCCATCTGCCGGCCTTCAATATGGAAGATGAGGCCGTCTTCTCCACCAACAAACAGACCATCCGGCGCGGGGAGGATTGAGATGCGCTGGCTGTTGGCATTGTTCCTGATCGGAGGCTGCCTGGCCGCGGAGACCGTCCAGATCGGCAGCGGCACTTTGGTAAACCAGAGCCTGCCCATCGAGCCAGCGCGGGCTTACAGCTATTCGCAGCAGGTCTATCTGGCCTCCGAAATCCAGTCCGCGGGCAGGATTCACTCCCTCTCTTTCCAATACAGCGTCAGCGGCAGTATCTTTCTTTCCGGCAACAACCTCTGGAGGGTTTGGGTCGGCCACACGCAGCGCGGCCAGCTTGGCGACTGGGTGCCCCTGGACAGCCTGAGCCTGGTTTGGGAAGGCATCCTGCAGGAGTCGGACTTTTCCGGTTCCTTGCCGGGACAGGGCTGGCTTACCCTCACCCTGCAAAACCTCTTTATCTACAATGGAATGGACAACCTGCTGATCGCCGTGGACGAGAACAGCCCGGAATACAGCTCCACCTCGGACGAGTTCCTCTGCACCCAGACGGGAAGCCCGCGGGGGATAGTGTTCAACAGCCTGGCAATCAACCCCGATCCCGCGGATCCGCCATCCCCTTCCGCCAGCGGGTTCTATGTCCGCCAGGCGCATGCCAATCTGCGCCTCGAACTGCAAGCCTTCAGCTACATCCCCTATCTGCCCCAGCCGGAAGATCAGGCCCAGGGAGTGCCTACCTCCGCCAGCCTTTCCTGGCAGAGCCAGGCCGAAAGCTGGGACCTGTTCTTTGGCGAGGATGCGGGGCAGCTTGAGCCCCTTGCCCAAAACCTGAGCCTGCCCGCCTGGAGTTTCGCCCAACCCTTGCAGCCCCTGGTCACCTATTACTGGAGCGTGACAGCCCATCAGGGCGCGGAGGAGTTCCCCGGCCCGGTCTGGTCTTTCCGCACCCTGGGAGAACCCATCGGCCCGCCCTATGGCCTGAACGCCTACTGGCAAAACGACCACGTGCGCCTTGGCTGGTCGCCACCCGAGCTTGGAACGGCCCTGCGCTACCGCATCTACCGCAACGACGTGTGGGTCGCCCAGAGCCAGAGCCTCAGCTATCTGGATTATGAGGTTGCCGCCGGACAGACATACATCTATTATCTGCGCTCGGAGAACCATCTGGGCGAGCTTTCCGGGCCTTCCAACGTGGTGAGCGTGCATGTCCCCGAAGAGATCGAAAACCTTATCCTCAATCAGGATTTTGAGACCTGCCCGCCTTTCAGCCAGGAAATCGAGGCCTGGAGCAATCTGGACCTTGACCTCGCCAACACCTGGCCTTGGGATGGGGTCAGCTTTCCCCATGAGGGCGAAGCTTTGGCCTGGCTGAGCTTCTTCCCCGCCCAGACCACGCCTCCCCTCACCAATCTGCCGCCCCATGCCGGTTCCGCAATGCTGGCCTGCATCAGCAGCCTCACCCCTCCCAACAACGACTGGCTGATTTCGCCGCCCTTCAACCTCGGCGAGCAGCCGGAACTCAGCTTCTGGGCGCGTTCCCACACCGACGCTTACGGCCTGGAACGGCTCCGGGTGCTGATCTCCACCTCCGGCGCCGATCCCCAGGACTTTGTGCCTATCAGCTCGCCACCCCATATCGCCGTGCCTGCCGCCTGGACTGAATACACTTACGACCTTTCAGCCTGGAGCAAGCAAAGCGTCCGCCTGGCCTGGCATTGCCTCTCCTGGGACGCCTTCGCCCTCTACCTGGACGACATCCTGATCACTGGTGAGGGCGGATACCTGCCTCTGGATGAGGATTTGCAGGCCGCCCCCGATTACAGGGTTTACCCCAATCCCAGCCGGGGCGCCTTCCGTGTGGAAAACCCCGCCAAGACCAGTTTCAGTCTGGAAATCTTCGACCTGCGCGGCCGCCGCGTCTTTTCCGCCCGGGATATCAGCAGCTTCGACAGCCGCAAAGCCGGGCTCTGCCTCTCCTCCGGGGTCTATTTCCTGCGCATCAGTGACTCCACCGGCAGCCACATCCTCCGCCTGGCAGTCAGTAAATGAGAGACCACCTCGCCCTGCCCGATGTGGAGGCTTTTATCGAGAGCCTGCTGCGCGACCGGCATTTCAGCGCCAACATCGCCGGCTTGCAGGAGTTGGAACCGGTGGAGGCCGTCTGGGCAGATTTCCCGCCCCAGACCAGGCCTGAACTGGCATCCCTGCTGCGCGAACTGGGCATCGGCCGCCTCTATCAACACCAACGCGAGGCCATCGACGCCATCCTGAGCGGGCGGAATCTGGTGCTAAGCACCGGAGTGGCAAGCGGTAAAAGCCTCTGCTACCAGTTTCCCATCCTGCAGCACCTGCTTAGCAATCCCCGCGGCCGTTCCCTGTTGATTTTCCCCACCAAAGCGCTGGCCCAGGATCAGCAGCAAAAGTTCAGCCACTTGCTTTCCCGCCTATCCAGCCTGAGCGGAACAAAATACAACTGCGGCATCTACGACGGCGATACCCAAAGCTCCGCGCGGCGGCAAATCCGCCTGCAGGCCAACCTGATCTTTTCCAATCCGGACATGCTGCATCTCGGGATTCTGCCCAATCACACGCTCTGGGCGCAGTTCTTTGCCAACCTCAAGTGGGTGGTGATCGACGAGGTTCACATCTACCGCGGTGTCTTCGGCTCCCATTTCGCCAACGTGCTGCGCCGCCTCAAGCGGATTTGCGCCCTTTACGGCAGCCAGCCCCAGTTCATCTGCACCTCCGCCACCGTCGCCAACGCCCGCGAACTCGCCCAGGACTTGCTGGAAAGCCCTGTTTCCCTGGTGGATAAGGACTGCTCGCCGCATGGCAGGAGGGTGTTCATGATCCTCAATCCGCCCATCGTGGATGCAGCCCTGGGTATCCGCCGCAGCGCCTTGATGGAAAGCACCGCGCTGGCCAAACGCTGGCTGCACACCTCCGGCCAGGCCATCCTCTTTTGCGGGCCGCGCCGCAGCGTGGAAATCCTCTATCTCTACCTGCAAAGCAGCGAAGCCTTCCGCGACCGCGTCCGCAGCTACCGCAGCGGCTATCTGGCCGCCAACCGCCGCGAGATCGAGGCAGAACTTCGCGAAGGCAAGATCGGACTGGTGGTCTCCACCAACGCGCTGGAACTGGGCATCGACATCGGCGGGCTGGACGCCGTTTTCCTGAACACCTATCCCGGCACCATTTCAGCCACCCGCCAGCAGGCAGGACGCGCCGGACGCAAGGGCAACACAGCCCTGGCGGTGCTGGTGGCAAGCGCCAACCCCCTGGATCAATACATCTGCCACAACCCCCACTATCTCTTTGACAATAACCCCGAACACGCCCTCATCGCGCCTGACCATCGTGAGATTCTGCAAAAACAACTGCTCTGCGCCGTGCACGACCTGGCCCTGTTGGATGACGAGGGCTTCGGCAGTCTGGGCTGCGAGCACATCTTCCCCTATCTGCAGATTCTGCTTCAGGAAGGCAAGATACGCCACGCGGGAGGCCGCTGGATCGGGGTGCCGGAAAGCTATCCCTCCGCGGAGGTCTCGCTGCGCAACGCCAGCGAGCAGCTTCAGATCAAGCATGGCGATGAATTGATCGGCTATGTGGACGCGGCCAGCGCCTATTGGATGACCCACCCCAACGCCATCTATCTTGACCGCGGCGAAACCTGGATCGTCAGCCGCCTCGACCTTGACGCAAAGCTGGTGGAGGTGCAGCCCGCCGAGGTAAACTACTTCACCCAGGCCCTGCGCCACACCGAGATCGAGCAGACCGCGCTGCAGATGCGGCAGGCCTGCCCCGGCGGGCACAAGTATTTGGGAAAGGTGAAGGTGACCACCACCATCACGGGCTTCAAAAAACTGCTGTTTCACAACCAGCAGGTGCTTGGCTATGAAGAGCTTGACCTGCCTTCCACGGAGCTGGATACCGTCGCCTGGTGGATCGGGATCGCCCCGCAGGTGGTGGGGAAATTGCGCGCCCTGGGACTCTGGAACAGCTCGCCCAACGACTATGGCAAGGACTGGCCCCGCGTCTCGGCCGCCATCCGCCAGCGGGACAGCTTCCTCTGCCAGCATTGCGGCGTGGCGGAGACCGACGGCGCCCATCACGTCCACCACGTCATCCCCCTGCGCAAATTTGCCAGCCAGGAAGAAGGCAACCGCCCCGAAAACCTGGTGACCCTCTGCTCCCGCTGTCACCGCCTGGCGGAGCAGAATGTGCAGATCCAGAGCGGGATTTCCACCCTCGGCTACCTGCTGGCGAACCTGGCGCCCTTCTTTGTGATGTGCGACCGCAAAGACCTCGATTTCTTTGCCGAAGACCGCTCGCCGCTTGCCGGAAACGACCCCGCGGTGCTGATCTATGACAACATCGCCGGAGGCATCGGACTTTCCCGCAAGCTGTTCGACCTGCACCACAAGATCATTGCCGCTGCCCTGGATCTGGTCTCCAAATGCCCCTGCGAGATGGGTTGCCCCTCCTGCGTGGGGCCTGTGGCGGAAAACGGCGAGGGCGCTAAGACCCTGGTGACTGCCATGCTGAAGGAGCTGAATGGTTCCGGGGGCGAGGCTCATGGATATAGCTATGATGGCTGATGGAGTTGCTGATTCTATTCCGTTTTTTATAGCAACTGCTTCTTTTGCTGAATGTTCACGTTCTCGCATGAAGTCCAAGAGCCCAGTCGTCCGGTGGCAGTTTGTAGCTTGGAAGGGCTCTTGAACTCCATGCTGGCTGGTAGTTTGGAGTTCAAACCGGCAATATGGGTTTCATGCTTATGCCAGTCTCGAAGCCGGTTTGGACTCCAAACAGTCCTAAAAGACTGGATCACGGGTCAAGCCCGTGATGACACAGTATGTAGCCTGGTGGACTTGTTTCGGGGGCTCCTTTCCACCTTTCCACCTCAAAAACACCTTTCCACCTTCAAAGATCCTGTCATCCGCGTTCTATCTCTTTTTCACCACCCCACCACGACACCACGAAGTCCTGTCTGTACACCGCTATCCTTCGCTGCCACAAGCGGTTAAGTTATCATCCGTAGGTCATCCTTATAAATTATAAGGTTGACCTACGGAAGACCCAGCCCAGAGCGCCGGATGCAAATGAGGCTATTTCTTGAGCGGATCGATGGCGATATTGAAGTTGCCCACCCGGATCCTTTTGCCGAATTTGCCGATCAGGCGCTGGGAAAAGACCAGTCCGTCACTCTTGGGGTCAATCTTTTTGTAAAGGTTCTGGGCCTCTTCCACCAGCTTGGGGTCGAAGCCCGCGCTACCGCTCTGGAAGAGCAATTCCTGCCAGTTTTCGATACTCAGTTTTTGGGTCTGCCGGGCGGGATCGGAGAGCAGCAGGGCCAGGGTGAGCAGCGCTTCGATCTGCTCGCGGTTCAGGTCGTAGCCAGGTTTTTCCAGCAGCTTTGAGTAGGCAAGGTAGATGCTGTTGCCAGGTAGGATATAGACCAGTTGGTTATTCTGCGGGTTGTCAAAAAACTTCAGCTTGCCGGCATGAACCTGTGGGTCGCGGAGTTTGTCCATAAGCTGGCGCAGGGGATTGTTGGCAGGCACAAGATTGGCTCGCAGTTGCTCATCCAGGGCATTTTCCACGCTTGCCAGAGCCTGCCTCGGCAGAGCCTGGGCTTCCTCCCCGTCCTCCTTGAATGTGGCTGCCTCTTCTTGCGCTTCTTTTTTCGCGGGTTTGGACGCGGACGCAAATGAAGGATCGCGGTTGAGGGTCAGCAGATACCAGGTGAGGGCAGCCGCGAAGGCCAGCAGGGTAAGGATCACCGGCAGCGAGGGGGAAAAGCGTTTTGGGGCAGGCCGCGGCACCGGGGTCTGAGGCTGGATGTGAGGCGTGGCCTGGCGCACATGGACGATGTGGAGGCTGATGTTGTCCGTGCCGCCGCGTCCGTTGGCAAGGTCGGTCAGGTTCTTGACCGCGATCTGGGGTTCTTCCTCCAGCATGGGAAGCAACTCTTCATCCGTCACATGTTCGGTGAGGCCGTCGCTGCAGAGCAGGAAAACGTCGTCCTGGCGCAGGATGTGGGGCCCGGATATCTCCGGTTTGTAGTTTTCCGCTCCCAAAGCGCGGGTCAGGCGGCTGCGTTCAGGATGGCTGCGCGCCTGCTCGCGGGTGATGATGCCGCTTTCCACCATTTCCTGCACCCTGGAGTGGTCTTTGGTAAGCTGGTTGAGGGCTTCTCCGCGCGCCAGGTAGAGCCGGCTGTCTCCTGTGTGGGCATACCAGAAATTGAGGCCCTTGATCAGCAGCAGCACAATGGTGCAGCCCATGCCCCGCAATTCCGGATTGGCTTGCCCTGCCTCCAAAATCTTTTGTTGGGCGAAATCGATGCTCTGCCTCAGGATGGCGTTTTCCTCTCCAGCCAGAAAGTGGCTGCCAAAGTAGGACTGGACAGATTCCACAGCCAGCCTGGAAGCGCTGTCGCCGCCCGGGCAGCCGCCTATGCCGTCACT